>JACLAC010004159.1_pt1 | contig 12739 bp, 7 predicted proteins | sample 8027881 | NCBI WGS metagenome assembly JACLAC01 (sample SAMN15725517, study PRJNA655200) | protist metagenome | isolation source: fluorescence activated cell sorting (FACS) single amplified genomes of... | place: Spain: Blaines Bay Microbial Observatory, Mediterranean Sea | collected 2016-01-19 | reverse complement strand
GACATGATGATAACAAATGGCGAAAATCCTCCCAATAGCGAAGCCAATCTGCCGGTTGTTTCGTCGAAAAGCGATTTGCCGATCAAATAAAAAAGTACGACAGAAACCGACCCAAAAAATGGATTTATTATCCATGGTGCGTTCAGGATTAACCCCAGCATCAACATAAGTGTGTGCCCTGGAGGATATTCGGAATACCATTTTCCATTGTTAATATTGTGCGTAAAGTCGAAAAATTCCTTGTGCTCATGGGATGGTACGGTCAGGTGTCCCGAGAGAAAAATCTTAGCATGGAAAAGTTGATCGATGTTGTCCTGAACATGTGGCACATGCTCAAAAATGAAGTAAGAGCAGAGGTTAGTTAATGTGAATGTTATGGCAAATATTAGTGTGATGAAGTATGCAGAACGGATATTAAGAAAGGCGTAAATAACAATACTAAAATGTTTCTCCGGTAACCATCTACGCAGGTAAGAAATAACGGGGTATGCCCCAAACAATATAGATAGTAGCCCCAATGTGGATAGTGTTAGGTATAAGACTATGGGTAAGCCGTTTTGGGTAGGATACAACGCAAAAATGAATATGGTGAGTGGCAGTAGGATACTGATAGATCTCTTTGGTGAATGGATAATTCCAAAAAAGTTCCTTCGCCCCGAAGGAGACACGCACACCAAGCAGATGGAGAAAAGTAGCATACAAAAGAACATCTGTGTCCCAGAAACTATGAGAGACGAATTGAGTATAGGGGTATTTATAGTAACTTGATGATTTATGCCTCCAGATGTGAGAATGTTGGTAAGGCTTGACGGACTACTGAGTGGAATGGTCAGAATAAGGATCCATATTCCAACAAGGAGAAAAAGCAACCTCAAGAACCGGATCATCATGATATCAGCGAAATACTTATTGATGTTTTTTAGGTACTTTGGTAAGACCTAGCTCTTATGTAGCTAGAATGGGTTTTATCAGGATCTCGACCCTGTCCTATTCATAGGAATATGTTCTGTTTTGGGAGATATTTATCCTAGGATTCATTTTGAAAATACAGGCTCAAACTGCCGTCAACCTCCAGCCACTTGAAGCCAATCATATGTAGGTTCCCTCAGTGTGGTTGAGAGGTCTTCCGACTTTCCGCACAACTCAGCTCTGTCCAAGATTTTCAAAAACAAAAAGCCCCTCTTTGCCGGGAGCGACAATATCAAGCATCCCATTTCCGTTAAGATCAATAACATGAAAGAAAATGCCGCACCCAGAGGCAACACCTGCTGGACCGTAGTCAATCACCTGTTTAGCGAAGGACTCTCCGTTCCATTTGAAATAATAAAGTCCTATATCATCATCTGCCCCCGGATCACCACCACAATGTGCCCTGTAGCGTTTGCCTGTAACCAGTTCGCATTCGCCGTCGCCGTCAATATCCACCCATTGAATATCATGATACTGGGAATTGTAAGGATCAATAGGATGCTTAATCCAAGTTCTTTCACCACTTTCACTCACACGTTGCTCCCACCAATCTAGTCCATAGGGGTGTGCTTGTCCAACAATTAGATCATTTAAACCGTCGCCGTTCACGTCTACCACCAATATAGGCACACTGGCGCTACCAAGGTCAAAATCAGGATGGAAAGTCCATTTTCCGCCATAGGTATCTTCTGGAGCTTCAAGCCAGCCGTTTTGCAAGATAAAATCACCACGACCATTGCCCGTTATATCGCCAAAGCCAAGTCCATGTCCTTGACGCTCATCATAGATTTTATGGGCGGAAAATTTACCAGTGCCTTTGCCTCTCTCATCTTGTATTAGTTTATAGACGACCAAAGGTGTAGGTGGAGTATTGGGAACAATCTCAAGCTGACCATCACCGTCAACATCCCACGCGCGGGTGGTTTCCACATTGCCACATTCAGCGATGATGTGTCCTGACCACTCTTTGTTCAGGTTATCAGGGTTTTCGTGCCAACGGAGGTTACATCCAAACCATCCGCCGGTCACAAAGTCCATTTTACCATTGCCATTTATATCCATAGGAATCGTGGAAAAATCGTCGTAATATTCACCTTCACTTCTCACTTTGCAGACCTTGTAGCGCTCTGCGAAATCTGGTCCTTTGTACCACCACCCACCGGATACAATATCCAGTATACCGTCGCCGTCAACGTCAAATGCAGCTGCTGTTTCATAAGTTTCTTCAGATATAAGTGATTTCTTAAATTTAAGTGGCATTTTTGTCTCCTTTACAAAACATGTTTTTGCTGACTGTATATTGTTTTTGTGTTACCAAGATGACTGAGGTCACTATCCCCAAAATTCTATCTGTAGTTTATACACGTCTACGATACCTTAAAATGTTCTATAGGTTTCTTAATATCACACGAGAATCATGGATTTCTTTGAATATTTTCGCGGTTAAATTACAGTATATTTGGCAGTTTCTAAAGTTTACATTCGTAATTTCTGTCAGGAAAACGTGCTTTACCAGATAAACGCAATCGTTTGAAACATCAAGATGCAAAATCCTGCTCGGTATAATCTGCGATCGCAACTGGATTCACCATTTTAGTTCTGCTAAAAGTTTAGGGCAGTATTCTAGCATGATCAACATGCCAAGGTAAAGAGACCGCTGAGTGGCAATGATTTAGAATAAATAGTATCGGGTACATAAATAAAGATGTATTAATTAGTAATTTTACCCCTACGCTTTTCTAAATAGTCGAATATAATTTGTATGTGCAATAATCGCTACATGATAATTCTAATAAGGAGAAGTTTTCCTCCGCCAAGCATCTTTAAATGCAATTTTGTGTCGGAATCTGATTTTTACACTAGCTTTGTTACTTAGGATATGATTAAGGACGCACTATTTTCTATATACTAACTCCATCACGACACACAAACTATACGATTACCATAGGGCGTTCCGGGCATTGGATGACTTTATTGCCATCTTGCCATTTGTCGTTAAATTATCTATACTAGTTATATGTAAAGCTGGATCTTGGGTTTGAGCTCTTGCATACATTGGGCTTATATTCTAAACAAACACTGAGTGTTAGGTCAGCTAGTCTAAAGATTTGAACGAAAGCTGATCAACTCTGTTCAAAACTATCGGTTGTTGGCGAGACTGCTTTCTTTCCTCGAGCAACTTCAGTTCGGATTACGCACTATGAATAATCGAGTATATATCGCTAGCATGAAAAGTATCTTTCCCAGAGGGTACCATCCCGATATAGCAGTAGATGCACTCTACCCTGCTAATGAGGCCGGTGAAAAATTGAACTTGTATGCTAAAAGGGTAGCCAAATCCCTCGGCTTTAAACAACGGTATTCGGTGCTCGATGCTAATTCTCTGCCCAAGAAAAAGCTATCAACTCAAGAATACCATCCTTTACATTGGGGGAAACAAATTCTGGGCAATTTATCAGAAAAGATTGATCCGAAAAAAATTGGGTTTGTAAGTGTTTCGTACAATATTTCTTCGCACACTGATGTTTTGCCAAATTTGGCTTGCCAGCTGTCTTTGGATGCTAATCTTGAGTTGGATGCAATACCTGAAGAAATTTCCTATTATGGATGCGCTGGTGGGTTGTTTTCGCTTAAATCAGCTGTTGAATACTGCCAAGAAAGCCAGAGAGCTGCCTATGTTTACACTTTTGATCAATGTTCCTGGATAGCTAATCCCATTTTTGACAAAACACATCAGGATTTCAAGGCTAATTTAATAACCTCGCTGCTTTTTTCAGATGCTGGTGTTGGGTTGTTAGTTATCCCAGAAAACATGAAGGGTGAATTCGATCAACCTCTATTGGAGATAATTGATTATTCAACCCAATTTCAATTGGGTACAGCTGTTGACATGCGAGAAGGATATTTGGTTCTTGACGATAACATTAAAAGTACATTGCCCAACATTGTCTCAACCAAATTGATACAACCAATTTTAAAAAGGGAAAATTTATCCATTGATCAGATTCAAGAATGGAGTCTTCATCAAGGCGGATTACCTATCCTAGAATCGTTCGCTGACAAAAGGAATTTGAACATTAGCGCTGAAAAGATCGAGAGATCGAGGCAAAAGTTTTATGAATATGGGAATTTAAGTGCCCCCAGTGCTTTTGTTGTTCTAGAATCTTTTTTTAAGGAAGAAAAAACTAGAGATTCTTACGGAATAATCGCTAGTTTTGGAGCTGGCTATTATTTGGCAACATTTCTTTACCGATGGCAATTTTAAAGTTGAGGTGAAAATTTAATATTGAAACCATATAAATGCAACTTCAATTGTTAGATGAGTAAATTGATAAAGCTTGTTCTTTTGAAAATTGTCAGGTTTTTTGTTTTAGGGACAATCTTCTTGACCTTTTTTTTGGACAAAATTTTCTTCTACAACAAGGGTAAAATCGAAAAACCAATTTTTATCATTGGTCATCTGCGTAGTGGCACCACTTTTCTGCATCGTTTTATGTGTGATAATTTTATGGATCTAAAAGGGATGATGCTCATTGATATGCTTTTGCCAGCCATCACTACTCGCAAATTGTTGAAACCATTAGTCCCATTACTGAAAAGAATGTCACTTGACAAAGTTTATGATCCAAGAATCCACGAAACCAACTTTTTCTTGCCCGAAACAGACGATATCGCAATTCATTTCAGATATGCCGAGGGCATCCTATCATGGGTATATTTCGGCTCGTGGCAAAAATACGCATCGACTACCGATTTAGAACAGAGCATACGCAATGCTGCCGAAAAAGAGAAATTTATCCACTACCTGCGCAAAATTCATGAAAATAACATGTATCAATTTTCCCAAAGAATGGTATCAAAATCATTCTTCGGCATTTTTAATATTGAAGCAATATTAAAGGTTTTCCCTGTAGCAAAGATTATTGTCCTATTGCGTGATCCACTAGAAGCTATACCTTCATTAATGTCGCTCGAAAAAAGTGTCCAGTCTAATCTCTACGATTTCGATAGACAAGATGAAAAGACAAAAGCTCGCTTCTTTGAGAATTTGTATGCTATGTCGCTGTTCTACTACAAACATTTGGATGCTCTTTTTTCTAATGAGAAGTTCAAGGACAAACTTCAATTGGTAACATACAGCGAACTGAAAAACGATTTTAAATGCACAATGCTTCGTATTATGGATTATTGTGAACTTGAAAAACATCCTAATATATTACATGCTATTGAAATGCAGGATAATAAACAATCTTCCTTTAAAACCGAGCACAAATATTTTCTGGAAGATTTCAGTTTAAGCAAAAAACAAATCTTGCAAGATTTTGATTTCATTTATTCACGGCTTTAAAAAAATCGATTGTGCTGTTTGTTCTTAAAATTCGGAAATCCAAGTTGAGAAGCTTAACACTTAGTTATCTCTAATACTTTTCTACGGCGGAATTTTATTGGCTGAATGAGGATTCTCTCATATAGCCACATTGTTTTACTGAAAGAACATGTAGCCAGAGTGAAACTCATCATAAACAGACGTAACCTGCCAAAACGGAAGATCGCAGATTAACAACGAACTAGTAGTTATCTCTCACTCATCTTAAGTACTGGCTTTGTCTTAAAGTGGCCAACCGACCTGACTGAAAACCAGATCTTAGTACAACCAGAAACATTATGATGGTCCAAACTTAGCTGTCTCTCAGGATCTTTATGGGCCTTTTCTTCTGGGTAGGCTGAAAATCTATTGTGCCCTCCAAAATTAACGAGGAGAAGAACTAAGTTGTTTTCAGTCATAGAATTAGCCGAGAAAATTGAGGCAATATGAAGGATTCCATCAAGGCATGGTTTACACACCAGAGCCTCGATAATTCCAAACGAACCATCCAGGTAGTTGTGTTTTTGTCCCTGATCTTGGCCATGGGCCTGAGTGGTAACATTCTCTTCGCCTTTAAAGGTTTGGGAACATGGCTGCTTTCGGAGGAAAAATCCGCCCAGATCTTTACCTCAGCCTACGACCATTTCGCAACTAAACTGCCCCATTTCATTGTTGACGAAGATATGATGAAACTGCTTCCTCAAACTACTGAAGAACGAATGACTTGGGAAAATGTGAGACGTGAGTTTGGCCGCACAGATATGGCTTTTATCGCATTTGGAAATAGAAGAAAATCAATTTTTAATGGAGAGTCGTTAGCATGCCTATGGGATGTAAGCCATGCGCTAGAAGAAGTTCAGGAAGTAGACGAAGTTCTATCCATATCAACAATGCGCCAGATGACTAATGATGGAGGATTTCTCGAAATCAGTGATCTTCAGCCTTCTAGGAATATGACTATGGATGAGGTGGAGGAAGTTGAGCGATATCTCAACAAATATCCCCGCATTAAAAAACGGATAGTGAGCCGTTACAATGATTATGTGAACATTATGATAAAGCCTAAAATAGGCATAGATAATAGTGTCTTGCGGGACAAAATGGTGGAGATTTCGGGCGAATTTCTCAGTAAGTACGAAATCCATTATGGTGGTGTGCCTTATCTTTTTGGAACTCTCCCTACGCTCATTTTAGAAGATGTTCTAATTTTGATGGGACTTGGCATAGGAATATTAATTGCCATTCTGGCTGTGAACTTCCGTAGCGTTGCCGCCGTTACGCTGGTTTGGGGGGTAATCGTCATTGCCTTGGTGTCGATGATGGGCTTCATGGGTTGGGTTGTTACTTTGACCGGTTCGGAGAAATTCCATTTCACTATGGTTAACTCCACTATGCCAATCATTTTGATGACAATTGCTGCCGCAGATGGAGTTCACATTCTAACAAAATTCTTTCGAGAATTACGGAAACAAAGGCATGTTGAGAAAGCCATACGTATAACTATGGACAGGCTTTTGTTGCCAGTATTTCTGACGAGTCTAACCACTATCGCAGCTTTTTTGTCTTTGGTATTTGCTCCTATTGAACAGTTCACAGGCTATGGTATTACCGTTTCACTCGGTATTGCTTGGGCATGGCTGTTGTCGTCATTATTTCTTCCTGCCGTAATCATCCATCACAAATGGGATCTGAAGTCTAAGGCAATCACACATTTGAGCTTCATCGAAAAAATAGTAAGTATGTATGGAAGAAACGTTGTTCGTTTTCAAAAGGTTATTCTAGTATTTAGCGTAGGTGTAGTCCTTATTGCAGCAGTTGGTATTCTATTTGTAGAAGTGGAAGTTGATTTTACCAAATTCTACAAACCGGGATCCGAAATTCGTGATAGCGTCGATTTTATGAATCAGGAAATGACCGGAGTTATGGACATCGATATCAGAGTCGAAGGAAATCTGATATCTCCCGAGAACTTGAACCAAATGCAAGTAATCCAAGAGTTTGTTGATTCACATCCTCATGTCTGTTCAACATTATCCATTGTAGACATTATCAAGCAAATGCATCGAACAATCATGGATGATGACCCTAAATTCGAAATCATTCCGGAATCGAAGGAAAAAGTGAGTAACTTGTTTACTCTTTACTCTATGTCTGGGACCTTAGACGATTTTAGTTCGTTGATTGATTACGAGTATCAGACAGGTCTGATTACAGCGCTCATGGGCCATATTACTACAACTGTGATTATCGAGTTTGTTCGAGATACAGAAGAGATGATCCAGTCCATCACGAATGATGATATCCAGACAAATATCACGGGAATTCTGGTCATTATGCGCGAATTGGTTTACTCGGTCATAAGGTCGGCATTTACCAGTATAGCGGTTTCAATTTCCATGATATTTTTGATTTCTTGGGTCTTTTTCAAAAAAGTCCTGTGGGCACTGCTTTCTGTTACGCCTCTTGTTTCTGCTGTTATCTTGAATTTTGGAATGATGGGTCTATTTGGTGTTGACCTTTCCCATATTACTGCGATTCTCTCTGCTATCATTATTGGTGTTGGTGTCGATTTTTCCCTTCACTATATCGCACAGTATCGAAATACTGCAAAAAGCGTTGTTTCGTTTGATACCCTAACACGTGAAGTCGTTGAAGATGTGGGTTATCCCATAATCCTAGATGCTGTATCAAATATGGGGTTTGGAGCTTTGTTATTTTCGGTCTTTGTTCCTATTCAATACATTGGTGGATTACTCATCTTTGCGATGGTTTCTACGTCCGTGGCGACATTGACAATATTAGCGATTGTTGCTGAACTAATGAAAAAAAGATTAACAACAAACTAGTTGAAGGAAATTCATAATGACGGAACTAATACTATCATTGTTGCTCTTTACCCAAACAGGACTCGAAATCGCGGAGAGGGTTGGTGAGAGACTACAACCTAAAGATATCTCGAGTACAGCGATTATGGTATTGGCGAATTCAAAAGGGAAAACCCGAACGAGTGTGATGAAACTGAGATCTATTGATGACAACAAAAAGCAGATCATATGGTTTGTGGAACCAAAAGATGATAAAGGTGTAGCGTTCTTAAAAATTGAGCATGATAATCAGGAAAGTGAAATTCGGATGTGGCTTCCAGCCTTTAAAAAGGTCCGGCGTATCGCCTCAACAAAAAAAGGCAATTCCTTCATGGGTTCTGACCTCACTTACGAGGATCTCACAAACCGCAACCTTAGCGAAAACGATTATAAATATATCAAAGATGAAGTTGTTAATGATCATAATTGCTATGTCTTGAAAATCAGTCCCAAACCTAAAGCTAAGTCCGACTACTCACATCATGTGAACTGGATAATCAAAGAAAGTCTGGTACCATTCAAAGAGGAATCCTATGATAAGCACGGTAAGCTTAAAAAAGTGAAATCTTTTGTTTTTAAAAAGATACAGAACTATTATGTAATTAAGGAAATCTCAGTCAAAGATGTACAAAAAAACCATACTACTAACATTCAGTTTAATCACATCCAAGTGGATACGGGTGTTGACGAAAAATTATTCCACGAAAAGAATTTGAAGAGACTACCTGGAAATTGAAATCCCCATAATGCTATCTTTTATCGAAATGAAAGAGCATACGGTTGCATGTGCAGAGTGCAAAGTATAATTATCTTCAAAATAAGTCATATTGTATCTAATTTTAAGAAAGAGCTCGCTCGGCTTAAAACGGTATTCGTTGCAATTGGAGCATGATTTTTGAGAAATTTACGTCTACTTTTGCTGGCACAGTTAATGTTTATTAACCCAATATTCGGACAAATAAACCATTCTGGCTACTTCCAACTGTATAAACTGATTGGTATATTGGAGCAGGAAGAAATATCTTTGCCATTCAGGCTGGTAGAATATCAACTAGGGTTTTCCAAAGGGAATGTAGACGTAATAACAAATACAGCCTTGGAATACCGCTGGGCCGGTAATGAGACAAAAGTGGACGTTCGGGAAGCCTATTTAGCTTGGTATCCGAGTTGGGGAGAATTCAAACTGGGCAAACAGATTCATGCGTGGGGTGAAGTTGATGGGAACAATCCAACTGACAATTTGAACCCTTACGATTATTATTATATCTTCCAACCCGGTTCGCAGCGAAAAATTGGTGTGCTGTCAGCTAATCTTAAATATTATTCCGATCGATGGAATTTTGAAGCAGTTGTTATTCCTCAGCACACTGGTAATCGCATTCCTTTTGACGAACCTGATTTTCCCCTTTCACAATTTACAGAATTTTTGGATCCGAGAGACCATGTAGCGAAAGTTGAAAACCCATTTGAGTTTGGAGGGAAGTGGCAGGTCAACCTAAAAAACAGTGATTTATCTCTTAGCGGTTTGATAGCTAGAGATCGAACTTTTTCGCTAGCCGTTTATGATTTAGACCAAGATTTTTCCGTTATTCCTTACTTTGGTTACAGAAAGACTCAGGTGCTTGGGCTGGATGGAGTCACTTTCTACCATGGCATAACTTTTCGTGGTGAGATAGCTTACTTTAAAACAAGAAATGATTTAAGTGGGGATTACACCCAACCAATACTATTGGAGTCTGAAGCAGAATACAGCCAATACGCATTCCAAGCAGAGTTTACAGTGCCTTTTGAGATAATTGTCTCAAGTCAGTTTCTTGGAAGCCAAACATTAAAAATGGATGGGGCAAAAGTCAATAAAACTACAATGATGGGTATGCCCTTCGCTATCATTGCTGACCGAGGACTTCTAATTTTATTGTCACGAACATTTATGGATAACGCCTTGGAACTAAGCAGTTATACGTTTTATAATCTTGAGATGAATAGTTTTATGCTGGATGGAAAAATGGACTATTCGCTTGGTAAGAACCTCGCTGTTAACTTTGGTTTTACTCAGTTTTTTGGCAATGAAAACGAACTTGAAGATCGATTTAACGATCTGGAAAGTTTCTCTCATGTTCAAATTTCATTGAAATACAATTTCTAGGATTGGTAACCTCCTGTAGGGTGCTCAGCTAATAGTATTCATCAAACTTCGAAGTAGATGTACTATGGTACATCTGCAACGCAGCGAAAACTAATGACATAACTAAAATCGGTTTCCGGCCGGCGCATGTCGCGCCGAGCTACGTGTTGTTCAATTGCATTTCTAAGGTAACCTCCACCCCGCATTACCTTATAGGTGCCGTTTTTGGGGCCCTTCGGATTTTTTTTCGGTGAACGGGCATAATAACCACGACTATACCAATCAGCAGTCCATTCTGCAGCATTCCCAGCCATATCGTAAAGCCCGTAACCATTGGAAGGATAACTCGCTACAGGGGCTAGGATTGAATGGCCATCGTCTACGTATAAAATACGGAAAATATCTTTGCCAGTTGCGCGGAACAAATCAGTATTCCGTAAAACGGCGTCTATACCGTCAGGGCTGTTTAACAGTTTTAGGAGAAGTTCCCTCTCAGCATCTGCTATGTCAGTTCTCCGTAATACGGCCTGACTATACAAAGATACCAAGTTATAACCGAGATACTCATAAACAGGATGTACGTTCTTATCGGCAAAGTTGGCCTGTGTTCCATCTAGTGGATCGTGTCCCCATGGGTATCTCTTACCAACTAACCCCCCGCGCGCAGCGTATTCCCATTCGGCTTCAGTAGGCAACCGCTTACCTGCCCATTTGGCGTAAGCCTTAGCATCATACCAAGAAACATAAATGGCTGGATGCTGATCAGTAGGAGCTAATTCAGACAATTCGGTGCCTTGGCCTGATATCCGAAAGATATGTCCTGTTTCATTGGCAAATCTCTTGTATTTTTCTACAGTGACTTCATGAATGTCCATATAGAAAGCATCAAGTTCAACGGTGTGCACCGGACGTGGCGGATTTTCGCCACTTTGACCTTCTAATTCTACCTTGGCTTCGGGGTAAAGATCATTATCACCCATTTTAAAAGTGCCAGCAGGAATCAGCCGCATGATGGTGCCATCCTTTGGCCAGTAGATCTCTCGATCTATGTCAATTGGTTGATCCTCCTTATCACAACCAAGAAGAAAACAGAAAATTACTGTTATTAGGATCATGTTTTTTTATCACTAATCTATCTCTGATTCGCCACGACTGTAGAACTAACTTCGGGATTCGCTTGCATGTCCATCCTGCTTCACACTGCCAATTTTTGAATCACCCCGAAACCGGATTTTATATTTATTCTGGCGTTTCCTTAAAACTTAAACTCCGTGTCGTACTAATTTTTTTCTAACCACTGTTGCTTCATCTGTTTCATCTCGGCGTTGATCGGCAGATTGCTGGATGTTGTTTGGCTCGAAGGATCAATTACCCAGTCACCGTTTTCATCTTTCAACACCGGACGTCTCTGTTCAACCGGTAGTACCTCGAACGGTGTATGAGGTTCAAGCTGGTACCAATATGCTACAGACGACATTTCATTACATAGATGGTTGCCGTGACCATGTTCCATGGTTACCCGGATTTCTTTTTCGAACCGAACCGGGTTTTCCAGATGATACACGTAACTAGTTTGGTAGCCTTTGGTATGGTGTTCGTATATTGAAGAGCCATTATGAGCAAAAGCATTAGGCTGCATTCCCCAAGCTTGATTGAGATAATCTTCAGAACCGGTCCCATGCAGATCGGGCGGCCATTTATAACCATCAACCCAAATCATGTCGTCGCCTTCCCCCCACCAAGTTCCTTGGAAATTGGTTACTGAAATGTTGCAACCAACATAATGTCCTTGTCCTGTAGCCTGGAGAATTAGGTAGTTGTTCTCCCAAGCTTCATGTCCTAGATTAGCGATGTTGGCTTCTGGTGTATTGACTTTTATCTCGTGGCCCCAGCCACCAAATGGATTTTCCCTGTAAAACTGGGCGTGGAAATAGGCAACATCATCATCCAGTGAATGATCATACAATTCGTAATCGATGTAGAAGTATTGACGGTGACTCTCAGAACCTTGATTGACCAGTTCTATACGGGCTGACCTGTTGAAGGGCATCTGCACGTAGCTGTTAAGTGCACAACCTTGGTTGAATTCATTATTGCGGGCGGTGGAAGCGGAAAACAACAACGAGTCGTACGAATTGACAATTTCATGTCCCAAACCAAAGAAATCCCCTAAAGGACAGCTAACACTGGGATATGCTTCTCCATCCCAGTAGATCTGTAACAATACTGAACGGTAGCCATTCGGTTGCGTCATCCAGATATGGTTGATACAGCCAGGCCCTTCCAGTTCGGCCAAGACCTTAGTTTCACCCGCTGGGATATTCCAAGCGTCGTTGTTTCGGCCTGTAACGTCCCATGATGAAACTCGACCAGATTTGGCCCGTCTAATTCTTGTTAAATTTGATAACAGTCCAT
>JACLAC010015843.1_pt1 | contig 12741 bp, 9 predicted proteins | sample 8027881 | NCBI WGS metagenome assembly JACLAC01 (sample SAMN15725517, study PRJNA655200) | protist metagenome | isolation source: fluorescence activated cell sorting (FACS) single amplified genomes of... | place: Spain: Blaines Bay Microbial Observatory, Mediterranean Sea | collected 2016-01-19 | reverse complement strand
CTATTGTACCTCATTACATTATTATATATAATAATATGTAAAACACCACGACGCACTCCTTCCTGGAAACCAAGCAGCGCGCTGGCTTCGTGTAGAGAATGCAGACGATGCTATTTTATCCGCGCGGGTGCGGAAGCAGTGAAAAGAGAGGCAGAGAGTCTGCGTAAGGGAAAGTTGAGCATCTGTCCGCGGAAGGGGGGTCGTTTAGGTTTATTTAAATCGCAATCGATCCTTTGAGCATTTTCAGCAAGAATCACGCTTGTTCAGCCAGAAAACGTTTTTGGTAGCGCCAAGAAAATTCTGCTTTCTTTGTATTTCTTGCACATCGTTTTGCGTCGTCCGCATTACTGCCTGTCTACTTTTTGCAAGCTTCGGGCAAACATCAGGGCTCTTTGAATTTGGTGCGGAATACACCTCACACCTCTTCTGCAGCTCAATGAAATCAGCTGCTGCGGAGCGAACCACAATGCCAGAGATGAGAAACTCAAACTTGATCAAACAAAATGAGGGGCGAACAAAGTCTGCCATTTTCACGTTCACGTTGTGGGCAAATGCGTCTCCCTTGTGCGAGGTATTTTATGTGCTCGGCGTCCGCGAAAATATATTGGGTCACCTCGACGTGACCAGCCTTCTGACACTCGCGAAAACTGTCGAAAAAGACGAAAGCATTCTTGTGGTCGCCATGCAAGCTCTTGGCGCTGCCCTGTGTGCCCGTCCAACAATCGCGTATTTATCTGATCTTGGATCAGAAGCAGATCTGCAGCACTTGGGTGAATTTATGGTTCGCTGGATGAGAATTTATCCTGAGACCGAAGAAATCCAAACGCAAGGCCTCGGCGCTCTTAGCAAACTTGGGTTCCTTTGCTACACTAATGACTGGTACGAGCCTCTGATACGTGTGCTCGAAAAGAAGGGAGTGCTGTGCATCGTGAAAACAATGGAACGTTTTCGATCAAATGCGGAAGCTCAGATACGCGGGATTGTCGCTCTCGGTGACATTGCTGTCGCATATCATCCAGCGTTGGAGGAAGTAGAGAAGAACGGTGGAATCGATCGTATTTTGAGAGCGATGGCTGCTTTTCCTGACCACCGTCATCTTCAAGCGACCGCCTGCAGAGTGATGGCTATGGTGTCACACTATATGCCGGGCATTCTCGTCGCAAAAGGGGGCATCCCTTGTGCGCTATGCGGTATGCATGGTTCCGAGGAAGCAGCCTTCTGGGCATTTGACGCTCTCGAAAATGTAACCTCCATCGGTTTCCCCGAAGACGATGTGGTGACACTAAGTCAAGGTGCTATTGCAACTAGACGGCACTGCATCGAAATTGTCTCCCACGACGGCATACATGCGATTATGGTTACTATGAACAAATGTGTGCAGTTTAAAGGCCCGCGTGCGGTACACATGCTGGCGAAAGGCTTAAATGTCCTAATGTCCATTGCTACGACGAGCTCCCAAAAGGTAGCCGACGCAGGAATATTTAATCTTATTCCAAGGATCCAGGCTATGTGCGAGGAACGTGGAGAACACAACCTAGGGTTGGTGGTAGATCATTTGGTGAAAAACATCACCCTTTCGTTGCGGTGAGTCCCTGTTTCTGCAAACCTTTTTAAACGGAATTTTGAACGGAATTTTGAACGGAATCTTGAACTGAAATTGTATCTCCTTCTTTTTCATGGAATTATTTTAAAAGAATGAAATATTTAGTATAACAAAAGAATGAGGTTTCTAAATAACTTATTGTATGCTGCTGTCTTCTGCGTATCGTAGAATAAATTTTTAAAGTAGAATAAATACATCATAAAAGCATTTATGATCCTGCGAGGGGGTTGCAGTTGCACAAAAAATGCAGCACCACAAATGACAAGCACGACCCGCCAAAAAGGCCAGTGTTCATAAAGAAGCTTAGAATAATGCCCGCCGTCGGACGCTCAGCGACGGGTAGCGACTCGGGGCCCTTCATCATGCACAAGGACACTATGTAGCCATTAGTAAATGAGAACAGGGCCATAAAGACGATAGGCCACACGTCGCTTGAGAACCAGACAGGAAGTGGATGGGATTTTCTGATGACGAGGTTGCATAGAAGAAATGCGGGGATGAAGAGGATGCGGGCGATGGAAAAAAATACGAGAACTTTGGGAGAGAGCCACTTGGGACGGTAGATGCCAGCGACGAGCCTCGAGGCGAGATCGCCGAGGTTGAAGATGAGGAAGTTGAAAGGGATGAACAAATCTCCGTAGAATCTGCTTTTACCAGGCGTCTCAGACTTGATGTTTACAACGATTCCAGGAAACATGCACAGGGTTATAACAAATACGAAGCTTACGCAGAAGAGATAAGGCGTCAACTTCCATCCGACGTCCCAAAGAGAGATAGAATGCTCCGCGGCGATGCGATCATCGCCCCATTTTTTCTGAAACGTTCCCGGCGTGAGGAGAACGATATCGGCGGGTTGGTCGTCTTCCGACACCATCGACCCCGGCGTCATCGCCGATTCTGGCGTGCGCGCGATAGACCTTGGAGCAGGCGACGCGGCAGCTGCGCTAGGCGTAGACGCGCCTTCGCCCTCATTCTGCCTTCTGTACGACTTTTGCACTCGCTTGAGTCTCCGAGAGTAGTGCTGCGCGAACGGCAGGCGCTCGTACACGAGAATGCCCGCTGTGGCTATGATCACAATTATGGTAGCGATGAGAAAGTACAAAAACGCGCTGCTGCGGACGCCGCTCGTGCTTCCTGCGGGAAATATGGCAGATGTGATGATGGATGAGAGAGCAACGATTGCGCCAGCGAGTCCCTGTCCGCTCATAACTGCCTGCGAGTACATGCCTTCGTGCTCGAGGCTAGCCGACAGTGCAAACACGGCGCCTTGGAGAACCGCCGCGCACGCCCCGCTGACGACGACGAGAATCATCGTGATTCCAAAGTATACGTTTGGATTGAGAGAGTCTACGTAGCATAGCGTAGTCGCGACTGCGAGGGCGCATACCGTAATGATCGATGGGACGACGATGCGGGAGCGTTCGGATACTTTGTGGACCCACAAGAAGGAGACAAGATAGGTCGCGAGGTTGGTTCCCATATACGCGAGGCTGAAAAAGCTCTCGAACGTCTCGTCGAATGACGTATCCTTGAAAACTTCCTTGTAAAAGTTGTCTGCTGTAATAAATGCGTTCCAGGGAAATAGTGCCGCTATTCCTTGCAAAAACATAATGATGTATGCGAGGTTGCGGGCATCGCGGGGAGGAGCTGATGAATGGCGTCTTCCCCTCGCTTCTATGTCGTCCATGCCAGCAAGCTCGTCATCGTTTGCCTCTTCGCTCACGCGCTCATATAATGACGATTTTTTCGATCCCAATTTCATATCCTCCTCTTTTTCCTCAGAGTGGGCGTTTGCCAGCAGCGACGCTTTTAAGTTTTCACCTCTCCGAATAGGTTCGCTCGAAGACGTTGAACCTGCACCGTCTACCATCTAGGCAAAAAATCTACAGCGCTCTATTTCCTAGAACTCTGCACAACAATAATTCTGAGGTTTGCGATTACGACTGCGCGATGACTCGTACCAAAGGGACACGTTTTCCGCACAAAATAATGTATATACACGTTTCACTGCACTGCAACGAAAGCAGACTACGAAGCGAGTCGCAAAAAAAAAAAAATAGTATGTACGTTGGAAAATAATGGACCTTTGATATTTGCGAAATGATTCAGATGCATGCCCAAAGTGGATCCTTGTATCCCTACCTATTTTCCCCCGGGGATTTTTTTATTTATTTATAAATAATGTAAGCAAGTAAACTAACTCCACAAAAATAAAATAAAAATAAATTATTTTTTTTATCGAGAAATGAAAACAATATATACATTTTCTATGATATTTTTAATAATAGAGGTAAATAGATAATATTAGTTACTAGATTCGTCCCAATGTCGTTCGGGGGACACGCGCCCTTTCACTTAGTACTACAATAGTACGAGTATACTAGTACTATATATTATTTAATGACTCATGACCAGGCTTTGTAAATATATAATATATACTCGTATTGTACATATATATATATAGAATGTGGAAAAATCTCAAAGTTATGTAGAATGTGGAGAAATGTACATACAAACTATAATATGGGTAAATAAATATCTGTCGAAAAAAAATCCACATTCTAATAAGCCTGCGTTATGATGATTTTTTAAAATTAACTTTTAAATAGGTGAAATGTAGGTGATTTTACACTACAAAAGATAAAAGATGTTATTGTTTTATTATCTTCCTCGCTACTTTTCCTCTTTGATCATTTCGCGCGATTCGGCGATAGTCTCGGAGGACGATCCCAAAAGGCCGGGCTTTTTTTGGAACTGCATCCCGAGTGGTGGTGACCTGGCAACCAGTTTTGTAAATAATATTTATTTATTTATTTATAATACGAAGCGCCTCCTTCTTCTCCCCATTTCATATTTTATTTATTACATACTATTTACGTATATACGAGTATAAATATTATTATACAATACCTTACGAGTACAAGCAATACGAGTATAATACATATTATTATGAAGTGTACGATTATTTGGTGAAACACTTAAACGTAAGCATGAAGTGCATTCACACGTGCACTACGAATGGTACTAATTAAGGTTCTTTTTTTCAGAAAAAAGTAAAAAAAAATATTTTTTTTAAATAAAAATTTCGATGTTCGCGTGTCGTCATGTCGTCGGCTTTTATTTTTATTTTTTTTCGACGTAAAAAACCATTGCGCGACAACCTTTACTATTTAAAGGAATGCACACGAGAGTTGCAGGCGTGTGTTTTTTTTTAATAAGGAGCGCGTCTCAATTATTGCTTTTTTACTGCAACGTGCTTTGCTGCAGGTGCACGAACGCTACTACTATATTGTAGCATGTCGACGGCGGCGACGGCGGCGGAACTCCCCGCCAACGTGGACTTTGCGCTCCTTCACCGGGTGCGTAAAATATGTTTGAGCACTGATAAGAAGGCGATGAACCAGGAAGATGCGGATCACGTGCTGCGCAAGCTGTGCAAAAATAAAATATATGATAGGAAGCCCAAGGGTGCGCTCCGAAAGTCTGTTGAGAGCGCGATTGAGGTCGTGAGGAGAGAAGTCCAAGAAGCAAATGGGGAGCAGGAGAGTGCGCCTGAAAATGGGACCCGGCAAGCAAACAAACGTCCCCGCATCGATGACATCCCAGACGTGATGAATGCGGGAATGCGCGAAAGGCTCAAAAAGAGGGCAGCAGCGAATAGGGAGAGCAAAAAGACAGACAAGAAGCGAAAAAAGGAGAGTAGTAGTGGGAGTGCGGGCTTGAAAATGCGGCCCATGGATCGTCCAGCGGTTCGCTTTAGAGACGTCGGCGGGGTAGAATCGTGCCTCAAAGATATACGCGAATTATGCCAGTTCCCGCTCACTCACCCCGAGGTGTACGCGCACCTCGGCGTGGACCCTCCGCGGGGTATTCTCCTTCACGGCCCCCCTGGGTGCGGCAAAACCCTCCTTGCGCATGCGATTGCAGGCGAGCTCGACATTCCCTTTTTTAAAGTAGCAGCGCCTGAAATAATATCTGGCATGTCTGGTGAATCGGAGGAAAAGCTTCGCGCACTTTTCCGCGCTGCTAAGCGAGCTGCGCCCTCTATCGTGTTCATCGACGAGATTGACAGTATCACGCCAAAACGCGAAAGTACCAACAGGGGCATGGAGCGGCGCATCGTAGCGCAGCTCATCTCGTGCATGGATTCTCTATCAGATAGAAAAGATAAAAAGAAGAGTAAGGATGATGATAATAAAGGCTCAGCTGATGCGAACGCAGAAGGTGATGCTGGCCCAGTAGAGAGCGACGCCGCAGAGCTAGCCGAGGCTTTCAAATCTGTTGTCGTAATTGGCGCGACGTCGACCCCCGATTCGCTCGATTCCTCGCTGCGGCGCGCGGGTCGTTTCGATCGCGAGATATGCATGGGAATCCCGGACGTAGCCGCGCGGGAGCATATATTTCGTATTCTCATTAAAAAGATGCGCGTGCCTGACGACTTTAATTTCCGGTCGATTGCACTACGCACGCCTGGATACGTCGGTGCGGATTTGAGCGCACTCGCGAAAGAAGCTGCTGCTGCGGCAGTTAATCGTATTTTTAGAAAAGATGAGACGTTTGAGGAGGCAGATGGGGATGATGATATGATGGACGGAGAAAGCAAGTCGACTGCTGCCCACGGTATTCGGGAGGAACCGTATACAAAAGACGAACTTGGGGTGCTTGCAGTGGAAATGTGCGACTTTGAGGTAGCGTTAACAAAGGTGCAGCCAAGCAGCAAGCGTGAAGGCTTTGCAACAGTCCCCTCGGTGACGTGGGCAGATATTGGCGCGCTAGAAGACGTGCAGAGCGAACTCACGGTGGCGATTACGGAACCTGTTAAATGCCCTGAAATATTTGAGCGCATGGGACTCAGCGTCCCTGCTGGCGTGCTGCTCTTTGGCCCCCCCGGCTGCGGCAAAACGATGGTCGCAAAGGCTGTCGCGAATGGAAGCGGTGCAAATTTTATTTCCATCAAAGGTCCTGAGCTCCTCAACAAATTTGTCGGCGAGTCGGAAAGGGCCGTGCGTCAAGTTTTCGCGCGCGCGCGCGCATCTGCGCCGTGCGTCATTTTCTTCGACGAGCTGGACGCTTTGTGCCCTAAGCGCGGCGGCGGCGGCGACTCATCCAACGGTGTGAGCGAGCGCGTCGTGAATCAGCTGCTCACCGAGATGGACGGCCTTGAGAGCAGACGCAATGTGTTTGTGATCGCTGCAACAAATCGGCCAGATATTATTGATCCCGCCATGCTGCGGCCTGGCCGACTCGATAAGCTTTTGTACGTACCGCTGCCATCGCCTGCAGATCGCGCGTCTATTTTGCGCACGTGCGCTCGTAAGACGCCCATAGATCCATCCATCGACCTCGGAGCGATAGGTCTCAATGATGCGCTCACGGGATTTTCAGGTGCTGACTTGAACGCTCTCATCCGAGAAGCGTCCATGTGCGCGCTTAAACGCACCAACTTTGGACGCGGCGCAGACGGCCCAGCGCTTCCAACTGTCACTCAGCAAGACCTTGAAAGCGCAATGTCCCGCGTCTCGCCTTCCGTTTCCAAAAAGGACGAACGCCTCTACAACTCCATGCGACGGAAGCTCCGTCACTCCCGATCGACGCTGCAAAGCGGCAATAATCGCAACACTGGCAACGACGAAGCTAGAAGCAGCGAACGCCCTGGAGACCTTCTCTGATGCGGCAATCCTACGTGCCAGTACGTGCATAATATTCCTTTTTAGTCAAATAATTCATTTATTACATTATTTATATACATCATACCTACAATAGTTAATGCACGCACCCGTACCGGGTAATAAGGCAACTTGTAACTCGTAAGTTATTTTTTTATAATATATAAATATATTATACGACAAAAATGTTGTAAATCATGATAGGCGTTGAATCTTTATACATAATTACATAACGGTATTCTATTTCTGTATTTTATTTTTTGACCGCGTGCTTTTTTCATTTCCATCCTCCCGCCCAGTGAATTGATTGATTATATTATGGTAATTACAATGATATTATAAATACGATGTCGGACGAAAAATAATGGGCGCTGAGGAGGTTGATATTTACACCATTTTTGGAAAAAAGTAAATGATGCCAGGGAGAGATTCACCCGACTTCTAGAGAGTCAAGATTCCGTTGGGATTTTGCCTGCGAAAAACATTTGTTGTAAATATTTTCTTTTTATTTGAAATATCAACAATTGCTCGGTTGGCGCCTGCCTCTAGCGACGCACTACTAAATAGTGACTTGGTTGAGGAAATAGGAAGCGATTTCTTGTTCCTTTTTTTTAATTTTTTTTTTTTTTTTTTTTTTTAAATTAATTTTTAATTTCACAATTCGACATTCGCAGCATTTTCTTTTTCGTTTTACTGTAAATACTTTATTAAAAAAAAAAAAATCATTCACAAATAATAGTACCTTTTTTCGCGACGGCTCGCTCCAATCGACGGAATAGAAACGCATCTCCTTTTCACTTTTTAATTTGCAGTCGACGGTGTATCGTACGATTGGTACTGCCTTCCTTCCTGCGCTATCCCTCCTGCTCTCTACTTGGCAGCGCAGCAGTTGTGTTGAAAACAGCATACTTAGTAGAGGTGTGGATGGTAGCTGAACGCAGTGTGTTCCGCCCACCGCCACCTCCTCCAGGTCCTGCTCCGCCGTATTGTTATCCCCCACTTGAACCGCGACCTTCCGAAAGCTACATCGTTAGCAAATCGTTTGAGGACGGTTTGGTATACGTGTTGTGCGCCGCACCTCTCTTTATTCCGTTTTTCTTTTTGGGGAGAACGCTCCTCGAAGAAGACCACCTTCTTGCGCTAATAGGTCCCGTGATATTTGGCATCTTCTTCTTCTCGTTGGTTTTTGCGACGTTGTGGGCAGAACACGACAGGGAAGAGAACAAAGCTGATTTTCTCCTGGAGCTGGAGAGGCACAGTACAAAGTTGAAATAGCATCCCAGTGCAGTGCGCCCTGAAAATTAAATCTTTGGCGCGAAAGAAGATGAAAGAGGAGAGCGACAGCGAGTACTCGGCGATAGCTGTCATGCCGTCGACGACGACTTCGTCGCCAGATGCGGGGAACTTTCTTGGAAGCACCCGCACGTTGGCTCCATCGCCACCCAAAGACAAGCACAACATTGCGTATTTTATAATGACATTTTTAGGACTGGCAATGCTCTTTCCGTGGAACACTTTTGTAACAGCAGTTGACTTTTATTCATACTGCCTAAAGACTACTAAATTTGCGGCCACTTTTGAAAATTCTTTCGTCGTTGCGTTCATGTCGGTCAACATGATGTTTTATCTCGCCAGCCTCAAGTTTCAGAAATATTTGCCGGAGCGCTCGCGGATCGTGTACCCCCTTGGCTGGACGGCGCTCATCTTGTGCGGCGCAACTGCCATCACGTTTACGATACTTGGGAGTGCCGTCACATTTTTCTACGTGAGTCTCGCATTTGTAATGCTGTGCGGCGCAAACGTGGCGATTTTGAGCGGCGCTATCTTTGCGCTCTCGGCGAGCCTGGAACACGACGGGCTGTACACCCAAGCTGTCATGAGCGGCCAAGCATGGGCGGGCATTATCGTGTGCGTCTCGTCAATCGTAACCAAACTCGCTGTTCATGTAGATAAAAATGGACACCAAGTGCACACGAGCGCCCTTATTTATTTTCTGATCGCTGCAGTTGTACTGACGACGGCGACTATACTATTTTTTGTGCTCGAGAGACTCCCCGTGACCCGACATTATGCGAAGCTGCGCACGCCGATCGCGCGCGGTCCTGAAAGTAATGACCCGGAAGAACCCGATGCAGCTGGTGGCGTCTCCTCTACTGCGGGCAGCGCGACTAGCACGCCAAGGGTGCGCCGAGGCAGCTGGCCGCCGCCTGACGTCCCAACACCTGCGTCGCAGGATTCTGTGCGAACAGAGAGATCTTCGACGATGACGCAGAGTCTGCTGAAGAAGGAGGTCCAAAGGCGACCGTCTATCTACTTGATGACGCCCAGTACATTTGATCGCGCTCAAAAGTTTGCCGCGTCCATGCGACAAAATGATCACGCGGACGTGATCGACGGCTGCGCAGGACTGCTCACTATTTTGGGCCGCCTTGGGTGGTACGCCTTCGCAGTAATGTTTACCTTTTTGGTCACCCTCTCGGTGTTTCCGGTCATGACCTCAATAAAGTCTGTGGACCCATCGAAGGGGAGGCTTTTCCAGGATCTCTACTCGAGTTTTCTGCTCCTGATTTTCAATCTTGGTGATCTGTTGGGGAGGACGGTTTCCATGTGGATCGCGCCGCGTCTTTCTGGAAGCCTCCTCGCCGCTGCATCTGTTCTCCGCATCGGTTTTGTGCCCCTGCTACTTTGCTGCCATACGGGCACCGACGGCGCAAATCCCCTCGGCGGCATCGTTGGCACCTTTGACAACGATGCGGCGCCGATGTGCATCATCGCGGCATACTCTATCAGCAACGGCGTGATTGCGAGCGTATCTATGATGAAGGGACCTTCCCGCGTTTCGAAGGAGCATGAGCCTTTTGCTGGAACGGTGATGTCCCTCATGATGCAGATCGGCCTCACTGCTGGATCTGCGCTCTCATTTGCCGTAAAAAAACTCGGATAAAGTAAGAAAAGTAAGTGCACATGCTATGATACTGCTGCTGGTAGGCGCTATATATTTTACACTCTTTGTTCACTAAACAAAATGAATCATTTTGATTTTTATACAGTATTTATAAAAAAATAAATAATATACATCACTTGAGCACGTCCGACGATGATAAATAAAAAATCAATGTTGTATGTTGTACGATGTACGTACGAGTATTGTATATATATTTTTTTAAAAATAATAATCCGCGCGCGTGCTTATTAACGAATATAATTTATAACGCTTTTGCACTCGGTGCAAAATTTATTGCAAATATTGTAAAAAATAAATAAATATTAAATAATAGAATACATTCTAAGGTAACATACGAATAGTCGTAAATAACATACAACATCATTAACTCTTACAGTACAATATTGTAAATAGTTATTTATCTCTAATACGAGTATATTATATATATAAAATAAAAGGAGAGAGAGTTCAGTACGAGAAAAAAAATTGTATATGACTACAATACTCGTACGAGTGCGTACATACATACTTACTCATAATAAATAAAAATATAATAATGAATACTCGTATGTAAAAGAAGAAAAACAATATGTCGTTCAGTCGGGGAGTGCGATCTTGGCCCTGTTCAATCTCTTTTCGTAACATTCGTGGAGGACGATGCGGATCTCCTCTCTTCTAAACGGTGATATGGAGGGCTATGTCTCGCGGACGAGCTCTTTTCGCGAAATCAGACAATACTTTGACGGGGGCTTCGATCCCTTGCGTTATTTAAACCCCTATTATACCTTCCATGAAATAGACCGCTTTTCAATAAAACCAAATGTGAAAATGCACAGCATACTTCCATTCATTGAAAAAGCATATTTTTTGTAAATAGGGGTTAGAATATTTTACTTTTCATTTTTATTTTTGAGAAAAAAGAAAAAAGATAAAATAAAAGATGGATAAAATAATAATGGATGATACATCATCATAACAATACCTTATTGGTATGTTTCTATGCTACGTCGCCGCGATTATGCCGAGTAGGGCGCCCGCGCGCTGCTCCTGCCGGCTCGGTTGCCGGCTCGGTTGCCGTTGGAATTGCCTCCTCCGCGAGCTGACTGACGTGTCGACGTGGCGCACGGGGATGTAATGAAGGTCGCGAGGAGGCGTTTCTTATTTTGATTGAGAGCGTGCCCTTTTTGTAAAGCAAAAGTGTAATAAAAAGGTCTGCGTCGCTTCGCTCCGCGTTGGATACACTCCTTGCTTTTTTTGTTGGTTTCTTTTGGAGATTGAGCTCAAGCGTGCCAATATTTACTCAGAATTTTTGTAGGATAAGCGAAAAGGAAAGATGAGCGACGCCGCGATGCTAAAGACGGGTTGGCTTGTAAAGAGGGCGCTCAAAAGTGGACGCAACTGGAAGAAGCGATATTTTGAGCTAACGGAAGATGGAAAACTCAAGTACTTTGAAAAGGCGGGAGGCAAAAAGCCAAAAGGTGTGCTGCATCTTAGCAGCGGTTGCACTGTAGGGCCGTGCACGGAGGAGCAGTACGCCTTTATGGTGGACGGAGAGGTCAAGCTTGTTGCCAAAGCAGAGAGCGAATTTGAAATGAATGACTGGATTCAAGCTATCAAAAAGTCATGCGGTATTGAGGACTCGCCCAGCAAACGCAAGAGTGCTGGTAAGGAGTTTGGTTTTGGCGTGAAACGTTTTTCAAGCGACGCATATGCCGAGGAGGAGCGCACCCGCGGATATCTCAAAAAGCTTGGCGGCGGAGAGGGTGGCACAAAAAACTGGAACCGCCGCTTCTTTGTCCTCAAACGCGACCTAAAATACTTTGGATCAGAGGAAGACTTTCTCAAGGGAGCCAAGCCCAAGGGCACAATCTATCTGGACGCGTTTTACGTCCATTCCACCCCAGGAGATGAGTTTGAGTTTACCGTGTTTGCGTATCCAAAGTCTCTCACATGCCGCGCGTCTTCTGCTGCGGAGCGCGATGCGTGGATAAACTTTATCCGGAAACCCATGGGAGACGATGATGAGATGCTTGGGGAACTTTACCAGAGTGGCAAGGTCGACTTCTGAAACGATGAAATTACGCTTCAATAAATAATAATATTATTGCAACAGTATTATTTTTATCGTTAAAAATAAATAATAAAGTAAATAACTACTCGTACTTCGTATATAATAAATAATATGCACTCGTAAATAATGAAAGCAGCACAACGCGCGCCCTTTTCCGCCATACGAGCAACCCTAATTACACCCAAACGCAGATATATCTAATGTTTCGCTGTAATTTGCCAACACGGTACGGTTTTCGTACAAAGGATCGTTTTCGAATTCTTCGAAACAATTTTCTTCGTTGTGTTTAAGACATCTTTTCAAAACGTTACACAAGTGAGTTTTGTCTTCAAGGTGGGATAAATCGTACGCGCATAGACATTCTTTTTCTGGATCGTGCAAAAAATCATTTGTGTGTATAAAAATAGTACTCGAATCCGGTTGAATTGCATCCCCTTGATTGAAGAAACAATAGAAA
>JACLAC010002161.1_pt1 | contig 12741 bp, 7 predicted proteins | sample 8027881 | NCBI WGS metagenome assembly JACLAC01 (sample SAMN15725517, study PRJNA655200) | protist metagenome | isolation source: fluorescence activated cell sorting (FACS) single amplified genomes of... | place: Spain: Blaines Bay Microbial Observatory, Mediterranean Sea | collected 2016-01-19 | reverse complement strand
CGCCGGGGCCGGCCATTTACGCGAAAGGTTTAACGCAAGACGTCGTGTTCGCCGAAGACTTCAACAGCAAACGAAACGATTTGAAGGCTCTCGGCTGCCAAATCATGCTTTTCTCATGCTTCTGGGTTGGTTTACCGTGCTGGTTGTCTACTTTTGCACAAGCAGATGGTGAACCGTACGAAGCCCTTTTCAAGACCGCCGGCGGGGCGGAGATCGGGGGTTTCAAAATAGAGACGCACCGGGAATGTTTTGATTTATCGAACAACACCCTGCCGAAGACTGAAGCGGTCGTGCGCTTTGGAAGCATGACGGCAGAACAACGGCGCTTAGCGCTCGTTACGATAATGCAAGACGCGGCGATGGCGGCGCACCCAAAAGAAGGAGGAGGAGGAGGAGGAGGAGGAGGAGGACCTTGAGCATGAGCATGAGGGCGACGCCGGAAAACGCCGTTTTACAATTTCGGTTTTTTCTTTTCCCTGAGTAAATCTCCACCAAACAGGTTGAGTTTCAGTGATGATTACGAGAGTTCCGCTTCCAGGTATTCTGTTGTGATGGCTCTCGTGGTGAGTATCATCATGATTGCTTAGCTTATTTTTGTAAATAATAATCTCCTTTTGTAAAACTTGCTTCCTGCATCATCACTACATGTTGTGTGGTAGCTCACAACATGTTCTCGTTGCATCATGAAATCACCGACCCCTAGTTTGCCCACAAATTTTTTTTCTCACTCTAAATCAAGCACGATATGGCAGAAATATGGTACAAAGACATTTTTGGATTCTTTGACGATTACAGAGAGTTTGTCCCAAGAGACGGAATGACATTCAATCAAAAGCTCAATAGCGTCGTCCGATTAGCACTCTATGTAAGTATGATTCATTTCCTCATGTTTAATGAAACAAGTGTTTTTACAGTTACAGCGTGCACCATGATCGTTACGATTTTGTATCATTATTCAAAAAGAGAGTCTTACTCTAACCCTTCAATTATACGACCTGCTGATAAACAGAAGTCGGGAAAAAACACTGCTCTTTCGGAGTTACAGTGTACTAAGCCCAAAAAAGAAAACCCGTTCATGAACGTTTTGATCAATGAGTATACTGAGAACCCGGGAAGAAATCCCGCTTGTGACGTGGAAGACGGCATCGTAAAAAAAAGAATGGACGACTCATTCCACAACGATGATACTTATCGTGAAATTGACGACGTTTTTGACCGGAAAACAAGCTTCAGACAATTCTACACTATGCCCAACACACAGATCCCAAACAAACAGGACCACTTCGCGAAATGGCTGTACGATACTGGTGAATCATACAAGGAAGGAAATGGTACTCGTCACAAAAATTTCGCTACTTACTACTGATCCTATGAGGCGAGAATCACAGGAGCAGGAGGAGGAATGACTTCCTCTCTGCTGAAAATATAATTACCCGTTTCGCCGTCTTTCCTCCGCGTTAAATTTTCGAAGAATGTAGATGTAGAAAAAGGATTTTTTTTCAGCCAAGGGACTTTGCCATATATCGCTAAATGATCGCTGTATTCGAAGTATTCTTTTACACCCTCGGTCCCGGGGGTCAAAACTTCCCTCAATACTGACGTGTTAGGGATTTCCCAAGAGCTCATCAGGTTGGTCATGCATACATCATAACAGTTACCTGTTTTAGTCATGGTTGGTTCTGATACAAGAGACAAAAGACCTTGTCTATCGGGGTTAAAAACTTCCTGTCGGGTACCATTGTTGCCGTCTCCAGCAGCAAGAAGTGGAATCGATCCAGGTCCAGACAGGCCAAGAGCTTGATAAAGTAGAGCAAGGCTGTCTAGTTCATGAAGATAGTTTCGATCTCCAAATGTAAGATGGAAGGTCGAAAACAATAGAGAGACTCCGGTGTCTATTCCGTCTTCTTTTTTGGTAAAATGACACAACACGGGGTCGCGACAGAAAAGGCGGGACCTCCAATTGTCCTTATCGTTTTCATACCACGCGGCCAAGACAATAGCCTCGTGTAATATCCAGTCGTCAGTCTTGTAGAATATGCATACCGATTCTGTGTTTTGGTTTTTTCCGGACAACCCAAGCACCTCCAGCGTGTATCCAGAATCTACCATCATTTTTCTGAAGGTTGCGTTCTTGTTCGCCGCCGACTTCTTAAACTCGAGGATCGCACCCATACTGGGGAATTCTGCGCATTCAAGGTGCTCCCGACAAATTTCGACATTATCTTTATCTGTAAGCGTGCTCCTGACGTTGTGAACAAAGAAGGTTCCTCCCTTGACACGCTCAGGTTCAGACTCGGCTTCAGACTTGGGTTCAGACTTGGGTTCAGGCCGGGGGCTGGCTTCAGGTTCAGCCGCAGGGGGGAAACCCTTCAAGATGCTTTGGTGACGTCGTGTTCCCACCCCAGGCACCTCGAGCACGTCTTGCAAGTCCCCGCCTCTGATGGCCTCCACAATGCGCCCTGCCGTCTTCGCCCCAACGCCTTTGCATTTGGTTAGGCTAGAGAAGAACGGTAAGGTCCCGTCTAGGGTTTCGTCCAAAACTGCGACGTCATATATGACGATCCAAGCTTGGATCCAAGCATCGTAGCCCTCTTTCGAGTCTCTGAGGGTCTTGTTGAGGTGGTGGGCTAGAGCCGTGCCGTCGGGTTCGTGTATCTTTGGGTCGACCATGTTCGTGATAAACTCCCTTGGCGCAGGAAAGTGTGAGATGGTAAGCGCCGCGACCTTTCGTTTTGGCGCGAAATATCGTTTTGGCGCGACCTTTCGTTTTGGCGCGACATTACGTGTGCTCTAATTAGGCCACGTGTCGAAATTAGATTTATTTAATGGTATCGAAGATCACAGATCATCAAAACAGATCATCAAAACAAAAAAGTTGCATATAAAGTCATTTTTTCAAACAGAATGTCACTTCTACTTGCGCAAAACTGCATCAAGTTTCCTCGAATCGGCCTGTTTGAGCCCGTTCGAGCTGCAGTTTGATCAAATTCGTGCGCTGCGCAGCGAAAAGTGAAGCAACCGGGCATTTTTCATTTTTTGCTCTCCGGGAAATACCTATTTATCGCCCGAAGTTCGAGATTTCTCGATTCTCAGGAGGGGGGATTTCTCCAGGAAAAAACAAAATAAATTTTCTAATCTCACAGCTAGGCTGCCGTTGACCCTTCAACGAGCAACAAGATTCTGGATACGGCGACTTTGCGACACGCATAGCCGAGATGGAGAAGCACAAGGCGCTGGTCCAAAGCGACACTGACGCGCACGCCACTCACATTGAAGAATTCACGAGAGCGCACTGTGTCGGACACGGTGTCGCGGGTGGCAGCGCACGATCGAGCCGGGGTCCTCGCGCGAGTGCTCGCCCACTACCGAGCGTGTCCTGATCTCGCCATCAGACTTTCTCGGGTCGAAGCGCAGAACCGCGCGACCCCGCGAAGGTTGGCGCCTCCCGTGATCTCTCGCGATCGCCGACCTCCGAGCAGAGTTATCGGTCGAGAAGACGGCGACCTCTGCCCTGCGCGTTCGGCGGCATGTCGCACACCATCGTCGCGATCGCTGCCGTCATCAAGAGCTGCGGAGATGCGAAACGGCGAGTCAGGCGAAACAAGAAACGGTGCACGCACCTCGTGGACAACATCGAGGCGCTCCAGCCGGTCCTGGAAACAGTGAAGACGAACGAAGTGCAGCACGCAGAGACTCTGAAGAAGCTCATGCGGGTGGTCGAAGACGCGGAGGCGTTGCTCAAGCGGCAGTCCGCGAAAAGCAGCTTCATCTTAAGGATGTGCATTAGCTCATCTGTGGCAGACGAGTTAGACGATATCGACATACGGCTCGCTTCATGCACGAGATTCCTGACCCTGTCCCAGTCAGCTCTGAACAACGCCATGTTGTCGGCCATGTCGCCGCGCGCGGAAAATGCGCCTCACGAGGTCATGCAGAGTTTCCGCGCGGCGCCGGGCGGCGGTCAATTCGGAACTAGAAGGCTGTGCGCAGCACGTTCGCCGGGAATGATGTCATCCGCGGTCTTCGACGCGCTGAAGCGGTGGCGCGATCGAAGGGCCAAGGAAATGGGGAAGCCGCCTTTCGTTGTGTTCGACGACAAGACGCTGCTCGGCATCGCCGAGAAAAGACCCGCGTCGATTGCCGAACTCGATCGCGTCAAGGGTGTCGGTTCGAAGAAGCTGCAGGATTACGGGAACGAAGTGCTCGATATCGTGCGCAGTCTCGGCGACGGTGCGACGGGCGGCGCTCGCGGCGGTCCCACGTCCACCTCCACGCTGTCGCTTTAGATTTTCACAATAGTTGCACTGTTTGCAGATTGGTGCTATCCAAACACCGCGTGTCTGTGATGCATGTCCCTTGATCCATACATGACCGCCGTGCTGAGCATCCCGGTCACAGTCACTGAACGCACACCGACGTCGACCTAAACCTGACGTTTTCTCCCAGTACTTGATCCATGAGGTGTTCCGGAGCTGATCAGTCGAGCTCCCGTCGACATTCCACGCATGGAGGTCTTGCTGCAAGCGAAACACGTTGCACTTCCCTTTTACTCTCTTCAAACCCGTTGCCTTTCCCATCCGATAGTGCTCAGCCGTCTCAGCCGTCCATGCGAGTTGAACGATAGGTTTCGACTATGTCATCCAAGACGGTACCTTCTCTGCGCACACCAATTTGCAGCCGATTCTGTGCGTGTCGACGGAGGGCGACTCGCGCACCCGAAGGCACGTGCGCGTCCCGTTGTGAAAGATAGCTTTCAAACCGTTTTTGGGATGTTTATTCGGCCCCACCGCGAAAAAATCCGGGATCGGCAAAGAAAATTACCCCAGAATTTGCGACCGACTGGCCCGGGCACGCATTCTAACACATCTTACACACCTTAGACTAATATATATGTACATATGCATTTATTTATTTGAATGCAGATAATAAATAAAGGCACCACATATCCAATAATAATAATAATAGAGAGCTACTACTACATATTCTACGTACTGGCTACTAGCAAGCTAGCTCTAGCTCTAGCTAGTAGCTAGCTACTTTCGCAGCTAGCCAGATATTATGAGAACGCAACGGGTGCTCATTCATACATGTATTTTGGGTTTTAGGATTTTACATTTTAGGGCGATTTTAGGGATTTCGTTCTCGTTGTGCAAGGCAGGTATATTCCACCAGCTTTTAACGGCTGCATATCCTTGCCTACGCGTACTTCTCCTCGCGTGCCCGCAAGGTAGAGGATTCATCCTTCTGGCGTACTTGTTGCGTCTATATGGCTGCTGACCTGAACATAGATGGGACAACTTCGTCGTTCTGCAAAGTTCTCGACCTCACGGGCGCCGCAATCGCCTCTTCTGACGTCGCTCAGGAAGATGCTGGTAAGGACCAAGAGGTTTCCTCCAAGAGAGACGGAGTGCCCTCCATCTCCCTGCCTTCTCAATCTTCAGAAGTACGACATTTTGCCATGGACATGGGGGGTTCACTCGTGAAAATCGTTTATTTCTCACCAGACACCGAGAACGTCGCTGGTATGTCCCCGTTCTCTTCTCCTCTTCTTGGAGGAGGAAGGCTGCACTTTCGTAAGTTCGAGGCCTCCAAAATGGATCAGTGCGTCAGATTTATTGAACAGAAACAGCTTCACCTTGGCACTGAGGGTGGGAAAGCTGTTGTTAAGGCCACGGGAGGTGGCGCTTTCAAAAATTCTAAGCTATTCCAAGAGAGATTTGGCATCCAACTGCAGAAGGAAGACGAAATGAAGTGTGCAGTTGCAGGTGCGAACTTCCTACTGCAGACTATTCGCGACGAGGCTTTCACATTTACTGAGGGCAAGAAAGACTTCGTAGTACACAAGGATGGACAACAGGGAGGAGACGATTTATTCCCATATCTCCTCGTAAATATCGGCTCGGGTGTCAGCATTATCAAGGTTGACAGAGACGGTTTTGAACGTGTGGGTGGTACAAACATCGGTGGCGGGACTTTCTGGGGCTTGTGTCGTCTGTTGACTGGACTCAAAGATTTTGACCAAATGCTTGCGTGTAGTGCAGGCGGTGACAACAGCAAAGTGGACATGCTAGTCGGTGATATCTATGGTGGCAGAGACTACGCAAAAGTTGGACTCTCCAGTAATACGATCGCATCCTCCTTCGGTCAGGTTGTGATGGATGAAGGATCACTTGAAGACTACGACAAAGCAGATATCACTCTTTCGTTGCTGCGCATGATAAGCTATAACATATCTCATATTGCAACAATGACGGCAGTGAAACATGGGCTAAAACGTATATTCTTCGGAGGGTACTTCATTCGTGGTCACGCGTATACGATGAACACGATATCGTTCGCTGTTGACTACTGGAGTAAAGGCGAGCTTAAAGCGATGTTTCTCCGGCACGAAGGTTTTCTGGGGGCGCTGGGTGCGTTTCTCCAGGATGCTGACGCACAGGCACTGCGGTCTACACCACTCCAGGGCGCATGGATTGAGAAGTTCATAAAATGCTCAATTCCACCAGTGAAGAGAGCATCACAATCAGTCTCACGCTATGGAGGTATCACTGGGGGCGGTGATAAGAATGTAGAAGAAAAAACAGTTGGATCTGGTGCAGCTTCTCTTGCAGAGGCTACTCGAAAGATGGTGATGCACGTTCGGTCTATGTCCAGTGACACTGAGCCCGCGGGTGTCAGTGATTATGATGATACTTGTGAGGCCTCTTCCAAGAACTCTCAAGTCTCCAGCTCTTCTATGAGTGCGAATGATTATTCTCAAAATCAGCTTCTCGGCAAAGCAAGTCTTCAAGTAGGCGTGCTTCATCTAGTTCCAACGCTAAAACTGTTCCCTCTGTTGCGGTGGCCAGATCGTTATGAACCAAACATCATTGATATGTTGGAATCTCGGGAAGAACGAGAGTACTGGCTCGACATCCTACAAGGTATGAGCCCCGGTTTGGTGGAAAAAGCTGTCGCTTCTGATGCTTTGCTGAAATCAGATACTGATAGTGTTGAAAATGATGCAATCGAACGAGGGGAAGCTTTTCGATCAGTGTTCTCTGCTCATCTTGACCGGTTACGAGAGGAGCCAGCAGCGTATGGAAAGATCGGGCTCTCGGGACTATTTGAGATGCGGGAAGAGTGCCTTCGAGCATTCGGATTTAAGGACGCCTATTTTGATGTCAAACGACAGGAAAACGCGGCAGCTCTCGCGGTTCTCCCAGATTTACTCGCAGAGCTTGACGCTTTGGAGGAAGGTGAAAGGCGACTTTTAGCTCTTGTTGAAGGAATGCTCGCTGGGAATATTTTTGATTGGGGCAGCCAGAGCTGCGTTGATCTGTACAAAAATGGGACAATACTTGAAATTTACAGGAATGCTCGTTCTTCCATAGCGCGACCCTGGGCAGTCGACTGTTTTGATGAGCTCAACGAGAAGATGTCATGGACCGACGGCCTATCTGACAAGACAGGTAGCCGTTTCGTTACTTTCCACAAATATCGCAAAGCACTGCTGTTTTGTGATAACAGCGGCGCCGATGTCGTACTTGGAATGATCCCGTTTGCCCGAGAACTTTTAAGGCACGGCACAGACGTTTGCCTCGTAGCAAACTCTCTTCCGGCTATAAATGATATCACGGTAGATGAATTACGTGATGTTGTCCTTCTTGCTGCTGGAAAGTGTGATATCTTGGCCAGCGCTTTGCGTGGCGAGTCAAGTGAGGCGTCATTTGGGAAACTTACCGTTTGTGCCAGCGGGAGCGGGTCACCTTGTATTGATTTCAGGCGAACATCTCAAGAGCTTTGCGAGGCAGCGAAAGGCGTAGATCTTATCGTTCTTGAGGGTATGGGCCGTGCTGTGCATACAAATTACGCTGCTCAGTTTCAGTGTGATACCCTGAAGCTGGCAATGCTGAAAAACGCACGCCTGGCAGAGCGACTTTTCAACGGCCGCATATACGACTGCATATGCAAGTTCGAGGTCTACGATCAACAAGCATCTATGTAGACAGAACGGATTGAATATCAATGAGAGACCATGCAGCGTAATGTCGGTAACTCTAGCTAGTAGCTACCTCTAGCTAGCTAGTATCTACTAGATACGTAGTTGAAATGTTTAGACAACGAAATATCCGCTGTGGATTTTAACTGTATTGATAATAATAATAATACCGACCTTGCTTATTACTTATTCTTGCTGTACTTCATAATAATATGACTACTAGTAGTAATAATAGCTAGATACATATGTAGTAGTTTGACGGCGCCACTTTCGTTCTCAAACATATCACAAAATGATGTTAAGGTTTGTGAGGACGCAGCAGAAGGCCTTCGTGGCCACCGACTTGTGACGCAACACGGGGTAGTCCAAAGTGAACTGGATGAGCAGGTGCCATAGCGCGTGCTTCACAAGCTATGCCTTTTCTCGATTTGATTATGCGCTTCGAACAAAATGTCTCTATACGATCCCACGCTGTTTGAAGCACAGACACAGGAACTGTTGTAACAATTCGGACGAAACCTGGAGCTTTGAAACAGTTTCCAGGCAATACGAGCACAGATTCCTCCGCAAGTAATTCCTCCGCAAATTTTACGTCCGTTGGACAATCTTTAAAAGCACTCAGATCCACTCGGATGAGGACGTACATCGCTCCTTGAGGTGGTGTCACAGTCGACAGACCCTCGATCTTTGATGCTCTCTCTGCAGAAATTGCTGCTGCGAGTTTCAAAGAACCCATGATGTCTGCCAGCCACTTTTTATCGTCGTTGAACAAGATGCTGGGAACGGCTGCTTGGAGAGGAACACTCGGTCCCAGAGATATCTGACAAAGACTGTTAATGGCCTCGCGCACTCCAGATCCATGTAAGTTATCATTCACGTCGTGAACACATACCCAACCAAGACGCCAACCGGGAACTAACCATATCTTTGACAGGGCACCGACTGAAAACACTGGCACACCTGTTGCAACCTCTGCAACTGGCACAAAGCGCTTATCAAATGTCATTCCAGCATACACTTCGTCTGCAATAATGGGTAACTTGAGCTCATCCGCACATTGTACTATTTCTTGAAGGTGTTCTCTTGAATACACCGCACCACAGGGATTTGAAGGATTGTTTATCAGCACCGCAGCCGTTGTTCCGTCTGTTAGACGTTGGATACTACTCAGATCAGCTTCCCAGCCTTGTTCTGGTAATAGGCTGTAAAATCTGCATACTATACCGTGTCTATGGCAAATTGTTTCGTAAAGTGGAAACCCGGGAGACGGAAGCAGTATGCTGGACCCAGGTGCTGCCAAGACTGCTATGCAATGTTCCAGTGCTTCAGAGCAACCGACTGTGACAAACACGTCATCGCGACACAGAGGTGGACGTCTTTCACAGGAGTGAGCTGCGGCTATGGCCGTTCTGCAGGAAGCTAAGCCGGTTGAAGCAGTGTATCCATTGTGATTGCCACTTGAAAAAGCACTCATGACTGCCGCAACAGCCTCTTCCGGTGGCTTTAAGTGACCATAAGCAGTCGGATCACCTTGTGCGAGGGATATCAGCTCGTGTTTTGGATTTTCTTTGCCGACCAGATCGTCCACAATAATCCTGATGGGATTTGCTGATACCGTGAGTGTTGACGCCCGGACGGACCACGCGACTCGTCGAGCGCCCCCATCGTCCCCGGCAGAAACCACTTGCTCTTGCTGGTCGCCCATGCAAAACTTTTTTCAGCACCCTAAGCTCCCCGTGCTGTCACCTTGGTCCGTCGTCAACGCGCGACTTATTTTTGACCACTACGCGACGACAACCGCCGACGACGACGGAAATGGATGGCGATGACGATGTCTTTTTATGAAAATCTATCCATAACGTCGTACAAGTACCGTAACAGATAATCGTAAACGACGTTCGAACTAACGAACGAACCTACGCATCAGATATGTTGAACGTTCTGCTGGGGAGCACTGAAAAGGCACTGTGTCGTGCGCCACCTTCGGCAAAACCGACCCAGGACGAGACGCAGGACCATCGCATGACTTGGAAATATGATCAAGACTCACGATCACGGAGCGCAGTTCTTCTTGGAGTGTCCTTAGATGCCTCCGAGGAGGAAGTAAAAAAGGCGTATCGACAGAAGGCAAAAAAGATGCACCCGGACACATCTACGGGGGCTGCTGACTTCGACGGCAGCTCCTTCGCTGACTTGCGCGAAGCATACGAATGCATGCTGCATATCTCGGCAACTTCTTGTCACGATAAAAACAATGACGTTTATGGTCCTGGTATGCGAGCGAGATTCGAGGCAGCAAGGCGTTGGCGAGAGCGACGAGGTACGCACGTTGACACCTCAAGTTTTTCAAGGGTTGATGGCTCTGAGTTGGGCAAGCGAACGACAGGTACGACAGGTCCACAGCGGGAAAGAAAAAGTCAACCCAGCACCCGTGTGCAAACAAGCAACGTCAGCGCTGAAAAGTTTTTCTGTAGATCGCATGAGCTTGCAGATGATGTTCTGCTTGAAGAAGTTCTATCGCGACATAAACGGGCCAAGACATCGTCACGCGCAGGTGTTCAACGAAGCACCTCTTCCGCTGCAAGCTGGTCACTTCCACAAGTAGTTTCAGCGCGCGCGCCTCGGCAAATAACATTATTTCTTGGCTTGACTGGCTGTGTAGCCGTCACTGCAGCGGTGGGATACACCAACAACGTAGTCTTCTAGTTTTAATATCGTTTACAAAAGCACTTACTTATTCTAGCTCTAGTAGCTCTTCTGCTAGAACAGGTAGGGAGATAGAGCGAGGATCGGAGATATGTAGAAGGTTTTTTATTTTTGCGCATTTTGTGAAACATAAATCAGTGGTACGCCTTTGAGCTTTGCAAAAGCTCAGTATATGCACCATCTACACATCGTTTGATATCTGCATAGCTTGCGACGAGCATCGACATTTCATCGCGCGACAGTAGCAGGACTCTCTCTGAAACACCGACGTCGAGTTTATTCAAAGATTCAAACACGTGACCCCAATCCAACACTGGAGAACCTTGATCGTTGTGCTGATGAAACACGTAGTCGCGGAAAAGCTTTAAGATGTACCTATCTCCAGTCTCTGCCCACTCCGTGTCCATGTCGCCATCTGGGCGTTCATTTACAAACCCGATTTTGACAAGCAGTCGAAGAAGGCGACCATTTTCTAGCTCCTTGGCAAGCTCTGACTCCAAGTGGTCGTTCGCGGCTCGTTCTGCCTCAATAGAATCAAGCGCAACTGGAGCAACGAGTTGCGTAAACGTGGCACAGTCGGAGATCGCACCAGAGGCAAGTCCTGAGATAAGATGCCACAATGGCTGAGAACATCTGCGCCTAGCAGATGTGACGTGATCAATCACTTGCGCCTGATTTTGACCACATGCAAGCTGAGCCAGTAAGTTGCCTACCGCCCGAAGATCATCTTTCTGAGCTAAACCCACCCCATGCCCTTCACTTGAGACAAGACCGACCAAATCTGGGCGCAAGACGTCGGCGACCCCAATCGCTGACAGTCTTACGCGCGATGAAAAGTTTGTGCGTGCACTGGAAAATGATGCGCATGGACACTGTATAATTTTACTGGGAGACAGCGCAATTGCTCCCCCAACAGCGAGTCCTGCACCATGTACAGCACGAAGGGCGCAACAAAGCTGTGACGCATAGTTCCAGAGTTCAGCTTCTGACGCAGGCACACTACCCTCTTTGTCGCCACAGTGTGTTGCTTCTAGGGTCGACGCACCGGGATAATAAGTGTGTGCGAAATATAGCGACGGCGTATCCCGCATGTCAGCGCTCACGAATGTTCCACAAAGTGCGGCGACATGTGGATGCCCACGAAAGGGAACCCATCTATTCACTGTTTCCTGCGCCGCGGCAACTAGTTCGGAATTTGGGACCAAACGATTATGGTCCAGACGACGAAGTACATGTGCTTTACCATCGATCGAGCTTACACCTTTCATCGCGTCAGAACGAAGTCCGAGCACGGGTGAGACTTCTCCTCTTACGAGATCTTCAAGTGGGACAAGCGAGTGATAATGATTCAGCACCTGTTATGGTGTGAAGAAAGGGAAGTCAATAAGAAATGATGAGAAATATATGATGACGCGGGCTCGAACGCAAACGTACCCGAGGCAGGTCTGTGGCACCTTCACTCGCTGGATCCATTTGAGCCTGCTCAAGAAACGTCCTGTGCTTTAGTTCTGCGTGAAGTTGCTCAGATGCAAATCGCGCAGACAGAAGCGTCTGACCTGACATCCCGGAAGGTAAACGAGGATGGTTGGGCTCGCGACGTACGTACGAAGAATGCTGGCCTCCCCCAACCTTCCCAGAACCAGCAGTGGTGTGTTGCATGTTGTAGGGAGAAGTGCCTCGAATGTTCACGTTGATATCGTTTTGAGAAGCCAAACCGAGAGTTAGAGGGGCACCATCGCCCCTTGAAACCGCGGACATGTCTGTGAGACCAAGAGTGAAGTCATCGTCACTTGGAAGTTGTATGTCCCCAGAGCTTGACGATCCCGCCGGTGGTTTTCCAGAGGAAGCTCCGGGGACAAAGGGCGTAGCGTTCGCCTTGATAGAAACAGCGGGAATGAAAGGGGCAGCTCCAGCGTTTGGCTGCTGATCTTGCACCTTGACGAGATTTGGAGGAAGAAAGGGAGCAGCGGCCGTGCTCACCCCTCGCACAGAAGGGCCTTTCAGTTGGATGTCCCTCGCGTCGTCTCCTGAGTTCGGTACCGCTAGTGGTGTTT
>JACLAC010015842.1_pt1 | contig 12745 bp, 9 predicted proteins | sample 8027881 | NCBI WGS metagenome assembly JACLAC01 (sample SAMN15725517, study PRJNA655200) | protist metagenome | isolation source: fluorescence activated cell sorting (FACS) single amplified genomes of... | place: Spain: Blaines Bay Microbial Observatory, Mediterranean Sea | collected 2016-01-19 | reverse complement strand
TTCGAGTAATATAGAAGCAACGTGCTCATTATGCAAGCGTAATAACACGGCTCATTGTTTTTGTTTCATTTTAAAATACAAATAATGAGGGAGTCCACAACGACGACGACGAAGCAGCATGCGTTTGCGGGTGGTGTTCCAGAGCTAAGCAAATCCACTGCGTCGGCTATAATAGTGTCGAAAACCGTGGGGTTTGCACTCATTTTATCAGGCGTGTTTTCCGTTATTCTGATACTCTTTGCGATGCTGCCGCACACAAAGTTGGAGAACGGCATTCCTGTTGTTAACGAGGCCTGGTATTTTGCCATAAACCCAGTCGCAATAAGTTGTATACTATTCTTAAGCATGACTGCATTTGGTTACCATAGCTCGATTTCTCATTCTACTTTTGAACCAACGAGCGGTAAAGGTGTAGCCATGAGATCTTGCCTCTCATTTGTTGGCGGTGGAATATTTGGTTGCGTCCTCCCTCCCATTATTATCCAGCACATCTTTGACGTGCCGTTAGCATACTATACCTTTGGTGGGATTCCATTCGTTCTCCTCGGCCTTGGTGCTGCAATATTTATTGATAGTAAGGTCAAAATAGCGTATGCGAACAAACGGTTCAACGATGCGAGATCTGAAATTCCAAAAGGAGAAAGTGCATTCATTCGAACTGCCCTTGATTTTAGGACAGACAAAAAGAAAGTACGAGAAAAAAAAGGAAAGGAAAAAAGTATTTTTGACATTGGCACAAATTTTCTTACTCTCGCTTTCGCATTTTTTTATATGATTGCTCTTGTGCCTGTGTATGAGCTCCTTGGTGACACGGGAAGGATTTTTTACGTGGTTTTCTTGCACGGGGCGTTCGCTGAAGTGAATTTATTTACTGGGCGTGCTGGTACTCTTTCGCATATCCAGGATTATCTCGATGATATGGCAGATGAAGAAGTCGACGAGAAGGAGCTAATATATCGTGCCGCGGTTGATCAATGGCAGCACACATTTAATGAAACATTTTTTGCTTTCGTGCGCCGTACTTTCATCGCAAATATGCTTGATCCCCTTTCTACCACGCTTGCTATTATACTATGCGGGTTTGAGGAAGTTATTTTGCGCTCAACGCTAAAGCAAAGGGACGCATTTGTAAGCGCTACTGTATTGAAGCGCAAAGTTTCTCAAAACGAGCGCAATGCGAGAATTATGGAATCTGTGGAAGAAAAAACATGGCAAGTTTCGATAGGAGGTGCAATGCTCGCCGAAGTGTTTAGCATACTAGTGCGATTTATGTGTACTGTAATTCTATGGCAGCATCGCCACATTTTTAGCCTTGGATTCCCTGATGAGCAATCAGATCACATGATGTTTTTCAATCTTGCTCTTGAGGTCTTTTCGGAGGTCATCGTCGACGCGCTCGCAGTATACACTGAACTTGTTTCAGGCATACAAGTGGACCAGTGCTTTGCGCACATTTTGTGCCCTGCAAATGTACTCCATATGGGAGCCACTCTTTTTGCTGGTACATTTATGGGTATGTTTATTTTTGTACGAATTCCAAAGCTGCTTTTCTGCAAAGAGGCTAGCGTCTGCAGCTGCGATATATCTTCCAATTTCCGCGCATATAAGGACCTATGCAACCAAACTAGCGCGAATGTATCCGCTGCGCTCGATATCGATTCATTGGCATCCGACCTCGACCAAGACGAAATGGCGGTTCTTGTTATCGGGGTGATATCGTTTATTGGAGTCGCGGCAATAGCGGTTGCCGCAACCTTTTATTGGAGACATCGTCGCCAATCCAAAGTGACAGCTGATCTTATGACGGAAGTTTCAAAAAAGGAAAAAACATTAAAGAAATTGAAGCGTCTCATGGATTCAGAAAAACAAGCATTGGCAATTAGGGCAATGGAAGAAGAAAAATATGCTGCGCTGAGACCCTATCAAATTCCAAACACACACATCAAATATCTTGAGATTATTGGCGCAGGAACCTTTGGTGAGGTATGGCATGCCAAATATCGTGACCGCGACGTCGCAATAAAAAAAATTGTGGCCGGGACAGAATTCGAGACCGAGCTTACAACATTCCGCAAGGAAGCTCATATGATGGCATTACTTCAAGGTTCTCTTGGTATTTCGCATGCCAATCTTGTACAGATGCTCCACTGCTGCTGGGAAGACGAGCTGCTGCTACTACTCGAATACTTTCCCGAAGGCTCTTTGGCAGACTTGCTTGAGCGGAAGGCGGTAACAGAAGACTTGGGGGTTTTGCGTGAAGTGTCATGGACCACGGTTGATCCAGATACAAATCAGCGTTCGAACGGGGCGCTGTTCGATATTGCGTTAGATATAGCGAGCGGTATGGATTTCATTCATTCTTTTGATCCGCCTGTGATCCATCGCGATCTAAAGCCTGGCAACGTGCTCCTCGACACAGTGGAGGATAGAGGTACGTCAAAATATGTAGCAAAACTAATCGATTTTGGGGAAGCGCGGCAAATGGACATGGAAGAGCTAGAAATGACAATGAAGGGCACGCCGATGTATGTCGCCCCAGAAGTTGTCCTGGGCGAGGAATATGATCACACTTGTGACATTTGGAGTTTTGGCATCACGCTGCTAGATATGCTTACTTGTAAAAACGGTGGCGTTAAAGCGTGCTGGCGCGCATGCTCGCAATCTGGAAAGGCATTTACCCTAAATATGGTGACGAAAAGAATGAAGCCAAAGATCCCCGAGACGTTGAAGATAGAAGCACCAGGTGCTGTGCGCATAATCAATGCTTGCCTCATTCCCGATAAAGGGGCTCGAATTCCCTCATTCTCTGCAATCAAGGTACTCATGCACTCAAAGAAAGAAATAAGTAGGCGCACGACTTTATATTTACAGTCTAGTGATGGTAAGGATGAGAAAATTATGGCGCTGGAGCGACAGCTGGAGGAGGCAAACCGCGTTATTGGGTTGGCACGGCGCCGCAGAGCATCCATATCGTCGCATGACCAGCCGTTTTATGGTAAACAATAATATAAAAATTAAAAATAATAAAACTATGTAATGAATAAAATATAATAATAGCATCGTACCTTATGCATTTACATTGAAATAAATTGCAAATCTGTCGATAGCATGATGCCAAAGACGCACGCCGCCATAGACACGGTGACAACAATATCTGGGAAGCGGGGTCTCAATAGAACATTTTTGGTGTGGCAATAATATCGTTCGCAAAGCTTGTACACAGCAGCATCGGCTATTAATTCGATTGCCACTGCCATTGGTGCGATTCCCCAAATGGTTGACCAAGTTGTAGAACTAGCCGTGAAAATATTGCCCCTTTTTATGAAACAAGTGGAGAGAATTGGGGAAGCAATAGCTGCGACATGCTCTGCATAATTGTCGTTCACGACGCGCACAGCCAAGAATTTAAGCTCTAATTCTTGTTCCTGACTCAGGGCTTGCGTATCAGCTGTGGAATCGTCGCGCCCAACATTCGAGGCATCAAAAGTGACGAGCTCGTTAAGCGTAATCTCTACGCTCACTTCTCTTTGGCGGCGACTTTTTGCCTGGTCTTCTTTGCAACAGCCCGCTAGACGCACAGGCGAAAGGGCCTGGGCAAGTGATCGCGCAGTTGGGTTTGTAATTTTTAATAATTTCCCATAGTGGACTGCAATTTCTATTGCGAGTCCAAACATTTGCGATATAAAAAAAAAGAGGACCCTTTTGCTTTTTTTTTCATCCGAGACGCCGTATACGTAATACATCGCTGTCATTGAGGGGAGAGACAACGAAAGCTTGATGACTCTGCAAATTGCGCCGTAGCTGTCCAATACAAACGTAATGTCTTCTTGTTCCGCAAAATGGTAAAAGTACGGAACAACCACGTTTTCGACGCTGTATCGAACCAAGACAGCCAATATGGGATAGAGCACGCCTGTTATTGCAGAGGACGCAACGAGGGATTTTTGGGCGAGTGAAGTAGTTGCGTACCGATATATTAAAATAGATCCACAAGGCAACAAAATAGACAACGTCACGATGACAGCCATGACGACCGTTAGTGCAAATCGAGCAATGAGACTATATTGCTTCATACTTTCTTTTCCATTTGGAGGGGAAATGGCAAAAATGGCAACCATGCGGATCGCAAAAATTGGCCAGATGACAAAGCAGACTTGGACGGGGGTTTTTGATGTAAAGTAATCGCAGAAGTATGCTCCGACGTACATACAAACTTCAAACAGGGTGCCGGCAACAATAAACCAAAATCCCTCTGCAACATCACCTGTTCGTGACCACGAATATCTCTGCAGGGCGACAAATACACCTATTTCATAGAATGCACGATTCAATATGATATTCATGGCACTACGAAAATCGATGCTCGCAGCGCGGAACGTCAAAAGTGTGTTTGAAATTGCAAATAGCGAAAGTAACAAGGAAGCGAAAAGGGCAACCCCCCACGTATACATTTCTTGCCGAAAACGTGATTTTTTTTTTTCATTTTGATGGATTTCCACCCAAACGACGGAACTTGTACGCTGGCGCAAACTTTCACCATTCGAACGAGGGGTTTCCACGGTGGTATCTTCTTCCGCAACGGGATCGCTTTCAGCCGCCTCGTTTTTGCTACTCACCTCAACGCTATTTACGGATTTATCGCTTCTGCTCTCTGTTAATCGTGCGATATCAAACAGAGTCATATTGTTTTTAATCTCCGCGATGCCACCTGCTTCCGCCGCGCCATCAACCTCCAGCGAAGCTGCCGATGACCCTTTCTTCATAACAAACGTTCACGCAAGAAAAAATATCAAAACGCGCGCGCGCATTGACGCACGCAGCGCTCTATTTGCTCTAACACTACCTGTCCACTATTATTTTTCAAATATATAATAATAATAATAGTAATAATAAAAGGGGCTGTGCGCGAATGAGAAAGAAAGAAAGTAAAGTAAAGAAAGTAAAGAAAGAAAAGAGAGGATGGGAGAAAAAATTGAAAATAAAAAATGAAAATCTATTTTTACTTTAGATTACCCAGGTGTATATGATAAAAACGAAAAATGCCGTTATTATTTTTAATTAACTGAAGCCCCCATACAAAAAAGGTACCGTATAAATGATGATAAGAAGTAAATAAATATGAATTATTAAAAGCTTTGCAGGGTATAGTACGTACATACATACATACTCGTACGTCGCATCGTACATCATCATATTATGTATTATGTTATTACATCATAGTACCGGTATACGAGTACGTAAATAATAATAACTAATAATAAAGGTAGTGTTGACAGGGGGATTGATTATTGATAAACAGATTAAATAAATATTTATTTACATCATATTATTTTAAAAATATATCAATAAATAATAATAAACAATATTGCGCATTCAGAACGAAAGTGTGAAAAAGACGAAAAACCATCTTCATCAATAGAAAAAAGGTAATATTTAAAATATAGCGTGTGTGCAGTGAAGGAAAAGGAAGAAAGGAAATAATGGAAATGGCGCCGAGCAAAGTTGCCCCCGGAAGTGAAGGTGGTGTCCAAAGTGGTGTCCCTCACCAGTTTGATCAGAAGGAGTATGATGTGACGGATGCGCCCCTTCAAGCATGCCTCGCGGTGACGTGCCCGCTTCACTGGATGCCGATCGTTCCTGGAGTGATGGGAACGAAGAAGATTATTCTTGAAGCTGAGGAAGCGGTATACAAAGTGGACTGCTGTATCTATCATATAGAGACGCGAAGGCCGTATGGGGAGCTTGGATCCGTTGACGAGGCTAACTGTTGCGGTTGCATCGGCGTCGCGTCGGGGCTCAGTAAAGGAGCCCCGGTATGTCCAGGGTGCGGTTGCGAAAAGGATCTTGTTGCTGAGATCGTCGCCGAGCTCAAAGCTCGAATGAAGGAGAGAGGGGACACCGGGCAAATTCAACGACAAGAGGTGATGATGAACGAGATAAAGCGTCTCTCAGCCGACGTTGCTGACACAAAGGAGTGCGTGCGTCTTCTCTGCGAACATTTCAAGATTCCTTTGCCCCCGCCTACGGCACATGAAATGGTGCGTTGATCACTATGTCCGCAATATATGCTATTGTGTGTAACATAGTTTTTACTGATAATGTATGTTAAGATGATTATCATTATTTACAATATAAACAAAGTAAAATACATGGCGAAAATATGGTGCATTAATCCCACGGCATACGAGCGTGCTTCGGGCGTTCGTTGCCAGCAAAGTTGTGCCCGACTGCCTCCCGAATGCGCACCCCTTTACGGCCGCAGCGATAAGATCGCTTTCTGCTCGCTTGGGATTTGCCGCGCACGATCGCTGGTATCCCGTGACATGGAGGATGGCACGCGAGGCAGCGTTTCACTGTTCCAATCGCGCTGTCATTGTGGTACACGTGCGGTCCCTTTGAATAAACTTCTGGATCTCCAACCCAATATCTGCACATCGCCACCGTGTGATGTCCCTCGCCCTCCCTCGTATCGCCAGGAAGGATGTAATACTGCGCAAAGTTGCACACATGCTCCGAGGCATCAGCATTTTTCTGTGCAACCTCGACAAAGTGCTGCTTAAAACCTTTCTTGCATCTATTCACCCATTCATTGAGGATGTGCCCTTCTCTCTCAGATTCTTGGACGTATTGCATTTCCGGTAGGGATCGCTGATAAAAACTGAACCAATCAAATGGCGTCTTGAGGGGACTCGGGCAATAGCGGCACCTCTCAAACTCTGCCACGCCGGCATCGAATGCGGCGTCCAAATCAATAGGCTTCCTCTCCAGTTGCACCTCGTTGAGAATTTTCCCCAAATAGTCGTAAAAACCCGCCAAAAACCGCAGGGCCGCTTTATCTTCAACAACAGTCGTCCAGCAAATCACAGTCAAGTGGGGCAACTCTTCAACGATTTGTTTCGCGATCCGCTTCGTCTTGCAGCCGTTTAGGAACACGCACTTGAGGCGAGACGGCGCGTCTCGAAGAACTTCAACAAACATATCGGCACCCGGCTGCACGTTTCTTCCCGCGCGTGTGTTGAACTGCATGTTTGAGATATCGCTATGTCCTGAAAATGATAGCACGCGGGGATGTTTCTTTGCTATAACCTCACGCACTTCCTCAAAGTACTCGATGGGTACGATCGACTGCAGGCGCACCGACTGCTGCACTGACTGGATCTCACGCATTGCGCTCAGTGTCTTATGGCTCCCCTGCCGACGCGCGGCGTCAAATACGGCCACAACGTCGCAATACTCATACTGCCCCATGCTATTCATGATTTCTATTCCCTTCGGACGGCACGTGCGGCACAGGTCCCATAAATTCGATGTGGTGTCTGCAACGTTTACGAGAGTTCTTCCATCCGCCACTGCGGCGTCTGGGGAAATATTGCCCCTCAATAATCGCACGCCGTGATTCTCAGCACGACATGTGTCGACGAGCGCTTCCAAACTGCGCTTGAGCTGCAAATCAAGTTGATAAAGCATCGCAATGTGCCTATGCCGGTCGCGAGCCTTCTGCGAGCACTCGAGGAGAGAAAAGTACTCCCGAACATCTTCGCTGGATTTGCACTCTTGCAGAGGAGATGGTAACGAGGGATTTCCATCGAGTTTAAGAGTGCTAAGGGAGCCAAGTTGGGCAATCTCCACGGGTACTTCGCGAAGATCATTCTCTCCAAGGTCAAGCCATTCGAGATTCTTCAGCTCCTTGATATCCGCGGGTAAGCATGTTATATTATTACCTCTCAGCTTAATCTTTGTAAGTTTGCCGCTGAGCGCACGAATCATTCTCACGTGAAGAAACTCGCATATTCCATTCCGTCGGAGATCTAAATGATTTAATGATGTCATTTTGATAATATCCTGCGGGATCTCCTTTAGGTTCTGGTTTTTTAGTATCAATTTTTCCGCTTCTAGGTCAAACTGCGCCGTTTCTCCGTTCTCCACCTCGATGCTCGCCCATGAGCTGCTAGCGCGATCACGGGCCGAGGGCGAGAGAGGAGGCGACACATCCTTTCCGGACCATATATTTTCTGTGGGATGCCTATTCTCCATCTTGCGATCGCGCTGCCTATTTCGCATCTTCTGCTTGAACTTCTCGTTTTTTCTTTTATCACGCTCTGCCTTTCCGGGAGATGCCTTTATGGTCCTCCTCCGGTTTGACGGAGAAGAGATCATGCTGGACCCTTGCGTCGCATTATATTTTTTCTTCCAGCTCTTATCGTCGCGCGTCTGTCTCTTTTTGCTGTTGTCGGCGATCCACGAGTCTTTGCGTAAACCCTGCGGAAGCTTCGTTTTTTCGGGAATGACGACGACCCCAAGAGAATCCCCGCGCGACATCTCCGGACGCGTCGAGAGCACCCGCTCCGGAGATTCCTCTCTATAAAACGGACCATCTTTTGAGACAAGCGTATTGCTATCCCCCGAAAACCGACGCGCCTGACCTCCGCCTAACGATGTCGGGCGGCTATACCACAAGTTTTTTTTTTTATGCGACATCACCCGCGCAAAAAATATAAAAGTGGGGGCGGGGATGTAAATGAAGCAACAATGCAAACAAAAAGGTAAAGGGAATGATTGTTAGTATACTACAAGAAGCGCAGTGTAAAGAATTATAGTGATGGGGACGAAAGGATCGCTTCATCATATCTTCTTTATCATTATTATTATATTCAGTATTAATTTTTTATAAATACTCATTTTGTTCCAATGTACGAGTATATTCATACTGCATGTATATATACGTCGTATGACATCATTATCACTAAATATTATCCATCATAACTATACGGGCGTTCGAGTATATGAGTATTAATATAACTATTATTGTCATCATAAATCAAAATCATGATCATGTATCAATTGCAAGTGTTTCCAAAATAATCAGTTGCTGGGGATGTCGTCGTTCCCTTCGCGGCGCATTTGCTGTCGTGCGCTCTCCACTCGCAGTTTGCGTGGCCGCTCTCGCACGAGGCTTTGTCGCCGTCGAAAGCGTTGCAGCCTACGCACGACGTTCCCGTGTACGCGCAGACGCTGTCGCCTGTGGAGTCCGCGTGTCCCACGCACGCTGCCTCGCCGGGGAGGGCGCACGAGCACGTGGAGTAGTCGGCCGGCGCGCAGCCCCACGGGCACTCGTCGTAGTTTGGCTCGTCGGGTTTCTCGGGGGGAATGCAGCACCCACATTCTCCAAATGGAAATTTATCGGGAATTTTGGGGATGGAAAATTTACCCGCGAGTGGGCCAAGGGTTTTGTAAAGAGCGAGGGTCTCGATCCAGGGTTTCCTTTGGCACAGTCTCGGCTTCCACGAGTATCCGGGTCCCTGACCGAGACACATTCGCTTTTTCATGCACTGCCCGCCGTTGATTCTGCACCGAAAGGTGTTAAGACACTGCCTTTGGGGGTCCGAGAGTCCGAGGTCGCCGACAACAAAATCAGCGAGAACGGAGACGTCGTAGGCGTCACCCTGTATAGGATGGCGAGTGGGGTTGTAATCAACTTTCATATCTCCAGCATCAAAGTAGTCACCCGTTACGTCATCAATTTTGATATTTTCTCCTTCTCCAAGCTTTGCATGAACTGTACCAAGTACAGCGAGAGAAGCGAGAACGAAGTTAGTTACTTTCATGTTTGTCTTTTCGGTGGTAATTGTTGTGCCTTGCGTTGAGTCGATTTGTTTGTTGCTTTTGTTTAGATTTGTTGAGAGAGAAGAGGACGTTTGGAACAATAACAAAGAAAAATAGTATTGGGAGGAAGAAAAAGTAAACAGGTCCATTCAAATGTAAATTCAAACAAAAAAAAGTTGCGCTCCTCCAGAAAGTACCATCAGCCCACTGGGAGACGCAGCCACCACCACCACCACCCACCATCCAGACACTACTATTTCTATCTCTGTCTCTCTAGAGTTGAATACGCGAACAAGTGTTATGTTATCTCGGTCCGCCTCTTGGTCCTTGCCTTTTCTCGTTTGCATAGGTCATATTATTATGTAGGAGGTCGTAGCTCGTAGGTTATCAAGGGGAGATTATAATAATATAATATTTACGAGTAGTTATTTATAATTTATAACATATAAATAATAAGATTATGGTTTATGGTCATAGGGGGGCTACTACTCGTGATCAATAAAGTAAATGGACCAATACCGTTACCTTAAAACGGCGGTGGGGATACGAAACGGCATGGATCGGTTGCAAGTAACGGTTGAAAATATTGAATATAAAAGGTGGACCAATTCGCTCATTTCTCTTCGTCATTTTTATTTATTTTATCGTACGAGTATCGAGCCGCGGACTACACGGCATGCGCGTACGGTCCAAGTGATCAAAGTGGATGTGAAGCTCATGGCGATAAGACAGGAGATCTCGTATGCGCGTGGGATGGCAAGCAATGCGTCGGATGCACCTCTATTGCGAATCAATCGGACTGCGATGTTCAGCCAAACTGCGGCTGGGCCTCAACCGACGGCAAGTGCGTCGCCAGCTCGATCACCACCTCGCCCATAGCCGACTCGGACGGGAATGCGTGCTAAAATATAAATATATATATATTAATTTCTTGACAATATACAAAACAATAATAATGACTATTACGCCCTCTTTCGTAGTATTTTAGAACATTCGACATTTCACACTTCGTCCGCTACTCCATTCTTTACCACCCCACATCCTTGCACCGCGCACTCTACGACATCCCCTGCCTTCAAATACAAAGGAGGATCGCGCGTATACCCAACTCCTTCCGGGGTTCCTGTGAGGATAAGTGTACCGGGCTCGAGCGTTGTAGATTGACTAAGGAACGAAATGAGTGCTGGCGGACTAAAATTCAAGTCGGACGTGCACGACGATTGAACGACGGTCCCGTTCACGGTTGTTTGAAGGCGCAGATTTTCGGGGTCCAAGAGTACGGGATCGCTGAGCCGGATACCTGGTCCCACGGGGCAGAATGTGTCAAAGCTTTTTGCTCTGCACCACTGCCCGCCTCCCCGCTTGGGCGATTGCCAACGTCGCGCGCTCACGTCGTTAGCGCTCACGAATCCAAGGACGTGCGCAAGGGCGTCTTTCTCCGAAACATTTTTGCAGGGGCTCGACGCGCGCCCGATAACGATACCCATTTCTACCTCGTAATCAACTTCGGGGGGAGATGCTGCGACTTTGGGGATAATGATATTCTTATTTGCGTCCAAAATCGACGACGGAGGTTTGGTGAAGAAAACAGGATACTTGGGGAGATCCATTCCAACTTCTGCTGCATGTTTTTTGTAATTGAGTCCAATGCAAACGATCCATTTGGGCTCGATTGGCGCAACATACTCTATCTCTCTTTCATCCACCATTTCGTCAGGGGGATTTTCTTCAGCGTACCGCCGCCAGTCAACGCGCAAGGGATCTTCCCCTTCGTCTATGTAGGAGAGATCAACGCTCACATTCCGCCCACTGCCGCGACGCGCCGCTGCGTATGCATACCTGGGCTTCTGACACGTTGAAGACGCTACGCGCACCAAAAAATGCGATCTGCTCGACTCGTCGCTGTCTCCATCATCCAAGCTGCTTAAAAGGGACGATGCGGACGACGAGAACGGCGATATCGACGAAACCAGCGCCGCGCGTCCAGTAGGAACGCTCTTAATAATAAAACCGGCGGCGCGCATCGACATTCCTCACCTTTTGCCAGCAATAAAAACACAAAACCGTACGTCGCATATATTCCGACTTTAAAAAAAATATTTAATTAAAAAGCAAGTGATTGGGAAAGGAATAATAATAAAGAGCTTGCGAAATGTTGCAAATGAATGCCGCGCTCCAAAAAAAAAGAAAAAATTTACAAAATTAATTTCTCCAAATGAACGAATAATAGTAATAACGGCTTCTCTTAGCATGATGATTGTAACGACTAGTAATGTAATAACGACATTCTCAAATTTGTATGCGGATTCATCATTTATTATCATGATGTTGTAAAATATTATAAAATATGTTAGGGTACCTTAAGGTTATATCTGAGAAACCGGCTCTTATTTTTACTCAAAAAATCCATCTAAGGGGCGTGACATATTGAAATAAAATAACTGAATTTTTTTCTTTCTCTCTCTAGCGTGAAAAAAAATTGTTTTTCTGAGATGAATACTCAAAGTGGTGCAAAAGTGCAGTTTTTTTTTACAATTAGCTCCCCAGGACAACCATGGACAACCCCGAGCCGGCGGAAGGTCCAGATCTAATACTTATTATATTTATTTTTCGTTTTCATTAGGGGTCGAATTAACAAAACTGCCGCCAAGAGACTCGCGACATGCGGAGGAAAGGGTGGGAGAATGACAAATCCAAAGGCTGATTCTCTTGGGCCTCGTGGGCGCGACTTGTTCAAAAGGGATGCATCCTCGCGTAGTACACGGCGGAGATAGAGAAAGGAAAAGAAAATATTCGACATTTCCCCTATCCAAATGGCGCCTTTTACCTCTCCCTCATCCAGCGAAGCGCACGTTCTCGATGCGCGACACGTTGCAAGCGCGCCCGCCGGCTGCTGGTGCCGCGGTTCGAGCGAGAACGAGTAGGTGTACACACCTGAGCGCCGGCCACGGAGGCGGTGCTGCAGCGCCTCCAAGTGAGTGAACTGCGCGGGCGGCCGCACCTCGACGCGCGCGTTGCCATCAAAGAGCAGGCCGGTCGAGACCAGGATGTCGGATATGTACTGAACTGCCAGTCTGAAGGCCGATTAAGGCATATTAAGGCCGATTATAATAGGGTTAAGGGCCAATTTTTTTGCAAAGTA
>JACLAC010004055.1_pt1 | contig 12747 bp, 4 predicted proteins | sample 8027881 | NCBI WGS metagenome assembly JACLAC01 (sample SAMN15725517, study PRJNA655200) | protist metagenome | isolation source: fluorescence activated cell sorting (FACS) single amplified genomes of... | place: Spain: Blaines Bay Microbial Observatory, Mediterranean Sea | collected 2016-01-19 | reverse complement strand
ATTAATAATGGAGAAACTTCAGAGCGATATACACGATTTTCTAATAATGTCCATGAAACATCAATTTCCCATTCTGTTGCAAGTTGTTCAATAAACTCTTTCTCTTTTGGATTTACTACATGATCAGCTAATGCTACAGATGCTAATAAATCAATCAATTGATGATGAGATTGTTTGTGAAAAAGTGATTTTGCTAAATTAGAAATTTCTTGTGTTTCTTTTGTCAAAGCATTTTTCAAAAGCTTCATAATTGTCCACTTTTTATTTGTAGCCACCCACACTCCTGCTCCAATCATAATTTGTACAAGAGAGGCTGCTAACCATAAACTTCCATCAATAAATCCTTGCCATTGCCTGTTTAAAAAATAATTTAATGTAAAAATGATACATGGAATCATTCCCACTAATCGACCTGAAATAGAAATACTCTCAGCTACCTCTTGAATGTGCTTTCGAGACCAAAGTTTGTTAAGAGTTAAGTAAATCTCTACAATAGAAAATATAATTGCTCCAAACGCTAAAATTTCGATTGACTCTTTTAACATTGCCATATTCTACTTCTTTTTAGTGAACCAATATTTTTAATTGAATCACATCCTCCCCTGAAATAGCTTGTAGAAAGTAAAAACCTCTTTCTAAATCATATAATTCTACTGCTTGACTAATTTCATCTACCTCTTCATAACTAACCTCATATACTCTATTTCCATGAGCAGAATACAAGTAAAGTTCTACATTTGCTAACTCATATAAAGTAATATCAATAGTAAAATCACCTTCTGTTGGATTTGGATAAGCTGTTAATGATTCAAAATTTATTGTTGATTTTTTTGCATTAACATTATCTTCTTCACATTCTACCACTTCAACAGTTTTCGAAATTGATTTCCCTATACAATCCTCATAATCCATTGACAAGGTAATGGTATAAGTTCCTGTATTTTCAAACTGATGACTTGGATGTCTTTCTGAACTTGTATTTCCATCAGCAAAACTCCAAGAATAGTTGTCTGCATCTGTTCGGGTCACATCAAATAAAAACAAGGTATCATCTATACATAATTTACTTGCTGTTAAAAAGTTAGGCTCAATGGTTTGCTTAGACAATGAAATATTAATGCTGTCATATTCTGTACATTTCACAGAATCTACTGTACGAATCCAATAAATTCCTGCATCAGAAACCACAATAGTTGTATCTGTATTTTCGCCAGTTGACCATTCCAATTCTAGAAATTCATTTTTTACAGATAGTGTGGTAGAAGTTCCTTGACAAATGGTAGTATCCAATCCTAAATCCACAGAAGCATCATCTAAGAAAATTTGTACAGAGTCTACAAGTGTACATAAATTGACATCAACAACTTCTAGATAAACATATCCTTTACCCTCTGTAATTTGTTCTGTTTGTGCTTTTCCACCAGAAGTCCATACATAACTTGAATAGCCTGTTCCTGCATCCAAAACCAAGGTATCATTTTTACACAAAGTAGTATCTGTAACTGCTAAAATATTGGTAGTTGGAACAGCAAATTCAAAGGCTCCAATATCTGCTGGTTCTTCACGATTTGCACTATAATAATCAGTGATAATTGTTGTTTTGGTTGCTTTTTTATTCAATCCATAATGACAAATATCTGGTTTTCCTGATACATTAAATGGAGTGAAATAATTCACAGAATTTGAATCCAACCCACTACCTTCTTGATGTTCTTTAAATGTTTTTCCAAATGGAGAAATACTACCTGCAGAATGTAAATTGTTGTAATCAGCTTTATTTCCTGCAATTAAACCATTTCCACCATACACTTCAAACTCACCTTGATTGATAAAGTTATTATTGAAAATGTTGTTACTAAACCCACTTACAAAAAACAAACACTTGTCCCCTTTAATTAAGCGAATGGTATTATGGTAAAAATTAACTGTATTAGAAGAAAGCCAAAAAGCACCATTAGTTGTATTAGATACACTTTCAATTTCTATGTAATTATTAGAGACATGCAAGGCTGTACTATCAATCACATCATCTCCATTAAAAAACAAGGCTGTTTGTCCATTCTTTAACAAAAAAGTATTTTGCTTGACATCAAAATCATAACAACTCCACAATTCGATTCCATAATAATTAGCAAATGAAGTACTTTGATTGGTTAATGTATTTCCTTCAAAGTTAAAGTCTTTAGCATCTCCAATTGACAGAGACTGACGATATTGATTAGTAAAAGTGGAATGGGTAACACTAGAAGTTTTTGCATCAATTAAGGTTACTCCAAAGTTTCCATTTTCAAAAGTACAACTATCGATTTGGATATTTTTCGACGTATTTTCAATATACATCAATGTATTACTTGCAATTGGAGAAGTAGCAACTTCACCAAGAAAATAACAATTTGTAAATGATAATTGATGCACATTAGAACCATTCAATACACTTGATTGATTGGCAGAAGAATTGGAAATAGTTATATTTTCAAAACTAATATTCTCTACATTTTGAATGGTGATGGTATAATTTTTTAAACTTGTGTTGGCATTATAAGTTAAGATTGTTGTGTTTTTATCTTGTCCTTTAAATGTAATAGATCCTGTACTCAATCCAGCAATTGATGTTCCATCCAATACTACTTGTTCATTATAAGTACTAGCTGTCACATCAAAGATCACATCACCTGAAATTCCTTGAGCATTTAAAGCGGTAATTGCTTCTGTAAACGAAGTAAAGTCACCAGTAGCACCAATTGTTTTTGTCCCTGTAATTTGAGCAAATAAATTAGTCCATGTTCCTAACAAAAGGATTCCAATAATTAGTTGAATTTTATTCTTCATCTTTCGCCAATTTAACATTCACATCCACTTCTTTACTTAATAAGCTTTTTGCACCACCCTTATAAATCACTTTAATAGCATAACGATACTTGCCATCTTTCTTGATCTTGGCATCTACAAACTTTCGTTCCGTTCCTTTCAGCGATTTATAAGTATATAAAGACCCTTTGTCTTTTCCACGTAGAATAACAAAGCGATAGTCTCCAGAAGCATCATATTTCCAAGACAATTTCACTTGATTATCTTCCTTTTCAAAATCAGCTTCTATACTCTCTACTTTTGGTCTAATCTTTTGATCATAAACACGTCCTTTTACTGGAAATGCCATTTCTGATAATAAGTCAGCATCATCTTTTGCTTGGACAGCATATTCATAAATTTGTCCTTTTTCAGCATTCCAATCTTCATACTTTGTGATTTCTATTTTTTGAAGTTCAATCACCAATTTATACTCCTTCTCTCCTGTTTTTCTACGATACAAGAAATGAGCTACTACATCGGCACTTGTGCTAGGCTCCCAAGAAATCAAAATATTTTTATCAGTAGCCTTTACAGTGTGCATAACAGGTGTAATTGGACGAATAGTATCTGGTTTTGCTACTTTCAAAATTTCTGTAAACTCAGAATGATTGTGACGGAAATCACTTGCTTGAATTTTGAAATAAATATCTTCGGTTAAAGTGTTAAGCTTGATAGTATGTTCAAACTTGTTTTCCATAATTGGAGAAGAGGTTAACTGTGTAAATTCTCTCTTTTTATCATTGGCAAAATAAACACGATACCCTTCTAAATCATTTTCTGTATTAGCTTTCCAAGTCAATGTCACCAAACCTGTAGAATCAACCACTCCTTTCAAACCTATTGGAATGGCTGGTGGAATCGAATCCAATAAGTCAACAAACAATCCAAAAGACTGACTTTCATTACCATTTTGGTCAACTGCTTGAATCTTAAAATAATTTGAAGAAACAGAATCACGATTAGGTGTATATAAAAATGAAGTATCTTTGGCTGTCAGAGGATTTGTATTGATTTTTTTGTATTCACCTTCCAATGATGAAGCATGTAATACATTTACTTCCTTAAAATCTTTCGCCACTTCAGGAATTTCCCAAGTAATGTAAATCATTCCATTAATCGTTTCCTTTCCTGACTTAATGATTGGATTTTTTGGAGGGGTTAAATCACGACCAGTTCCTTTGATAATAAAAGGTTGAGATTGTGTGGCAAAAGGGGTATTACCAGTAATTCGATAGGTATACTCTACTCCATTTTCTGCTAATGTATCTAAAAATATATTTCTTTCTTCTTCTTTGATTTTCAAACGTTCATCTACTGTTGAAATGTAAGGTAACTTCGTTAAGCTATCATAAGTAATTCCTCCATCTGTTGAACGTTCAATATAATAACTTGAAAAACCAAGATTCTGTTCTACATCCCATGTCAATAAAACCGCTTCTTCCAATGAATAAGCTTGTACATCAGTAATTGTTGGTTTAGTATACGTTCCTGTAAATTCTACTGAAGTAGGATAAGGAGTAATATTTTTTAGTGTTGTGTCTGAAATCTGAACAAGATATAAATACGTTTTTCCAACCTTCACATCTTTATCTACATAACGCAATCCTAGTCCTTCCGCTGCCAAAGCAGAATGATCAGCCGCCATCATGGTAAATCCAAACAATCCATTTTCTTGCTTCATTTTATCCACAAAACCAGTAGTATTAGTCAATTCCAAATCACCAGTTACAGCAGCAGCAGCTAGTATTGCATAATTATCATGAATTGGATTTAGTTTTTTCCACTTTGTACTATCATAAGGCAATCGAGGATTTTGAGGACCATTTATTTCTTTTTCAGTCTCAGCCTCCATGTCAATACGATATACCACATATCCTTTTTTATTTGCCAAAAGCCATGTAGCACGATCACTTGGTGCCCAACGTAGTACAACAGAGTCTTTAAAAGCTTGTGCTAATGTATATACTTGTTTTTGTTGACTACTTGTTGTGTCCAATTTAGCTTGTTCTTTAATTGAAGAATAGTCAACTCCATTTCCAAAAGAAACTGATGTATCCTTAGCCCCAATTTTCGACAGAATTTTGGTTAACTCTTTTGTACCCACAGTATCTTGTTGTGCAAAAACAACTTGAATACACAGTACAAATAATATGATCAGATAATTCTTATTCATTTCTCTATATTAATATCCTTTCAGAATAATTTTAATGATGTTGATATTTTATATAATTTGTTCTACCCCACGATTTCACAGGAAAACTAATTCCTGACAAATCTCTATTATAATACTTTCTTACTCCAAAACGAGCAATGTACTTATCATAAAATTCACGATTACAACCTCTCAAATTTCTTCCACTTCCTTGCTTACCCACTCCAAAGTTTGCTAAATAACCAATCGTGTATAATGCCATTTTTGAAGCATCTAATTGCAAGTGGAAATTTGTTGAAACATTCATTGCATTTCGATATCCACCATATCGTCCAATAAATCCAGAACTAGGAGTTTTAGAATTAATTTCTTGCGTTGTTAATGTATTTCTGTAATTATTTGTCCAACGATATCCTACAGAATGATAAGTACCTGGATTTGCGCCAAAATCAGGTCTTGCAATATGCCATAAAGGAGCATAATACATCATATAAGCAAAACTTTTAAAACCTTGCCATCTAAATTTCACTCCACCACATCGGTGAACAATGTCTGCATTTAGTCGATATACATCATTGTTCAAGCGACTGATTACAGTACTTGATCGTGTATTCCAAGAAACATTTTTCGGCATTTCTACAGCTTGACGAATGCTAATATTGAAAGTTCCAGCAGATTTGTATCCATTTCGGTCTACAGCATCAAAACATTCAGCATCTGCACTACTATTAAACCCAAAGTTTTGAGCATAAATTTGTCCCACAGCAGTTCTGAATAATGGAATTGGTACACGACGATGTGGAGAAACATAAACTCTTACAGATCGGTTATATGCTCCCACTCTACCTTGTCCTCGTAGTTTATTTACTTTATCAGCTGGATGTCTATACTTTGAAGTTTTAAAGTTCCATACATAAATTTGATAATCAGCAACCTCACCTTTTGCTTTATTGGTAATTTTGGTTTTAGCAAGTTCCTGTTTTTCGTCTTTTGTATTTTTGCGAACTTCTGTCGTTTTATTTGTTTTCGATTTTTTCTTGGCAGAAGCTTTTACTCTTGAAACAATCTCTCCTTGATAAATCGCATTACGATTATTGTTTACAAAATTTCGCATATTGGTATTTTTTGCACCAATAAAATCAAATGAATTTGTTGCTATAAAGAAAATTGGAGCTGTTTGCTCTGAATTGTTCGTCAAGTTTTTCATTTTTAGATGATACTCAAACTCCCTATCTTTAAATAAATATCCCCAACCAGTTTGTTTGGTAATTACATAGAAATCAGGGAACCATTTCGCATTTTGTGTATAGAAATTTCGCATATTTCTTACTGGAATTGAAAACGCTACTGCCTCTGGTGGTAAGAAATTAGGTAAAGCCCCTGTTTTGAACTTAATGGTTCTTGTTTCTTTCACCTCTTTTCCTTCATATTTGTACCAATCCCATCTATTTCCATTTTTCTTCTTCCATCTTACTGTGAATGTTACAGTGTAGTTAGTGTAAGGATCCATTAGGCGATTCAAATACAAATCAGCACTCATTTTATCACTACTTAATTTCACTGTGGCTGTAATTGGCTTACTTCCTCCTGAAATTGAGGCAGATCCTACAGGTAAAAATTGTTCTGTTTTTATATTGTTTCCATCAATGGTTGAAACTTCAAAACTTGTATTTAAAGGCACTGAGAATGCAAACGTTGGATTGGCATAACATTCAACATTTTTAGTATTGGTAGCAGGTTGAGCATCTGTGATGATTTTCACACCATCCAATAAGTTTCCTTGACCTGATTTACATTGTGTCCCCATTTCAAATGGGAAATTAAAGCTACCTTTAACAGCTCCACCTAATACTTTGTATTTCACATATACTTCACCCAATAACCATGTTGGATTTGGCATAGTTGTTACCATTGCTAAAGAAGCAGATAAACTTAAAATTTTAATTTTTCCCTTATAAAAGAATGTTTTTACCTTGATTCCTACACTACCTTGCCCATACGCATAAGCCTGTCCAGTCATATACCATCCTTTGATACCAATTTGACTTCCTTTTTTATTTCCACAACTTGCTCCATCAGAAAGCTTTCTAAGGTATAAATCAAAACCTAAACCAAATTGAGCACTTGCGTAAAAACAGGAAACATTAAATTCTAATGGATCCATTCCTGCAAATCCACCAAAGATCACAGCAGCTCCACTACTCACCATACTTGGGGATGGACGTTGTGTTTTGACAGAACCACTATAACCAGGAATACGATCAGAAATTTTTGGCAAATCAGGAACCGTTGTTCCCATATCAAAATAAGAGTCAAATCTGGCTAAACCTGCTAGTCTTATACTAATTGGATTATCTGGTGTACCAATCCATACATACCATTTCTTGGTTTTACCATTGACATACATTTGTGCACTACCACCTCCTTTGACAACTCCTCCAGCAGCATCAATATTGATTGTTAAAGCAGCACTAAATGTTTTATTATTAAAGTCATATTCTGCACTCAAACTACCTGTTGCTTGTGCTTCATCACGTTTTAAAATTGAAGGCGTCATGTAATAACCATCAGCATCAAAATAAATACCTTGTACTCCTAAACCATTTCCTTTCTTTTGGAAAGCAATCTCAAAACCAACATCTCCATTAAAAGCATTTGGTGATGGATGACTACCAATGACCAGTTTTGCTTTTACTCCTAATAATATATTTTTATTGGGTACATAACGAACTCCAGAAAGTGTACGACCTAATTCTTGTACTTCTGCATCTTCATCAGATGGTTCTCCCATGTCTAAATCCTCTAGTACACCCACTCGTTTCATGTGATAGTAAGCACCACCACCAAAACCATAGATACCAATTCCAGCCCAACCAATTCCAGCATTAGACACATACAAGCCATCGAAATACCAGTAACGATACCCATTTACTTTACCAAATTGTACAGAAGAAGATACTTGAATAGCTGGTTCTATATTCGCAATCACAACACCATTAAATCCATCACCAAAAGTTGGATCAGAATTATACATATTGATTTTACCATAAATACTTACAGCTCCTAAATCAGCATCTACTTCTAATTCTTCTAAACTAAATGACTTGTATTTCCATTTATTAAATCGTTTGCTGTTATCAAACTTACCTGTAATACCAATTACAGTATTTGCTGCAAGTCCTCCACCATCAGAACCCGTTAGGTTTAATCCTAAATCAAAAAATATGGTGGCATTTGAGCCAGCTCCTTCAAAATCAATTGAATTTAATGTAATGGGGAATCCAGCTAATGATTCTTCTTGATTTTCATCATCACTAGTAGGTTCTGGAGTTGCTTCTTCCTCTTCTTCTAAAGCTTCAAATGGTACACCTGCCAAACTAAGCGCATCAATAGTTAGTTTAGATTCTTCATCTGGATGATTGACCTTGAATCCTTGAAAACCAATTGCTTCGATCGAAAAAGGTTCTCCACCTTTCCCCATATTAAGTTCTACTGAAATATTTCCATTCAGATCAGCATAAGGATTAATTCCATCACTGTTTTTGCTAACTCCAATCACAGAAGTAGCTTCCAAGGTTAAATTAGCTGCCCAAACATCTACTGATAAATCTTCGGCTGGAGAAATATTAAATTGTAACGCTAAACTTGAATCTTCTTTGATAAATAACGCTTCATAAGTCAAGGCATCTGTGGTATCAGTCATTGGTAAGTTAACCACTCCATTAATTCCTCCTTCTGTGAAAGAATTAGATACTAATGAAATCGAAACCTCATCTACTGAAAATGCCCAATCTCCTAATTTCCCTTTGTCTAAGGTTAAAATATTTTCTCCTGCTACTTTTCCTGTAAAACCAGTATTATCAATCAATACATCATTGGCAGAAACTGTCAATTCATCAGAAGTTGATGAAGTCAAATCTTCAGGTAATGACATTGCCATGCGTTTCATATAAAAACCTTTCCAATCATCTCCTGTATTTGGATAATCTTCTGGAAAAGCAATGTCTTCTATGTTGGTTGAAACCGAATAATCTAAGTATGCTTCTTGGATTTGAAAACCAAAACCATCTACCCCATTCACTGCAAAATCATCCATGTCAATTTTGGCAATAAATTCTCCCCATTGTGGTGTTTGAATCGTAAACCTAGCTTTCACACTTTCTTCTTGTTCATCTTGAGGAACAAGCAAATTGCGATCAAATTCCATTTCTCCATCAATGCTCAACATGTCAAAACCATTACAATTAAAAGAAATAAAAGTTCCCTCTGTTTCATCATTTGGCGCTTTAAACACCAACGGAAATTCTGAATATTCTCCTAAGTCAAAATCTTCTAACAAATATAACGTTGGTGAAGTAGCTGCTCCAATACCATAAGGTTGAATACAAATTCCTTTTCCTCCAAAAATTGCTCGTTTTCCAGTCTCTGGATCTTCCATTGAAAAGGCTGCATTAATGACTGCTCCTGAAATATCAAAATCAATAGAAGTAATCATTACATTGTATTCCAAGCCATTAATTTCTTTGTCCAATGAAATTGGTAAACCAACAGGTGAACTAAAATTGGCAATATCAGATACTTTACGTTTATTTTCATTGACATAAGCTTCCAATGCAGTGGCTTCTTCAGCAGACATACGCATATCAGCATTGTCAATGCGAGTCATATCATCTGTTAGTAAAGTTGATTCTTGAGTAGTGGTTACTCTTCCTCCAAAAACGACACTATCTGTATTAACAGCTAATCCTTCAAAATCGACAGACATATTAGAAAGTAATACTGGAATCCATACAGAACCTTTACCCGTAAAAAAGCTTCCATTTTGTCCTGTAATTTCTACAATGGTCATATCAAACAAACCAAGCTTTACGACTTGATTAGCTTCTAATTCATCAATTAAATCTGCATTGGTTGGAATGTCTGCCAAACAAGAAGACTGACAATCTTCAGCAGTTAAAGCATCTTTAGAAAAACGAGGTTGTTCATATTTGAAAGAGAATACTTCTGAATATCCGTTGTTGGAAAACTTACTGTTTTTACCTCCAAAGGCTTCATAAGCTCGAACTCGCCAAGCGTATTCTTCCCCTTCTTCCAATAATGGTTCACCATCAGTATACATCAAGGTAGATGTAGTAGTGGTAGTTTGATAAACAGGCATAGCAGAACGAATTGCATCATTGGCATTCAGACTCCCCGTTTTCACCAACGTGAATTCATATTCAATATCTGTAATTGGATTGGGTGAAGATAAATGTAATGGCAACCATGAAAACAATACATTCTGAGTTTCTGTTGAATAAATTGAAACTTCATTGGCTGGTAATTGTAATAATGGTGGATCATACAATAAAAAATAGCCACCAGCACATGCTTGATTGGAAATCACTAATTCTGGATTGTAATAATCAACAACTTCTATACAAAATTGATTATATCCTTCTGGAAGTTGCCCTCGATAATTAAAATTACCAACTGGTTTTAAATTATTGATATAGAAATATTCAGCAAGATCAAGTCCTGTCAATACTTCTGTTGAAAACTGTGTTAAGGTAATTGACTGTGGTAAAAAATTATCACGTGTTTCTAAGATTGGTTCACCATTGTTTAAAATGGTAAGCTTCAATTTTACCTGCCATTGAGACTCTACAGGATCATTAAAGGTTAAATTTAAGATAAAATCTTCTGACTTCTGTCCATAATAATCTGCTAAATATACAGAGTGAGGACCAATCATTTGTGCTGTTGCTGTGACAGGGTAACTTCCTTCATTCCCTCCAAACACTTGACTAATCATCATAATCAAGAGCACAAAAAGATTACTTTTTAAAAGACTATGTTTATATAATTCTTTCATATATTTTCTTTTAGAAAGTGTAACTATACGCTAAACTTCCAATTGTTTCTGAATAAGATGTTTTTGTTGTTTCTGAATTTGGGCGATAAAAACGACTGATCAAACTTGCCCCAATACTAACTTGATGACGTTTTTTGAAACGATACCCAGCTTGTAACATGGAATTGATCGTATTATTTGTGGAAGAATTATAATAATTAATCCCCAGACTAAGATCTAAATGTTCTTTCAATAACTTCTTTTTGAATTTACCACCTAAACCAATTCGTACAATTTCGTCAAATTCACTCACCATATTTGTATAATTTGCTGACCAAACCATTTGAAAACGAATCTTAGGATATTTGAAAGCATAACTTCCTGTTACAGTAGATAATTTGCTTTCTGTTCCTCTAGATTCCAATGTAAAATCATCTGACACATCTTGAAAATTAACCACCAATGAAATTACTTCTGTTCGATTTTTATTAGGCTTCATTGAATAAGCTCCATTAAAACCAATACTTTGTGTCACAATTACAGCATTCAAACTATCCAATGCATCATTTAAAACATAGCGCAAATCAGAACTATAATTAGAATAAGAAACTCCTAATGTTAATGGACTTTTGGAATAGGTAATATTTGCCGAACCAATTTGGCGAGAAGATTCAGTAGCATTCAATCCATCCAAATTATTATGTTGATAACCACCTGTTAATACTAAATGAACTCTCTTATTAAAAAATCCACCTGTATAGTTTGCCGTAATATTTCGAATATCATTGTTAAAAAAATAAGCTCCCATGGTTTGATAATTAGGATCAACCTGCTTAAAACTTGCTCCAATTCGATGCCCCTTCAAATTATAAGTCGCCTTTGCTTTATAAGCATTTCGGTCTTGAGAACTTGACTTGGTTTGAAAACCTAAAGGAGAAAATAAGGTTTCTTCATTTGTGGTAATATCACGAGAATCATAGGTATAAATGGATTGGGCAATCTCACCTTCTAATACCAAATTTTTGATCACAGACAAACGTCCAGAAACACCCAACACCATATTTTCAGCAGGTACAATGGTAGCAAATGTTGGAATTGAATCCCATGAATTAGGATCATCTTTTGCTGAGAAAAAAATAAAATCTAAGTGATTATCCTCAGAACCATATCCAATCAATCCTCCACCTCCCCAACGAGAAAAACTTGGTTCAAAACGTTGATTGATTGCTTGATCTTGTGGAACAGCTGTTGCAAATCGTCCATAATTCATTGCAAATCGCAAATGAGCAGGGGTTACTTCTACACCAGCTCCCATGAATGTATGTCCACCCAATGTAAATTCTGAAAAGGTCATATTACTATATCCTAAATGTGCTTTTACCCACTTGTATTTAGGAGCAATACTAAAACGATTGTATGGTTGACGAAACTCTGAATCTTGGGAAGTAAACATAAAGCTTAATGGAGTCGAAATACCATAAAGACTAATATTCACAGTACCTTGTAAATTCCATAAAAAAGGGTCTTGACGATTTTCAATTCCTTGCGCATTATACACCCGAGTAGATGCATTTACCGAACCATTTATTTTGATAGGGTCTTTGTCTTTTATTCCTTCCAAGTCAACATCTTGTGCATTTCCAAAGAAACACATTAAGACAAAACATTGAAAGAAAAGCAAAGACATTAAATGCCTTGTTATTTGAAACATATCTATTCTCTCTTTTTAAAGCTGCAAAACTACATATTTTTCACAAACAAATACCAAACAATAGCACTTAAAGTAAACAAAAAAGGTGTTAACTAATTGCTAACACCTTCTTTACAAGCTTTTTGTTACTTTTACTTTATAATATGTACTTCTCCTTTCAGAGGAATATTTAATTCTTTTACTTTCGAATTTAATTCTATG
>JACLAC010001223.1_pt1 | contig 12748 bp, 11 predicted proteins | sample 8027881 | NCBI WGS metagenome assembly JACLAC01 (sample SAMN15725517, study PRJNA655200) | protist metagenome | isolation source: fluorescence activated cell sorting (FACS) single amplified genomes of... | place: Spain: Blaines Bay Microbial Observatory, Mediterranean Sea | collected 2016-01-19 | reverse complement strand
CACGAACCATGCTTTTCCGGGAATGAATCGCGCTATGTGCAGGAATGCATTGAGAGCACGTTTGTCTCTTCAGTCGGCAATTTTGTCGACCGCTTTGAAGCAGACTTGGCAACATACACCGGGGCAAAACATGCAGTTGCCGTTGTCAACGGTACTTGTGCATTGCAGGTTGCCCTTCAACTAGCTGGGGTTCAAGCTGGAGACGAAGCCCTGGTGCCAGCCCTGAGTTTCGTAGCAACGGCTAATGCAGTTTCGTATACCGGAGCGATTCCGCACTTTGTGGACAGTGAAGAGAACACTCTCGGGATTGACCCAGACGCTCTCCAGGGTTGGCTAAAGCATACAGCTGAACCGACACATGGTGCTTTTCGTAATCGCCATACCGGTCGTAAACTGAGTGCCCTAGTACCCATGCACACCTTTGGGCACCCTTGTCGGATGGAGGAACTGTTGCAGGTGACAAGCGATTACCAACTGCAAGTAATTGAAGATGCGGCAGAATCATTGGGTAGCCTCTATCAGGGACAGCACACGGGCACCTTCGGCCTCCTCGGAACGCTTAGTTTCAATGGAAACAAGACCATTACGACAGGTGGCGGAGGAGCGATCCTGACAAATAACTCGGAACTGGCTCGCCAGGCTAAACATTTGACGACCACTGCCAAGCTGCCACACCGCTGGGAATACTTACACGATCAGATAGGTTTCAATTATCGCCTCCCTAATCTGAACGCAGCGTTGGGTTGTGCGCAACTGGAACAACTACCCACTTTCCTAGATTCGAAGCGCGCCTTGTTCGAGAGTTATCGGGCAGCCTTTCAAATGGTCTCAGGAGTTGAGATTGTCCAGGAACCTGTAGATTGCCGAAGCAATTATTGGTTGCAAACTCTGAAATTGTCTGAGTCGGAGACATCAATGCGAGATGAGATTCTAGGTGCAACGAACGACGAGGGCTTGATGACACGTCCAGTCTGGAAACCACTTCATACCCTCAATCCGTACTCGAATTGCCCACGCAGTCAATTGCCTGTGGCGGAATCCTTGGAGCAGCGGTTGATCAACCTGCCAAGCAGTGCGGGATTGATTTGAGACAAAGTCTTCTTCTGGTCGGAGGTGGGGGTCACTGCCGCGCGGTGATAGACGTGCTGGAGCAATCAAAGCAGTTTGAGATTGCTGGAATCGTAGAAAGTTTGAGTGGTTCGGCTATGTCAGTACTGGGCTACCCGGTGTTGGGAACGGACGAGGATTTGCCAAAACTGCGAGAAAAGTATGAATATGGGCTGGTGACGGTAGGCCAGATCAAAAACCAAGTGCTGCGCGTCAAACTTTACAGTAAATTGCAAGAACTCAATTTTACCCTTCCAGCGACTATTTCTCCCCGCGCTTATTTTTCTCCACACGCCCAACTGAGTGCTGGAACCATTGTGATGCATGATGCGCTGATCAATACGGGAGCAAAGATCGGGATGAATTGCATCATCAATTCGAAGGTATTGATCGAACATGATGTGTGCATAGAAGATCACTGCCACATCTCTACAGGGAGTGTGGTCAATGGAGGTGCTAAAGTCAGCCAAGGAACTTTTGTCGGAAGCGGTGCGGTACTAAGGGAGGGCATTCAAGTGGGACAGGACAGTTTCATTGCAGCTGGCACGAAGGTCATGAGAGACCTTCCCCCAAACTCGAATTACAGAAACAGATTATGAAGAACCAATCAACGTTGATCATCGCCGAGGCAGGGGTTAACCATAATGGTAGCAAGTCGGTGGCCCGTGAATTGGTTCAAGTTGCTGCAGAATCTGGAGCAGATTTGATCAAGTTTCAGACATTTGCTGCTGATCGGTTAGTCACTGGGTCTGCAAAAAAAGCGGATTACCAACTCATGACAACGGAAGCACAAGAATCACAGCACGAGATGATCCGTAAATTGGAACTCTCTCGTGAAGTACACGAGGAGTTGATTGAGTCCTGTCAGCAGTGTGGCATTGGTTTCTTTTCGACAGGATTTGATATCCAGAGTGTCAGTTTGTTGGCGGAGCTAGGGCTAGATCGCTTTAAGATTCCTTCAGGAGAGATCACCAATCTGCCTTACCTGCAGCACTTGGGAAGCTACGGCAAGCCTGTCATTCTCTCCACGGGAATGGCAAAGCTTGGAGAGATCGAAGCTGCTCTGGAGGTACTGGAAGCTTCTGGAACTGCGAGGGAGAGAGTGACCGTTCTTCACTGCAACACCGATTATCCTACACCGATGGAAGACGTGAACCTGATGGCGATGTGTGCGATCCGGGATGCCTTGGGGGTTCGGGTGGGTTACTCCGACCACACACTGGGGATTGAGGTCCCAGTGGCAGCGGTTGCCTTGGGCGCTACGGTGATTGAGAAACACTTTACTATGGATCGCTCTCAGCCCGGACCAGATCACAGCGCTAGTCTTGAACCAGCTGAATTCAAGGAGATGGTCCAGGCAATCCGCAATATCGAATTAGCTCTCTCTGGAGACGGATTGAAACGCCCTTCTCCAAGTGAAACACAGAACATTCCGATTGCTCGAAAATCGTTAGTGGCAAATTGCGCGATTCTGGCTGGTGAGGTCTTCACTTCGCAGAACCTTACAGCCAAGCGACCAGGTACCGGCATCTCGCCGATGCGCTGGGATGAATTCATTGGAAGAACAGCGACTAGAGACTACCAAGAAGATGAGTTGATTGAGGGGTAGATTAACAAGGCATTTAGGTAGATCTGTTGTTTAAAGTGCGTAAATAGAAGCACTAAAGCTTGTGATGCGGCTACAAAAAAACAACCCATAAAAAATGAGAATTGAAATGAGTGCATCCTAATCCTAATATGAAGCAGACTTATATCAATGGTCAGTAGCAAGCACGCTTGATACGATCAGGAGACTGGACCGCAGTGGATGTAGAACACTTGGCGGAGGAAATTGAAGACATTGAGAAAAGTGTTCAAAGGGAATGAGAAAACCGTCTCAAGATCTTGATTTTTCAACTTATCAAACGGGAAACCCAACCAGAATTGTGAGTCACAAGTTGGTAATTGACCAATCAGGAGCAACGAGGACAACTTCAGGAAATGCTGGTGAACAATCCAAGTTTAACAAGTCAGTTGACCTACCTACTCAACAAAACCTATCCATGTACGGTTAAACGGACTGTACTGGAGACTGGACATGCTGAGGAAACATTTCCAAAGGAGTGCCCATTCTTACTTGAGGAAATCCTAGACGAGTGGTTCTGGCCTAATTGATTAAGTATTATGATGCCAAGAGTTGCATATTTTTTTTCGGATTTCAATTTACCTCTACCTGGATGACTATGGGGCATCCCACTGTCACGCAATGTATGGCGACTATGAGGGGTCATTTAGCCTAAAAGATGGAGCCCTATTGGCAGGGCAAATGCCTCCACAGCAGCAAAAGAAGATTCAGGAGTTTATTCGCAGCAACCACGAAGAATTTATGGAGAAGTGGAATGAACTCTCGGATTGATGTTTTGCCAGGGGCTACACGGGTTAGGCCAAAACGACCCTTTCGATTGGAAGTGGAACTGAGAAATGGGGGAAACATCCTCTTAGATTTGGAAAAGTTGATCCAACAGCGGGAGGTATACTGGATGTTACGACAACCCCGCTATTTTTCGATGGTGAGTTTGGATCCCTTGGGAGGGATCTGCTGGCCAGAGGGTGAAGATTTTGCTCCAGACGGACTGGATCGATACATGGTCTCGAAAGCATGAAACAACGAAAAATCTGCGTTGTTACCGGAACACGTGCCGAGTACGGCCTGCTGCGTTGGGTAATGGAGGGCATCCGAGAGTCAGATCAGCTTGATCTGCTGGTAATCGCTACAGGGATGCACCTTTCTCCTGAATTCGGTTTGACGTACCGCGAGATCGAGTCAGATGGTTTCTATATCGATCGCAAGGTAGAAATGTTGCTTAGTGCTGATACCTCCTCGTCAATCAGCAAGTCGATGGGCCTGGCGATGGTTGGTTTTGCAGATGCCTACGAGCAACTAAATCCGGACTTGGTATTGATGTTGGGAGATCGATACGAAATTTTCGCTGCAGCTACCGCTGCTATGATAGCAAAAATTCCAATTGCCCATCTTCATGGTGGGGAGACCACGGAAGGTGCCTTTGATGAAGCGATCCGACACTCCATTACCAAGATGGCCCATCTGCATTTTATCGCAGTGGAGGCCTATCGACAGCGGGTCATTCAGCTAGGTGAACACCCCGATCGAGTTTTCCTAGTGGGGGGATTGGGTATTGACAACATTATGCGTTTGCCTCTGCTGGATCGGCAGAATCTAGAAAAAGCCTTGGACTTCCGACTAGGGAAAAGGAATTTATTGGTTACCTTTCACCCTGTGACCCTGGAGCAAAAGACCTCAGCTTCGCAGATGCAAGAGCTACTTAAAGCATTGGCACTGCAGCAGAATACTCATTTGATCTTCACGATGCCTAATGCGGATAATGACAGTCGTGTGCTGTTCAAAATGATTGAAGACTTCGTTAATCAACATTCAGAAACAAGGAAAGCCTTCACCTCGCTGGGTCAATTACGCTACCTTTCCAGCTTGTGTCATGTGGATGCAGTCGTGGGTAATTCATCAAGTGGACTTACAGAGGCTCCGAGCTTCCGAATTGGGACAATCAATATCGGAGATCGTCAACGGGGTCGATTCAAGGGGAAGAGTGTGATTGATTGTGAACCGAACCGACAATCCATTGAGAAGGCATTTGAGTTGTTGTACTCAGAAGTTTTTCAAGACAGGTTGGCTTCCGTCAAGAATCCCTACGGCGATGGTGGTGCAAGTGAAAAAATTGTGAGAACACTGGAAGAAATACAGATTGGCGGCATACTGAAGAAACAGTTTTATGATTTATAGTATTTACCTCAGCTGCACCCCTTTCATAGTATCAATCCATGACAGACAGGAATATCATCCTTCAAGCAATCTAACGGCCCGTTTCAATCACTAAAGATGCTCTGGAAGCGGATAAACAGCTTTCTGCGGATGAAAAACCAACAGGGAACCAGTGGGAAACCATTATATGATGTACTCCGAGGGTTCTGCCAATTGCCCTGAGTCTCTTGTCCTTCTTGATCCATTTTCTGGGCCTGTTCTTTGGCAGTGTCCTTGCCTCAACTCTGTCTCCAAAATATACATCGACAAGCCTGGCAGTGATAAAATTGGTATATTCGATTCTTACTTAAGAGTGAATGATCTGGGTTAGCGCATTGAGGATATTGGTTTGTTAGTATTTCATAACTAAGAGATTGCTTCTTCAGTCCAAACTACGCGACTGCTCCGACACAAAAATTAAACCAAAAACCAGGTAAAAGATGGTGTAGGTTATACATATTCAGTCTTTGAACGAAAAGAATATAAATGAAAAAATCGATAAGATAGAAAGCATATGTTTTAGTGCTGAAATAAATTTAGAGACTGGCAAATATAAGGTTTTATGAAATTTGAAAAAAACTACACTGAGTATTGGGAGAAAACGGTAAATCAATCAGTTGATGGAACTTTCATTGCCGGATCTGAAGAAGCCAAACACTATCTTGAACACCTTGGATTGAAGAAGATGGATAGCATTCTAGATCTGGGTTGTAGCACTGGTAGGATGTATGATCTATTGAGTATGTACTCGGATAAAGTATACGGACTCGAACCTGATAGCTATGCAGCAGATAAAGCTAGAAATTATCCATACATTGAAGTCAAACAAGGTAAAGCAGAAGCAACAAAATATGATTCGGAATTATTTGATTTTATATTTTGCTGGGCTGTGTTTGATATTGTTGATCATTTCGAGGGGCTGCAGGAACAAAATCGAATTCTAAAGCAGGGAGGAAGATTTCTAATTACAGGGAAAGGAGACAACTATGATTCTAAGGACAGTTTAGCATTCAATGCTGAAAAAAATGCATACTTAAAGAAATTTCCTAATAAGTTTACGAATTTGAAGAATTTCTGTAGTAAAATTAGAGAATTTGGTTTTGAGATAATCGACTTTTTCTCCTTCGATTGTCGAGGTGATTTTGGTAAATTAAAATATAAGCATAGACAATTTGAAATTAATAATTTAGGTCCTGCAAAAGAAATAGAGGGATATGAATACCTAATGATTGTTGAGAAATTAACAACTCCAAAAATTGAGGGAAAGAAAGAGACACATATGCTTGATGCTCCTTTTTCAAGAACTGCAAAAAAGATGGCAGAAAAGGCAGGAATGAGTGTGGAGTCCTATTTTATATCCATTGGGATTGATTAAGATGGCAGAGGGAAAAGTACTTTATGTTGTTCATTGTGTTGATACTGAAGGACCACTTGATGAGTCTTTGAAGGCAAGTTTCGATAGATTAAAATCTATTTTTGATATCGAAATTGAACCAACTGAAGAAAATCTGAAGAAGATTCAAAATTGCCAATTAAATCTAAATGGTCAGGAAAAAGCGATTGCTAAATGTTTCTCACCAGAGCTACTGAAATATAATCGTAATTGGGTAGAGATTGATGAAATGCTGGATGAGTTGCTGTCAGATTCATTTCGGTTGAAACAAACAGATGATTTTGGAGGGGGTTGGATTTTTTCTTGGCACTGCATGGATCATGTGGGCCTATCAGAAAATCCAAGAAGAAAAGATTTGGGATTTGGAAACATCTTTAGTCACTATGAGGAAAAGCTTAATAATTTAAATAGTGATCAGGATGAAATCAATTGGCATTTTCATCCGCTTTCGTTGACAAGAAATCCATTGCATGCAGCAACTACCTACGAAAATAACTTTGATCTAATCCACCAGATTCTTTGTAGAAGAATATTAGATCACAATTGGTTCCCTGTGGTAAACCGACCTGGGTTTCACGCGGAACGCCCCGACTCACACCTATTTCTTGAACAATGGCTCCCTTTTGATTACGCGAATCAAAGTGGAACAAACTTAGCTAACCAACCAGATCTATCATTCGGTCGATTTGGTGATTGGGGGCGTGCACCAAAAACATGGCGAGGATATCATCCGGATCACGATGATTATCAGCGGGAAGGATCCTGCAGGAGAAGAATTTTCAGGTGTCTCAACGTTGGTACCAGATTCAGGGCTTTGACAGAGCAACACGTTCATGAGGCTTTTTCTGAAGCGGACTCAAGTGGAGCAGCAATCCTGGCTTTTGCAGATCATGACTATAGAGACATCAGGAAAGATGTTGACGAAGTTAGAAAACTCCTTGGAGTTGTAAAAGTTGGATATCCAACTGTAAAAATCAAATATGCCGGTGCTGAAGCAGCAGCAATTCAACTGCTCGGTTTACAGGACAAACCCCAACTTGAGCTTGCTCTCAGTTTAGATTCAAACCGAATTTTTGTTGAGGTGGTATCTGGAGAAATATTTGGTCCTCAGCCTTACTTAGCAATAAAAATTAGAACAGGACAATATTTTCATGATAATTTTGACGTTATTGAACATCGAAAAAAATGGACATACGTTTTCGATGAGCAGACTATTCACCGACTAAACGTTAGTCTTGTCGGTGTTGGTTGTGCTGGAAGATTTGGTGGTTACTGTATACAAACATTAGAACCAGGTAATTCTATGAAAGGCAAAGTGCAATGTTGGTAATGGGCGAAGCAACCAGTGCCCTTGACAACGAAACTGAGAAAGAGATCTTCACCGAAATCTAACGTCTCAAGGGGTAGAAGACGATGATTGTGATTGTCCGCCGAATGAGGAACGTCCAGCACTACGATCAGATCTATCGGCCGGAGCAGGGCAAAATTATGGAAGAAAGATTACCATAAAAAATACTAATCCCCTACCTAGGAAATTCATGAAAACTCTCCAGACCGGTATTAGCAACGCCCGCCATGTAACGAACTATTCCTTTGGTAGCGGGAATCTAAAAATTTTGAATGATTTATTGAAAACTCGTAGATTGGAATCGAATTCCTCTGTTGTTTTCTTCATTGACCATTTTTTTGAGAATGAAGGAAATCTTGTGGAGCGATTATCCGTTGAGTCAGAGGATTTGTTGATCTTCATAGACACAACAAACGAACCGACTACTGAAGGAATTGATCAGCAAGTCGAACATGTGAGGCAGCGACTTGATAACATACCATGTGCTTTGGTAGGAATTGGTGGCGGTGCCACGCTCGACACAGCCAAGGCGGTTGCTAATTTGCTGACCAATGGAGGCAAGGCTGAGCAGTACCAAGGGTGGGATTTGGTCAAGCAGCCCGGGGTCTACAAGATTGCCGTTCCCACCATTTCTGGTACCGGAGCGGAAGCAACCCGAACCTGTGTGATGACTAACAAGCGTACAGGCCTCAAACTGGGTATGAACAGTGACTTCACAGTCTATGATCAGGTGATCCTGGATCCAGATCTCACAACTACGGTTCCTAGGGATCAATATTTCTGGACAGGAATGGATGCTTACATTCACTGTATTGAATCTTTGGCAGGGCACTACCGAAATGCCATTGGGGATGCCTTTTCTCGCCAAACACTTGCCTTGTGTCGAGAAGTTTTTCTTTCAGAAGACATGCAAAGCGCACAAAACCGAGAAAAATTGATGGTTGCTTCCTACTTGGGAGGCTGTGCAATTGCTTCGAGTTACGTTGGAGTCGTACATCCATTTTCAGCAGGACTAAGTGTAGTTTTAGGAGCCCACCACTGTGTGGCCAACTGCATTACGATGCGCTCGATGCAGGAGTTTTATCCTGAGCCTTACGAAGAATTTTGGCAAATGGTAGATCGTCAGCAGGTTCAGATTCCTGAAGGAATTTGTCGAGGTCTTCGTGAAGACCAATACGATCTTCTCTATGACTCAACCGTAGTTCACGAGAAACCGCTAACCAATGCCTTGGGGGAAGAATTTAAAACAAAGCTCACACCTACGACAGTGAGAAGCACATATGAGTTGATGTAATGCCAGCATATAAAATTCCCTTCGCAGGGCGAGCCCACAACTATACTGAGGCAGAAATACAGGTTGTCTTGGAGACCATGCAAACCGCGCAACCACTGACGCAGGGGATACATCGGAATCAGTTTGAGTCAAGTTTCGTAGACTTTCAGGGAGGAGATGGAGCCGCATTTGCGGTTGGAACCGCGACAGATGCATTGGAACTCACGGCCCAACTTTGCCAATTTGAGGAAGGTGATGAGTTTGTCATTCCCGCCCACACCTATACGGCTTCGTGCTATCCCTTCATCAAGAAAAGCGGAACCCCAAAATGGGCTGACATTGATCTCCAAACTCGTGTGGTGACGGTGGAGACAATCGAAAAATGCCTGACATCCAGAACGAAAGCGATCGTCGTGGTTCATCTCTATGGATATGTTGTTGAGATGGAGCCCATCCTAAAGCTGGCCAAAGAGCACGACCTCATTGTAATTGAAGATGCGGCTCAGGCGATTGGAGCCAAGATGGGTGGTCAACCTGCCGGAAGCATTGCGGATTTTGGGATATTTTCTTTTCACTCGCACAAAAATATCAGCACCCTTGGAGAAGGTGGGATGCTTTGGGTGCGCGATCCCAAGCTTGCCAAGTTGGTCCCACTACTACGTCACAACGGACACTGTGGCTTTGATTTCGAACGAGAAGATTATTGGATTCCTGCGATGGGTAACGTGGATTTACCAGAATTCAGTGGTAAGGCGATGATGCCCAACAATTATTGTTTGGGTGAAGTGGAGTGCGCTTTGGGCAATCAACTGCTGCAACGAGTGGATTCGATCAATCAGGAAAAGCGTCGTCGAGCCCTTACTTTTATCGAGGCTTTGCAAAATTTTTCAGAACTGGAATTCCATCGTGAATTCTCTGAACGGCACAATTATCATTTGTTGGCGGCGCGAATGCCAAGCGGTAAGCGAGATGCCTTCATTCGTACTATGGCCCAGCAGCACTCCGTTCAATGCGTGGTACAATACTACCCGTTAAACCGCTACGATCTATATCGTAAATTGGGCTTTGGGGAAGCACAGGTGCCAAATACAGATACCTTCTTTGACCAAATGATTTCGTTTCCCTTTCAGCAGACTTTGACTGAATCCGATTTGGAATACATGCTGGACTGCACTTGTCAAACACTCCAATCCATTAGTTAAACAAACTGATGGATTCTAAAAAACCACTAGTTTCCGTAATAGTTGCTGCCTACAATCAAGAACGTTTCATCGGCAGGTGCCTGCGTTCTCTGCTTGATCAGACCATGCCACTGGGCAGCTACGAGATCATTGTGGTTAACGATGGCAGTACAGACCGGACCTCATACGCCTTGGAACTCTTTCATGATGCGATTCGAGTGGTGACTAATCGAAGGAATCTTGGGCTTCCCGCTTCCCTGAACCGAGGTGTTGCGCTTGCCAATGCTCCCTACCTAGTTCGCGTAGATTCGGATGACTATGTCAATGAGAACTTCCTGCAGTTTCTGCATTATTTCCTTGAGGAAAACCCACAGATGGATGCAATCGCCTGCGATTACTGGCTCTTTAACGACGAAGAAGTCTGGCTGGAACGCTGCAACTGTCTGGAGCACCCGATCGCCTGTGGTATCATGTTCCGCAAAGCACAACTTGAAGAAATCGGGCTCTACGATGAGCAATTTCGAATGCATGAAGAGCGAGAGCTCCGGATTCGCTTTGAAAAAAAGTACCTAGTTCATCGGCTTGAGTTGCCTCTGTACCGCTATCGGCGACATGAAGACAACATGACCAACGATCGGCAGGCAATGGACTGGCACCAGAAAAAATTGAATGAGAAACACAACCTATAGACTTAATCCAAAGGAGTAACCATGCCGCATTACGTCCAACTTGGACAAAGGCTGATACAGCAAGATAGTAAACCGTATGTGATCGCTGAGATTGGTGTGAATCACGAAGGTTCCATGCAACAGGCAAAGATTCTGATTGAACAAGCCAGAATAGGTGGCGCTGATGCTGCCAAGTTCCAGAGCTACAAGGCTGGTACGCTAGCCTCCAAGCATTCGCCTTCCTACTGGGATACCACCAAGGAAGCCACGAGAAGCCAGTACGAACTGTTCCAGAAGTATGATGGATTTGGTCCTCAAGAATATGTTGAGTTGGCTGAGCACTGTCAGAAGGTCGGAATTGACTTCATTTCTACTCCTTTCGATGACCAAGCTATAGAGTTTTTGGATCCGCTCGTCCCCTTCTTTAAAGTAGCCTCTGCAGATCTGACCAACACTCCCTTTTTGCGCAAGATTGGAGCAAAGAAAAAGCCAGTAGTGCTCTCCACTGGGGCTGCTACGCTGGGCGAAGTCGATGAAGCTGTACGCGAATTGGAAAAATCTGGCTGTCCTAATGTCGTGCTGCTGCATTGCATTCTCAACTACCCGACGCCAAACCCCCAAGCGCACCTGAAGATGATCGAAGGACTACGCCGAGCCTATCCTCAGCATGTGATTGGCTATTCTGACCATACCCTCCCAGATGAGTCGATGATCCCACTAGTTTCCGCCTGGCTGCTTGGAGCTGTTGTCCTGGAAAAGCACTTTACACATGACAAAACACTTCCTGGCAACGACCACTACCACGCCATGAATCAACAGGATCTTGAGCGATTTATTGAAATGGTGGAGCGGATCGATGTTCTAATGGGAGATTCCTCACACAAGATTCCAATCGAAACAGAAGCAATCTCACGCTTGAATGCAAGACGTAGCATCGTCCTCACTCGCTCAGTGCCAGCTGGTCATGTACTGGAAGACTCGGATCTGACTTACAAGCGTCCAGGTACGGGAATCAGCCCCCGGTATTGGGACACGGTCGTCGGGAGTCAAGTCAACAGTCCATTGGAGGAAGACGATGTGTTGCATTGGGAGAACCTGAGTCGTGGTGCATGAGCGAGGCTAGGGTTGTTGCTCTAGTCCAGGCCAGGATGGGATCCAGTCGGTTTCCAGGGAAGATGCTAGAGCGTTTGGGAGAATATCCCTTGATGGAGTGGGTATTTCGTAGAATGGGGCGTGCGACCAAACTGGATCAGATTGTCCTGGCAACAAGTGACCAGCCAAAAGATGATGTGCTGGTTAAGCTGGCAGAAAAGCTGGGGTTCGCTCACTTTCGAGGAAATGAAGACGATGTGCTCGGGCGTTTTGCGGCGGCTGCTACATATTACAAAGCAGATGAGATCGTGCGTGTCTGTGCGGACAACCCATTCGTAGATCCAGGCGAAATTGATCGACTGGTGACTGAATACCAGAACAATCATTGTCATTATGCCTGTAACCATCTTGATCGACTAGGGAGTAGATATGCCGATGGTTTTGGTGCAGAGATCCTTTCAAATTCACTACTTCAACAGGTCTCAGATCTCGCACAAGAACCAAAACATCGAGAACATTGCACACTCTATCTCTGGGATCATGCGGAACGATTCCAGTTATATTCCATTCCTGCTCCGGCTAAATTAGCTTTTCCACAAATGAGGTTTGACGTCGATACAAATAAAGATCTATATCGGCTTAATGAACTTGTTGCTCAGGGAATTAATCTAAACTCGAGTGCAGAAAGAATTATTTTTATCAACAAAAAAAAAGTTAGATAAAACACAGAATTTTTTCTTTGATAAAATTAAAATAATAACATTAAAATTAATATAAACATTATCATAATGATTCTTTTCGGATGCCAAGATGTTGGTCCAGCCAAATATATTTACGAATTACTTAATGGATTTGAGTATCCTAAATTT
>JACLAC010010319.1_pt1 | contig 12749 bp, 14 predicted proteins | sample 8027881 | NCBI WGS metagenome assembly JACLAC01 (sample SAMN15725517, study PRJNA655200) | protist metagenome | isolation source: fluorescence activated cell sorting (FACS) single amplified genomes of... | place: Spain: Blaines Bay Microbial Observatory, Mediterranean Sea | collected 2016-01-19 | reverse complement strand
AACTAGCACGCCAAAGTTCTTCTGAACATATTCCTGTAATTCTGACTTAAAATCCCTCACAGCGACATCTTCGACCCGATCTGGCAACACACTGCTGAAGAGTTTATGGACGATTCGCGTCACCTCTTGTAGTCCTTGCTTTTCTCGACTGTCCAAATAGATCGCAGCGAAAAGTGCTTCGACAGCGTCTGCCAACAGAGATGCTTTCTCACGCCCGCCTGTCATTTCCTCACCTTTGCCCATCAGTAGAAACTGACCGAGCTCCAGTGAGTTCGCGATCCGGCGTAACCCACTCTCGTTCACCAGCGAAGCACGCAATTTCGAAAGACCACCTTCCGACAATTCTGGGAATCTGTCCATCAGCAATTCACTAATCAGCAGATCCAGTACCGCATCTCCCAAAAATTCGAAGCGCTCATTGTTCTGTTGGGGACTCCTAGCGTTGCCATCGTGAACACAAGATTTATGAGTTAGTGCCTGCTTCAGCAGTTCAGGTCTGCTAAACTGATAGCCGAGTCGATTACAGAGTTCCTGCGTTGGAGCTTGGGGTGACATGCCGATCTCCTGAACGATTCACTTTTGGTTATGGAGGGAGTCCTGAGGCGGGTCACTGATACCAAGCGACACGGCAAGAATTTACTCAGCGCGGTCGCTGGCACCAAACTCGAACCGTCTGGGGACTATACATCCCAAACGTTAGATAGTGAAAGGCTCCATCAGCGGCTGTCTGCTCCACTTCCATCTGAGAGACTCCACCCGGACAGACAGTTTGCAGGGCACGCGCTTCTTCCAATTCAGTGGTCGCAAACAAGGTGCTGATCTGACTTACCACGGCATCGGGCTCGTGAGGTTGCTCGCTAGCCTCCAAGTAGAGATACGTTTGATAGCAACTGCTGGTACCCAGCATCAAAATGATGCTGAAGATTGCGGTCCGTTTTGCATTGACCATGGGGATATGATCTTTGTAACGTGGGGAACCTATGTGACTAAAAATTTCCATCCTAATGATCTTCCCTGTGATGACAAGTTTTATCGATACCCATTGCCACCTGGATAAACTCGCACTTTCTTTACCAGACGCTCTTACACAAGCCAAGGCTGCCCAAGTGAACAAACTGTTGACGATTTCAGTAGATTTAGAATCGATTGGCTTTGTGTCTGAGACAGCAACAAATCATGAGGAAGTATATGGTGCTCTGGGTATCCACCCACACGATGCTGGTCAATTCAATGATGCCATAGCAGAGCAAATTCGTGGCCTTGCTAATCAGACAAAAATTGTTGCTGTTGGCGAGACTGGCCTCGATTACCACTACACGTATGCAGAGAAAGAGGTACAGCAAGCTGTATTTAACGCCCAATTACAGCTTGCTGAAGAACTGCGGCTTCCGATTGTGCTGCACAGTCGTGAAGCAGAAGATGACACCATGGAACTTTTGCACAAACACGCTCCCAGTCGAGGGGGAGTGGCTCACAGTTTCACCAGTTCTGCCAATATGGCTCATCAATTAGTAGAAATGGATTGGTTGTTGGGAGTCAATGGAATAGTCACATTTCGAAATGCCCAAGAACTGCGAGAAACTCTGAAGCAAGTCCCTTTGAGTCACCTGATTTTAGAAACAGATTCTCCTTTTCTTAGTCCCATTCCCTATAGAGGCAAACCCAACGATCCTTCCCGCATTCCTATTGTGGCAAGCTTTCTGGCAGACTGGCTAGAAATCTCTGTTGAACAACTTGCAGAACAAACCAATGAAAATGCACAGCGTCTCTTCGCTTTCTCTTAAAGTTACCCGCTTACTGCTTGGCCTACTCGGAACCTTTCTAGTTGGAGCAACTCTGGTAAATGCTGAACCCTATATAGTGGTCTCTGGCGATTTGCGTGGTGAGATCAAACCTTGTGGCTGTGCAGAGGAAGGCGATATGGGTGGACTGCAGCGTCGAGGAACTGCGCTGAGTAATTGGCGATCAGAACACCCTGATGTCATGTATCTAGATTTGGGAAATAATTTTCCCAAGCCTTCTGCTCAGGGGAAGCTGAAACTGGACTTGATTCAACAAGCGCTGAAACTACTAAAGCCTGTTGCCATTCTTCCAGGACCTTACGAATGGAATTATGGTCAAGCAACCTGGGACACTTTTTTGCCCTATTTGCTTAGCAACGCTATTGATTTGCCCTGGTCTCAGGTCATCAGTCAGGAAATTGGCGGAGAGCGCTGGGAGATCTGGGGCTACGTCACACCCAGTTTGCTCTATCAGAACGAAAACGACCCGCCTAACCTTGTTCCAGTCAGCGATTCACTAATTCAACAGTGGCAATCCCAGAGTCAACCAGGAACCAAGCGATTGCTGCTCTTCCGTGGTACATCTGTAGAAGCAGATAGATTTCTGCAAAGCGGGTGGTTCGATCGAATTCTTGTTGGTAGCACCAACGATGATGAATTGAATCAGGTCACCACATTTACAACAGAAACTCAGCTCTTACAGATGATCCCCACCAAGGGGCAGGGGCTATATCATGGCTTCTCCTCAAGCGATCAATTAGAGGTTCGCTGGCTCCGTCCTGACACTGCTGATTGGGAATCCCTCACACCTCTGTTCACAAACTATGATCAAGAAGTCAAACAATTGTTCCTAAGTGGATTGAAGCGGATGCAGAAACTCCAACAGGAAACACAATTTGTTGGAGCTACAGTCTGTACCACCTGCCATACTCAAGCTCATCAAATTTGGAAATCTAGTCGCCACAGCCATGCGCTAGCTACCCTGACAAGAGTAAGTAAGGACTTTGACCCTGAATGCTTGCAGTGTCATGTTGTTGGGTTTCAACAGAAAGGGTTCCTCAGCAGTCAACTAACACCCCAGCTTGCTAATGTTCAGTGTGAAAATTGTCATGGATCTGCCCAAGAACACATCAAGAATCCACTGAACCACCCACCACTGGAAGCCCGTCAATCCTGTGTGAACTGTCATGTCGGAAGCCATTCTCCCAGCTTTAACCTCTCGACTTACTGGCCCAAAATTCAGCATAAGTAGATTTCCTATTTTTGGCATATCTTCTGCAGTGAATAAAAAAATAATCGAACATAAATCCAAGGTTCGATCTTCAGATGCACGATTTCCCCGGTCCCTGACGCAAACCGAACAAGGAGGTTAGGATGTCACTGACTTTGCGAGAGATGGTTGGCAAACTGGAAAGCCTAACGCGTCAACAACTGACGATATCACAAGGCTTGGATGTGCTGGAGGAGCAGGCTCAGAGCTGCAATGAGCTACTGGTTGTTAATGTGATGCGTGACGCATTTTACGAGACAATGCTAGAAGAACAATTAGCGAGTGGAGCTTGAGGTGCTAGTAGAAGGTGTGCTTGATAGAGGTTCTCATTCATTTGCTGGACAAATGCACCCAACTTGGCTCGTTGACCGGGATCAACGCTTTGTTCAGTCGATTACAAGAGACCGATCTGATGCTGCCAGTATTGGAATGATTGATTGCTTTGATATCGCTAGTGAACAAGAATTTGAGTTTGAATCCGCCATTCTCTGCATCAACGGATAATCAGTCTCAATGGGGGCCCTGCTTTATTAAAAAAGTAAATTAGCCCAGCAGACTCTGGTCGGTACTCAATTTCTTAGGTGAGGAGTGGGGGAGGGCTGCATATTTTTAGTGGAAGGTATAGGTGATTGCTGCTCTCATCAACACCCCCCGAATGTGAACACGTTCCGGCACATCTGTTGACATATAGAAAGCATCAAAATCTGCTTGGGGGATTGGACCCAATCCGCCTGCAAAAGGATTATCAATTACTTCTGCTTCCCCAGTAAATAAAAAATCTAGATTGAAACCATAATTTTCTCCATTCACAGCTAGACCAGCACGCTGAAAAAATGTTGTTCCCTGCGAAGCACTCAATTCAGAAACAGCTTCACCTCCCAATCCGTAAGTATCCTCCCAAATCACTGGATCACCAAGAAGCGCAGTTTTTCGGATTCCTGCCCTAAGAGTGCTCTCAATGCGCATCAATCCAATCCCAAAGAAGATATCAGTACTCCTTGGCTCTGGCATTCCTGTCAGATAAACAGATCCACCAAAAATGTAGTAGTGGGAACGCAGTCGAATCAGTGGGTAAATCGCATTGTTGTTTTCTTTCTGTGGATTTTTTCCTGATTGATCTGTTAGATAGGTTTGGGTATAACCTCCCATTAGACTAAATGCAGATTCAGCGAAACCCAGTTGGAAAGGAACAATATATTCGATTGAGAAGGGAGGTAAACTATGAAGAATTTGTTCAACTTCACTTTCTACTTTTTCATGACCATCAATGTCTCCACCCATTAATAACATCTTCTCGTAGTTCCAATCTACCGAAAGATTCCGAGCCCCACTTCCCCCATCAAACCCTCTGAATCCAGTCATTTGATATAAAACATGATCTTTTCCTTCTCGGAAAGTAAGCACATCAAATTCAAAAAAACTCAATCGATAGATACCACCCAAACTACCAGATTGAGCCTGTTGGTTCTGCTGTTGCTGCTCTCCCTGTTGCTGAGCAGAGGCCAAACCAATCATTACACTGACTAGGCAGATGAGGAATGCTAGAACTGAGCGCAGCAATTGACAGAGTGAAGACAACATTCGTATTTGTCCGTCAGGGTTTATGGGGCTGTAGGAAGGGACTGTAGAACTTGTTCCCAGTGCTTGGCTCGCTGAATTGTTGGGTGGTCGAAATCTTGGTTAAACGGTCGACTCATCAACCAAACCCAAGCCTCAGGGAAGTTCTCTTTCACGTCAACACAGTTCCGTGGGTGATCATCCACGAATAGGATCTGTTCTCCATCCTGAACCAGATCCGCAATCACCTGTGACTTGGTGTGGGGTGGCTGCTCATTGAATGAGAGAAATCCACCTGGATGCACTGACTCAAAGCGGTATCCCACTCGGTCTAGATTCTCACGTCGAGCATCCATGTGTGCAGGCGGAATATTGGTCACGAAATGCACGGGATATGCCCCAAAAACCTCGTTAAATCTGGGTGCAGGAACTAAACTTTCCAACTCTCGAAAAGCATTACTGTTGACAAAATACTCCCAGCCTTCGAGTTGCTGTTGTTCGGTCAGAAGTTCGCTGAAATCCCAACTAGTATTTTGAAAATTTTCAGGGAGATCCAGTTGGAAGTAAGCACTAATCACGCGTAGATAAGCACTCTCAAAATCCAACACCACACCATCTACATCAAAAAAACAACGTAACATTTGTGAAGTCTCCTCATCCAATTAATTTTGAAAGATTTGGGGCTAACTCATTCGTAGCAACGCTATTCAGGCGACAACCTAACAACGAGTTTTCCCCAGTTATTCTGCCATTGTGCTAGCAAAGGAATTAGTTGCTTTCTCTCAGAGCGTAATTTCTCCAATTGTTCTAGCAAACTACCCAGGTCTGCTTGGCAACCTCGAGCTGCTTCTTGCCAACACACCAAAATCGTTTCTAGCAGTTGTTCAGTCCCAGACCAAAGATATCGATATTTTAAGTTTTCCCGATAATTCAACACATCAAAATCTAAGTTCTCTCGCAACTGTCGCTCTAACTCACGCTGGCTTTGCTGATGAAAATCCATCTGAGGATTTCGCTCCTTACGCCATAGTGTGCGGAACCAACTCTGCCCATAAAGTAACCAGCTACGCAGTTGCTCTGGAGTTTGAAATGCCATCGTAGTCGTAAATGAAATCGGCTCAATCTCTGGAAATTGCCAGTATACCTTAGGATTTTCAGAGGATGACACCAAATCATTCTGCAATTTGCTCTGAAGTTTATACTCTCTATGTTGTAGTTCGTCTAGGACCTCAAAGAACGGTTCCACAGCCTGATTGATCAGCATCGTTATTTCACTGCATAATCTAGCTATTTCCGGCAACAGAGACACGTTGATTTCATCGACGACCCAACGCAACAGTTTTTCTCGAGCCTCTTGCACCCAGAGCATGCTTTGTATATTTGGTGAGAAGTTATCCTTTGGTTGAGTCAACTCCAGTTGCCTGAGAAATCGATCTAGGCTACTCCAAACCTTGCCCCCTTGGCGTTCAAACAACGCTCGAACGCCATAGTCAATATGCTGCTTCCACTGTTGTTCTCCACCCTTAAGAGTGTATCGTAGATTTTGTTCATGATAGTTCAAATATCGTTGACGATGCTGGAGTTCACTTTGCCATTCTTCCCAGTCCAGAGTCTCCGCAGAAAGAGTTATCTGCAACCGCTCAACAAATTCAGACACTTGGCGATGCAATCTCTGACAATGCCGCCATTCACCAGCTAGTAGTGTCTGTGATTGCTGATGTGCCAACCGCATATGGAGTTCCTCCTGGAATGTTTTCCAAGCATTTGCACTCATTTGAGAAACAGGGTGATCTTGCCAAAATTCGAGTTGCTTTTGTTCACGAGTTGTGAGTTCTAATTTACGTTGTAACAACAAATGCAACGCTGAGAACATAAAATAATGAGGCTGTTGCCAACCACATCGACGTAAATCTCGCAGAATGTGTTCTGTAATGCGATCTACATCAGCTTGTTCCTCATGCTCATTGAGATCTAAATTGATTACAAAGATGATTTGATCTGCCAAGCCAAGTTGATATAAATTACGTAATAGGTGTACGTCTGCTTGACGAATCCCAATTCTGGAACTGATTACATAGATTAGCAGGTTGCTACGTGAGGCATATTCTTGCACCTGCACAAGATGGAGAGGGTTTGGTGAATCAATCCCCTGGCAATCCGCAATCTCAGTGCCTTGCCAGGTCCAACCTGGTTCTTCTAGCAGGAGATCTTCCAAGAAAACAGCCCGAGAATCTTGCTCAACCCAAGCTTGATGGTGACAACTTTCTTCACCAGACCAAGTTCGCACCTGCGTGGAATTATTGAGGTAGCCAATAGCTTCAGAATAGCCGACTAAGCACGCTCGCAGGAAAGCTCGTTCCTCACTAAAATGAGATGTATCTTCTTCAGCAGGTTGTTCATCCAGCCAACGAAGCAAAGACTGACGTTCTGAGGCTTGATCTAGTTTACAGGAAGGTAGGGATGAATCGGAGGACTGTAAGAACGCTAGGGCAGCTTGAAATTGGCGATCAAGTAACGATTTGGATTTGAATCTCAAATGCGCTCTACTTATCTTCCCAAGCTGAATCCGAGTGACAATCGAAGTGAGAATGCCAGCCCCACGACGAAGACGGTCTGCACCCAACACAGCATTAAGTAGCGTAGACTTGCCAGATTTAACAGCACCCAACACAGCAATACGAACTTTTGCTTGCTGCAGCCTATCTTCTGCATGTTGCAAAGCCTCCTGCCAATGGCGTAGTTGGGGAGCATCCTTCCACTGAAGTAGCTCAGCCAGTTTTTCTAATTGGGAACGTGTTTCAGCAAGAGGGGGGAAGAGGGCGATCCCCAACGACGAGTCGTCAGGCATCAACAGAAGGGCCTGACTGGCGAAGTTGCAAATGGTAAGAACGGATTTTTAGAACAGCACGACCAGCTACTCGACGTACTTCTGAGACAGGGATGCTTAGGGAAGATGCAATAGCCTCCAACGATTGGCGATCCTCTCCAAACCCTAGGTAGCATCTTACAACTTGAGCTTCCAACTCATCCAGCAAGTCTGCAAATTCTGAGAACTGGTGTTCCTTTTCTTGATCCAATCCGTCTTCTACATCATCTGAACCTGCAACTGGTGTTTCTAATGTAGATTCTGTTTCTACCGGAGCCATTTCTTCGAAAATATCAACTTCAGTAGATTCTTCTTCTAATGAAAACTCATTGGAAACTTCATCATCATCTTCCAACTCATCCAGCAAGTCTGCTTCGTCATCTTCGAGTTCTACGGAATGTTCAGGAACTTCCTTGATATTATTCAGTTCTTCCTGAATTTCTAGTTCCTCTTTCTCTTCTGCACTTGCATCGACAGAGGATGCAGCAGAAAACTGTGTTTCTACAAGCAGTTCCTCTTCATGCCTCAAAGAAGGGGCTTCCTCCACAATTGATGGATCTTCTTCCTCGGAAGTTTCTGAAAGAGCCTGCTCTCCTAGCAGTTGCAATCGTTGCTGCAGTTCCTGTTTTTCTTCCAGTATCCTCTGTAGTGAGTTCTCTTTCTGCAGGAGCAGTTGCTGGAATTGAGCTGCTTGTTTGAGCAGTTCTGTTTTTTCACGACTATTGGAATCTAATTGTTCCTGCAACCAATCTGCACGACGTTGTATTTCTACAAAGCGCGCTTCCTGCTCAAGATACTGCAACCGCTCTTCCTGCCATTGCAGGCGTTCTTCACTGAGGCCTTGTAGCTGCTCACGAATCTGTTTGAGTTCTTTAAGTTCTTGTTCAACAAAAGCTGATACTACACTGCTACTGTTAGTCGCAGTTGTATTGGTGTCACGTCGGCGTGAGTTGGTACGCCGCTGTTTGCGGATCTGCTCTACTTCCTTGGCAGTGAGCCCAATCCGTCCTTCTTTTTTCTTTTCAATTCCAAGGCGCTTGATCCAATTATCTAGGGCAGCGCGACTGATTCCAAGTCGTTCTGCGGCTTCTGAAAGTGTCAGCATAGTCTAATCTCTGTGACTCTGGGGAAAGACTTTGCAGTTTCAGCAAGTATCATTCCTTGAGGCGTGGGATCAACTCTGCAAAGTTACATGGGCGGTGACTTGCGTCCAACTGAGAACATAGAATTTTTTCCCAGCCTAGTCGGCACGCTCCTGTTGAACCTGGCAAGCAGAAAAGATAGGTCCCGTTAGCCACTCCTGCAACTGCTCGGGATTGTACAGTAGATGTGTCAATTTCCTGAAAGGAGAGGTAGCGGAAGAGTTCACCGAAGCCCTCAATGGTTTTGTCAAAGAGAGGAACCAGGGCTTCTGGTGTCCCATCTCGCCCCGTCAGACCTGTCCCTCCCGTAGTCAAAATAATTTCAACACTTGAATCAGCGATCCAATTGGAAACGACCGCCCGGAGTTGGTAGATATCATCAGGAATTAAATTGCGAGTGATTAGCTGGTGCCCAGCTTGCTGTATTTGTTCACTGAGATAATCACCAGAAGTATCATTGGCTACAGTACGAGTGTCACTGACAGTCAATACTGCAATTTGAAGGGATTGGAATCTGGCGTCTGACAACATTGGATTTCTCCGGACATTGATCTCATTTGTACAGATGAGTTGTCGTCAGAGCATCTCACGATTTGGCATGTGAAGCAACGCCTTCTACATGCTGCTCATGCTGCTGGAAAGGACGAGCCAATCCGATGGTCATCTGGTTTGAGTGTCGTTGCGTTGATTCAGGATGGCCTGGACTCTCTACTGCAACCTCAGTAGTTAAAGTAATAGTAGAGCGCGAGGCGAGGTCCTGAATAGTCCGCTGACGCCGTTGCGCATTGCGTTCACGCAGTTCCTGGAGCCTGCGAACCCGATCCTGAAGCTTGGGGATGGTGGGTGGACTGATAGACGGAATGTAAGGTGGATCTAGAAACTGTCCTGCTCGACGCTGCTCTGCATAATCAATTGCAGGGTCTGGAATCTGAAAATCACCAATGCGCTCCAAGATATTTCTTGGGGTGATTCCAGTATCAACAGTTGTATTTGTAGCAACATATTGCTGAGCGTTACGTCGTGCTTCAGCAGTCAAGCGAGTTGGATCAGAGGAACCAAAATGCACATGATTGCCACGGAGTAGACGATGCCAACGTTCCAGAATGTGCTCTACCTGATTAACTGTCAGCCGCATTGGATGATCCTTAGAGAATAGTCTTCCGATGTCGGGGTTGTGGGCGATTGCTTTTCACCGCACCATAATTCAATTGCTGGAGCAAGATTTTGATCTCGGTAATTGTCGTGTTACGTTCTTGGGCGACACGCCTTGCAAATTCCTGCTCAGCTACACGGATTTTTTCTAGCAAACGCTGTAAGCCTTGAGGCTCTAAAATTTCATCTAACTTTGTTGGGAAGCTTTGACCCCAATCATCTAATAGCGAATCGACGCGCTGTAGGTCCTCCAAACAATCTTCTTTTTCTTCTAGCAGCGGTAAGGCATCATCAAGATGCGACAGTGCCAACTGCTGTTGCGCCAGTACATCCCATCGCCGCAACAGTGCTCGTTTTTTCTGTAGCAACAACATTCCATCACTGTGCAGCAGCCTATCATTTACCAATACAGAACTCCGCGAAAACCCGACTCAGCAGATCATCAGCTGTCGTTTGCCCAACAATATCACCCAGTGCGTTTAAGGCTCTCCGCAGTTCAGCAGCCACGAATTCTTCGCCGGTTCGCTGCTGAAGAAGATTTTGTGCTATCTCTAGACTTTCCGATGCTTTCTTAGCAGCTGCCTGTTGACGCAGATTTGTCAGCCAAGATTCTTCCAACAGCTGAGTATCTTCTGAGAGACTGTTATGGTAAAGAGTTTTTTCCAGTTCTTCTAGTTTCCCTTCCTGATGGACTGAAAATGGAATCCATCGAGGTTGAATATTTTCCTTCCAATTTGGTAATTCTCTGTCCCAGAGATCTGCTTTTGTAGCAACAATCAGGGAAGGCTTGTCCTCAATCTCTGCTAACAATTCTTGATCTTCTGCCTGCAACTCCTGAGAACCATCGAGTAGCAACAAAACAAGGTCTGCCTGCTCAATAGCTTTTTTTGTTCGCTCTACCCCTTGCTTTTCTACCAGATCTTCCGTTTGGCGTATTCCCGCAGTATCACTGAACCGAAAAGCCACTTGATAAATTTCTAATTTCTCTTCAATTATATCCCTAGTTGTACCTGGAATTTCTGTGACGATCGATCGATTTTCACGCAACAAAGCATTCATCAGCGAAGACTTGCCTACGTTCGGTCGACCACAGAGGACAACATGCACCCCGTTTCGCAGTAAACGCCCCTGCCTACTTTTCTGCAACAGTCCTTCCAATTTGCTACGTAAGGATTGGAGTCTACGTTCACAATCAGTTTGGCCCGTGAATTCTTCGTCCTCATCTGGGAATTCAATCCAAGCTTCAATCAACGAAGCAATATGGATGAGTTCTTCTTGTAGTTGCTGAATGATCTCGTATAAGCGGCCTCTTAACTGTTGTGCGGCAAGTAGGACCGACATACGGGAGTCAGCATGGATCAAGTCAGCAATCGCTTCTACACGAGTCAGGTCCAATCGGCCGTTAAGAAATGCACGGCGGGTGAACTCTCCAGGTTCTGCCAGTCGTACACCCAGCATCAGGATTTCCTGCAACACCATCTGAAGCATCTGAGGACTTCCATGGCACTGCAATTCAACAACATCTTCTGAAGTGAAGGAATGTGGCTCACGCATGACAACCAGCATTGCTTCATCAACCAGTTGTCCCCCTATATTCAGCCAACCATGCCTCAGCTTTCTGTTGGGTGATTTTGCAACAGACCCCCCTTGACTTGGCTGGAAAATGGTTTCTATTGAGGTGATAGCCGTAGAACCACTGACACGAATAACTCCTAATCCACTGGGTTGCAGTGGTGTGGCAATAGCTACGATAGTATCAGCGAACATACTGTTCTAACCAGAACTTTCCTTAGGACTGTGCCTGCACCAAATGCAATAAATTTCTGGGCAGTACGTTCGCTTGTGCAGCTTGTGCTACTGCGAACTGATTCATGATTTGGAGGCGTGTGAATTCAGCAAGTTCCATTGCCACATCAGTATCGCGTATTATCGATTCAGCAGCAGACAAGTTTTCTGCATCTAGTCGAAGACTAACCAAATTGCTTTGTAGGGCCGAGCGCTGTAAGGCACCCAACTCTCCACGTGAACTAGCGATCTCACTGATCGCTTTGTCTACAATGCTGATTGCAGATGCTGCACCTGATGGGGTACGAACATCAACCCCCGCCAAACTTGAGTCTCCAGCCTCAGAACTACCAATCCCTAATTTGTCGGTGGTAATGTTTGGCAAAACCAGCTTGAGTGTGTTGCCTTTGTCAGCACCAATCTGAAATTCTAACTCTGAGTTAGTTCCATTTAATAATGGCTTGGATCCAAATTGCGTGTTCTCAGCAATTCGATCTATCGAACTCAGAGCATTCTGAATCTCAGACTGAGATGCCGCTACTATCAGCTCGTTGTTCACACCAGTATTTGCTGCAGCAACAGCACGTTGACGAATATTGACCAGTAGTCTTGAAACTTCATCCATCGCGCCTTCCGCAGTTTGTACTACCGAAGCTGCTATCTCACTGTTCCGAGCTGCTTCCTTCAAACTACTGATCTGGGAGCGCAGACTCTCCGAAATTACTAGGGAAGCCGGACCATCAGTAGCTGAATTAATTTTTTGTCCCGATGCTAGTTTCTCAATAGATTTTGAGAGCGTTGCATCATTCTGGGCTAAGTATCGATTAGCAGTCAGCGCCTCAATATTTTGATTGATTCGCAGGCTCATACCGAGCTCCTATCGTTGATTTTATTCTGAATTCGAAACCCCATCTCTACGTAATAGGGTAAGTTTGCAAATTTGAGAATCTTTCTAGCCTAGAAGTCAGGCCAATGGAATGTGATCACCACTGGCCTAAGACCTCTTCTTCATTGAGAAGAAAGTAAGTGAGCTACATTTTGGGGCATTGCATTGGCCTGAGCCAACTGTGCCGTTGACGCTTGCGTCATGATTTGGTTGCGTGTGAAGGCAGCCAGTTCAACTGCAACATCCGCATCACGAATATTCGATTCTGCAGCTGTAAGGTTTTCAGTCGCCACTCTCAGGCTGGTCAGAT
>JACLAC010001967.1_pt1 | contig 12749 bp, 17 predicted proteins | sample 8027881 | NCBI WGS metagenome assembly JACLAC01 (sample SAMN15725517, study PRJNA655200) | protist metagenome | isolation source: fluorescence activated cell sorting (FACS) single amplified genomes of... | place: Spain: Blaines Bay Microbial Observatory, Mediterranean Sea | collected 2016-01-19 | reverse complement strand
AATCTATAAAAAGAATATGAAGAGAACACTACGTCTCTCTGCGTGGCAGGCTCAGTCCTTGGGGTCCTGCCTACCACTTGGAAGGCTTGCCCCAGAGAAGGGATGGAGTTAGTAAACCGGACAGGGGGGTAAATTACTTTTGGCATCATGAGAGATGCTGAGTTTTCTAGTGTGGTGTGATGCGAAATTGGAAGTCACCGGTATGGAGAAAATTCTACATCGAATTGAGGCTGAGAGAGGATTTTGTACTGGAAACTAAAAAACAACAGTCCAATTGTTACGGGATCCTCCATTTAATTAATGACATTAGGCAGACAGTATTGTTGTGTTCTAGTGAACTAATCAGCAATAGGATTTGTGTCAGAATCGGAAATTATTTTTCTTCAGTTGATCTGGTCAGCTCGTCAAGCAGTCGATCTTCTGCAAAGATGTCCCAAAGTTCTGGATCTCCATGTAGCTCATTGATCAACTCTTCCCATTCTGAGTCACGTTGATGCTCTTGCTCAAGAATCTCTTCTATCAAGATTGGCATATGTCTACCAGGTGAATTGTTGAACTTGCCCAGCTTCTGAAAAGTATTTGATTTGTAAATGTATATTCTGCGGATTCACAAAGATTGGGGAAGCATCACTTGTTCGGGTGCTTCCCCGGGACGTTTTCACTGACACTAAACAACGTTTTGGGTGCCATTAAAGAGGTTCAGTCGATCATCACAGGAGAATACCTGTGGGCAGGGTTGTCGTGATAATGAAGATGCATTGCGTACCAGTCGCAATAATCTCGCTCTAGAAACCGACGCATTTGAATTGGATCTCGATCTCGCTTCCAGCGTTGGTGGGCACCCATAAATCTCCGCAAGGCAAGCTGATGATCGTTGGCATGTGCTTGCAGGAGAGGATAGCGGTTTCCACGCATTTTCTCCTCTTCCTTCGTGAAACGCTGAGACATTAGGCGTTCCACACGGTCGAGTAACTCATCGATGACTCGATGGTCATCAAAATAACAATTGGCAGCGAGTGTAGCGATCAGACTTTCTAACAAATCAATCTCAGAATTCCGATTTTTATCGATGAATCTGAGATCTCTCCAGGAACAGGAAACGTTGTGCTCATATGCTGCAGACATTGGTCCTCCTCAACGAATGATTGAATGATCCAAGTCAGTCCAGTAAGAAGCAGTACGGGTCTTAGTCCTCTATATTGATTTGTCCTGAAATGAGGTTGGGCAACAGCGCGGGACTCGGTTATCAAGTTGTGGGAAACAACTTGTACTGATATTGTCGAACAAAATAGCATTAGCAATCTATGGTGTCAAATGCTGATATGTTTGCTAAGTCGAATATCGAACGACCAAACTGTATCAGAGGCTGAAAATGGGGGATATTTGAATTTATATATTTTTATTCAATAACTTCCCAGCCTTGACTTCAAATGCCAGTGGTAGACAGATTGAACTACACTACTTGGAGGGAATTGTTCTAATCACTTTAGCTGGATTGCCTGCAACGACGACTCTTTCCGGTACCGACTTCGTTACGACACTTCCTGCTCCTACTGTCGATCCGGAGCCAATGGTTACACCACCCAAGATGATTGCTCCTGCACCAATCCACACGTCATCCATTACACAGATGGGTTTGTTGATACAGCAACCAACCTCTTCACCATTTTTGTTCAAAATCCATCTCTTCTCAGGCTCAACTGGATGTCCAGCAGTCAAAAACATAGATCTTGGTCCAACCGCAATCCGGTTACCAAATTTTATTTCGGCTCCATCTAGCATAAGGCAGCCAAAATTTATGAAAACACTTTTTCCGAAACTGAGATGACAACCGAATTCCCATGTGACTGGAGAACATACCATTGCCTGTACACATTCTTTGGAGATTGACTTCAAGCAAGCCAATTTTTCTTCATAGTCTGAGTTTGGAATGGCATTGTATTTTTCTAAGTCAATTCTAGCTTTTTCTTGTAACTCCATCATACGCTGATCCGCAACCCAGTATTCTCCAGCAAGCATTTTATCGTACTCTTTCATGGAATCTTCTCCGCAAAATATCAGTTGCTTAGTCAACCACTGTACAAATTCTTCAACACACCATCAGAGGCATCAACACTTCAAAAAAGTATAGTTTAGTCCTTCCAACCTGATCACTCGTAATCTTCCCAGTTCCAGTCTTGGCCTTCGCTGGGGTCGTAATCTAGCGGCTCAGATACTGTTTCCTGCTTCAATATTTTTCCATCTCTGTAGGTGATCGCACTGATAGTGGACATATAGACATCCTCTTTTCTTGATCCAAAGAATCTATGGAGACAGACAAACTCGTCACTTTCAAAGATTGGTCTGAACAAGCCTATCATGTAGGTTTCCCTGACTGAAGATACAATGACTTTGTCATCTTCTAAATTGACCACGATTCCTGTATTGGGATCTGGAGCCGAGTAATCGGGATGATAAATCTCATCTACTATAGAAAAATCATCATTTTTAAAAGCAAGTCGCCATGCTTTGTCAAATTGTTCTGCCTTCGTCATTTTCTCTCCTTATGCTGGAATTCGTGATTTGATTTTTATGATGGTGTAGACCAAAAACTGCTTGCTGATCACTCGTAATCCTCCCAGTTCCAGTCTTGGCCTTCGCTGGGGTCTTCGGCTATTTCTTTGAAAACTGTCTCTTGGTTAATTACTTTCCCATCTTTGTAGTTGATAGAAGATGTTGCTGAACTAAAGATATCTGTTTCTCTGTACTTGGTGTGTCTGTGAATTCTCAAAAAATTTTCATTTTCATCAATTGTTTCATAGGGCCCCATTATCATATGTTCAGCTATTGCTGAAAATGCTTCTTTAAGAGCCGGAAGGTTGAGTTCAGCACCTGAAACACCCCCAATTGATTTGTATTCAGCATGATATAATTCATCTACTAGTGAGAAATCCTTTTCTTTTGCTGCAAGTCTCCACGCTTTATCCAATGATTCTGCTTTCGTCATTCTGTACTCCTGATTTTTGACTCATAAATTGTGCTTCTCTCTGCCCTTCGTAGTCTTCCCAGTTCCAGTTCAAGTGTTCACTTGGATTAAAATCCAAAGGTTGGGTTACGGTTTTCTGTTGGATAATTTTTCCATCTTTAAGATGCACAACCGTGATTGATGTCGCATAATCGGATTCACCGTTATCCAAATTATGTCTCGTATATGCTTGATAACTGAAGAACTCGCTGGTTTCGTAGATGATTTCTACAGGCCCTGTGTCCATTTCAGTCAGATAATGGGCAACAATCACTTTATCATCTTCGATATTTGCCATAATGCCTGTTCTCAAATCAAATGACTTGTAATCCGGATGGTAAAGCTGGTCTACAAGTGAGAAATCACCCTTCATTGCTTGATTCCATGCTGTAAAGTATTCTTCAACTTTGCTCATTTGATCTCCTCATGCTTTTATCCGTGATTTGATTTCACTCACCACAAACCCAACCAGCGCTTGTCCTGACAGCTTTTGTCCTTCCGCATCCCACAAGACACTCTCCAGCACATCTGGTCTGCGCTCTATTTTGCTGTGAATTGTATCCAGCAGATACCCCATTGATCTCGGTTTTGCTCCCCATCTACGCATCCAAAAAGCAAATGCTCCTTTACTGACCTTGGATTGAAGTGCTAGATAGTCCACAAACTTCATGTTTGGCAATGCTTTGACCGGAACGGTTGAATTAGATCTCTCAGCATTCTGCTGCGAGTTAGCTAGTGAACCAAAATGAGACACTAAAGAAGACTTCGGCTTTTTAGGCAGCAGCAGCACGAGCTCCCGATCTTGTTTCCAAGATCCATTGAGTTGCTTTCTTGGTGGCTGCGTCATCCGTTTGAGGAGCCCCAGTTGCTCTAGGCGTTCTAAACGCCTCTGCACTGTGGCTCTACTACATTCCCACAGTTTGATCAGGTAATTATCAGCAAGTTTGAGTAGGAGTGATCTGCGAGTGAGGAAGATCTTGACCAGAGCTTCAATATCGAGACGTAATCTGCGTGGCAGATCTTGCAGATAGGTTTTCAGGTGAACGGAGCGTTTTGCCCAGAGCTGGGCTTTTGATGATCGGCGTGGGGTTTGTTGGTGGTTTGGCATCCTGCCCTCCTCTTGATGATTGAGGAGGAAGCCCATGAAAGCTGGTGCTGGGGTCAAGAGACGATGAAAATCAATGAAGATTTCATCTATATCTTGAGATCTTGGCCCAAATATTCCATGATTACCATTGTCGACCAAGACAACGGATACGCAGGGCTCTGGAACTTCATAGTCGCCAAACTTTTCAGTTCTTTTGCTCTGCTGCTTCCTCTTCAGATTCAGCCTCCCTGACCTCCTGTCAGTTCCAGCATCTCAGTTAAAAGAATTCTAATTTAAGACAAGCAACAAATCTTCCTTTTGTTCTGTTACCATTAAAGTTCCCTATGGTTTCAGGGTTTCAACCCTACAATTTCAATTACAAATATTCGGTGAACAATGAACGGTTTTGACTTATTAGCTCTTTTATTTCTGTCCGTCACAGCTATGGCTGGTGCATCGATCATCACGATGTTTGCTTACTCTAGAGTGTTGGGTAGAAAAAGAAATGAACTACCTAATTATAAAAAGCGCAAAGACACCCACAACGTTGATCCTGCCTTGGCCCACGGGCACCATGAGCCTCATGTGTGAGGGACTGCAACACTCCTCAAAGTTAATTTAACCCCTTACCTTCTAGTGTTGCTGCCTCTGCTGTCTCCCGAATTAACTCCTGAATAATGTCAAAGCCTGCTGCTTCTGACTGTCCGGCTATCAAGTAACCATCCTCGAACACTTCCTGTAGTTCAGGATCTGCATGGAGTTCCTGAATCAGTTCTGCCCACTGATCCTGCTGGCCTATTCCTCGAGCCTGATCAGCAATCTCCTGCTTTTCTGCCAGCGTCAGTAGTTGTTTACGCTGCTTACCTGTCTCTAGAATTTCATCAATTGTTATCGGCATAGTGCCTCCAGATGATTGATGTTCACAGCTTTTGCTTGCTGCACAACTGTAGATCTATCCAAGCCATTTCACAATTCTCAGTCACTAAGACATCAAGGCCAACCGCACAATATCACCAATCTTAATCTGTCCATCTTGGATTATCTTAGCAGTAATACCTCCATGCCCACGCATGCTGTTGTAGCCGCCAGCTCCTAGGTTTTCTTCCATTCGGCTGCAAGGAGCGCAGATTCCTGTCGTTTCTAGTAGTACTTCTCCCACCTGAAATTGCTGGTGCTTCAGGGCCAGCAGGTTGATGCCAGAAACCACAATGTTGCGCCGTAACAACTCTGGTGGAATCTCACTCTTGCCCAGTATCCGAGCCACTACGTCCAGATGTTCCCGCTGAATCAGGGTCACCTGTCGTTTGCCAGTGGAAGATTTTTTAAAATGATCACCTTCGAGCCCAGTGTCTGGATTAGCGTAGGCTTGGCTAACGGATTGAACCTCAGCCCTGCGTTCAGAGCGAATTCCAATCCATTCAACCTTGCCCTCTTGAGGGATGCTGCGGAGGTATTGTCTTTCTAGTGTTTCGTTGTAGCTCATCTTCAAGCATCCTCTTTCCAAAAATTATTTACCTCTAAAGTAGCCATAAACACACAATGAGGGATTGATAACCAGCAGCAGCCAAAATGGTGGAGGTGGGCCAGTATATCCCGGTAACTCTGGCGCCCAATAGGTGGAAAAAGTATTAAATAAAGCCACACACAACATACAGAACATCAAAGCGATTTCACCAATAAGCACTTTTTTTGCTGAAGATAAATCTTTAATATAGCTACAAAATATCAGCAAAAGCCCTATCCCTACGTTTAATGCACCAACCACATCCGCTGTTGATTGCACAGTTTTGAAAGTTTTTAAGGAAACATCTGCCCCCATACTCTCCATTAACATTTCATGTGCAAACAAAAGCAGGTAAATCAGCATACCTCCAACGGCAACATGTAATGTACCAACAATTTTCAATATCAAACTAACTTTCATTTTGTTTCCTCCAATTGAGTTTCCGTAATTTAACGCAACCCAACATCTTCATAGCGGGTAGGCCACGATGGACCCTGAATCCATCGGGTATGTGTCCTGTGTAGTTCATTTACGGCTTTTTGCCGCTAAGCAAATTAGCTATTTTCTGCAGCCCTGCTGCCTGATCTTTGATCTTTTGAGATTCCTGTTGCTCTTCAGTTTCGGATTCATCGACAATCGGTTCCGCTGCACCAATTCGGGTGACAGTGGGACTGGGGTTGCGTAATCTTTTTGTTTTCATCACCCAGCCTTTCCATGTTTGATTGAGGTTGTAACCCAGATTTTCAAGCTTACCTTCTCACATTCTCCAGCTTTAACGCAACCCCCTACCCTCATCAAAACGATACGGCACGATTGAGTTCGTATCACTCAAGTGCAATGCGCCCACTAGCTTCTGCTGAATATTTGGGAAGAATCTAGCTCCCTGATTACTAGTCAGCACATAGAAGATGATTGCTGCTGCAACGGCACCAAGGCCAATTCCGAGCCCCCAGCTACTAGTACTTCTTGGGGTGTACTCCATCGGCTGCGCTGCAGAAGCGGCAGAAGCTGGAGTATTGATATCTACCGAATCCTCAACATCGGCTGCTGAATCTACATCAAACTTGGAGTGCTTAGGAGCTTCTAATAACTGCTGACGAAGATGCTGATTATCTTGCTGCAGGAACATCAGCATCTTCTGATAGTTTTCTCTCTCCTTGACAACCTCTGCCTTCTCCTGGCGGTGATCATCTCTCTCTTCAGAAAGCATTGTCTTCAGGTGGATAATTTCCGAGTTAAGAGCTTCAATCAGCCTTACATCACCACTGGATGACTTGTCTAAAGTGTCTGTTTGTCTGTCTGTTTGTCTGTCTGCTGTCTGTCTGCTGTCTGTCTGCTGTCTGTCTGAACCAGACGTCTGCCGGACAGATTCCATACATACAAATGCTAGACATTCTAATTCCTCCTGAGTAATGAAAGAACGCCTGCCTTGCCGTACTGGCTTAACTCCAGACTTCTTGCAACGGGCATAAAAGCTAGCCCGATTGACCTTCAACTCTGCCATTGCATCCTGCACCGAGATGACCGCTTCCATAAGACATCCTGTCTGTTGAGTTGTCTGTTAACTGTCTGTCTGCCAGACATTTGCCCGATGTCTGCCGGACATACAACCAGACAGACAAACGAACACTTGCCATACACTTGCTGCAGATGCTGTTCCAATTGGTGGCTTCTTCAGAGGGGCAGGAAATGGCAACAGAGAACGGTTGTCACAGATATTTTCTCTGGCTGCTGGAGCTTAAGTGAGGATTCAAGAACGTGGAAGCTGTGAGTTAACTACTGAGATATAGCAGCGTAACAGCTACCAGCACCTATCTGGGCATTGAGCAGGCCAAGGCTTTGGATACTGTTAAGAACCGCCGGATATTTTGATTTCGAGCTTGGCTTCTTATAATAGATTGACATTCAGTCGGTGAGGTGTTTCTGCGCATCATCATCTAGCGCACCTTATTCCCTAGCACCTTTGGTGCTAGGGAACTTGAGGGTGACATGCTAAGAATCAGAAAGGATTTTTACTACGGTTGTCTCCTGCTGATGTCCAGATGCAGCAATCACTTCTGCATGTTTCTCCATAAATTTTTCCATCACCTCCATGGATTCAATCTCAAAACACACATGAATTCTTTGATCTTCCTCACACCAACCAACTAGAATTTCCTTGATATTGGCCTCATCTCGAGCCCATTTATGACCATCATATACCTTTTTCCAGTCAGCATAAGTTGTTGATAATTCAGCGTTCATTAATAGTCGCATGGAACCTTTTTTAATGATGTGATGTTTTTGGAGAGTCAAAACATTTCCAACCTGATGCGTAGGCAATTAAAGCTGAAACTCAGTAAAGGGTTACTTCTCCTCAGGTTATTCGCAATCTATTAGTTGGATGATTCAATGCTTTCAGCGAGGAAGTACAATGTTTCTCAAGAAATTGATTTGCTACCTGCTCATTAGCCTTCTGATTATTCCGACAGGATGGGCATCACAACAAAGAGCCATTCGGCCTGTAAGCCTTAAGATGCCTGATGTAAATCAGGTCAAGCTCTATCAGGGTAGTTATGCTCTCGTGATTGGCACAAGTAAATATCAGGACAATGCATGGGGCGATCTGAGCAGCGTCGGAGAAGATGTAAAAGCAGTGCGCCTGGCGTTGGAAGGGCAGGAGTTTCAAGTACAAACTGTGATGGATCCCACTGAAGATGACCATTCCCCACTCAGCCAGATTTAGTCGGTCGATAATCACTTCAATCGCAAGGTCTGAAGATAAAAGAAAGAGGCTGGATAAAAACGTGGCCCTGAGTCCCAATATAAAAAGGGGGGGTGCTTTTGCTCACCCGGGGGGTTGAGAGGCTGCTTTGGAAATTGGGTTGCAGTCTAAGAGAAAAGGCGAGGTAGAGAAGAAACGAGAGGTCACTAAGTCTGCAACAGCACTGCCCCCGATGATTTTGACGGGATGGGGGAGTGCTGCTTACCCAAGCACCTAGTCCTCTTCACCAAAATAAGGTTAATTTTTTGCACAATAAAAAATTCAAGAAGCATGTCTCAACGCCAGGATACTGTTAGATCTGTTGCCTCGCATTAAGTTTATACTTCCATAGTTGAAGGATAACTTAACATCAGTTTTGCCAAGCTTTTTCGGCTACTTCCACTCCATCTTGCTGATTCAGCAGGGATTTTCATCTTTTATCGGAGACGAACGAATGGCAGTTGGTAAGCTGACAGGCCCAAAAAAAGCGGCAATCCTATTGCTTGCCCTTGGTGAAGAAGGTGCTGCTGCAGTGATGCAGAATTTAGAAGAAGCTGAAATTCAACAAGTTGGCTACTTCATGACACGCTTCAATGATATTTCATCTGAAGAGTTGGATCAGGTTCTTGAAGAGTTCTATCGGCAGTCTGTAATAAGTGATGGTGGAGGAGATCTGATGGCTTCTCCTGACTTCATCAAGAATGCACTTAGCAAAGCCCTTGGTCCCGATAAGGCCAAAGAACTTGGTGCTTCGATGAGTGCCGCGACAGATGATATGGGGTTGGAGGCTCTCAAGTACATAGACCCGATCATGATCTCGAACTACATCCGTACCGAGCATCCGCAGACAATAGCCTTAATCATATCTTACCTGACGGATATAGACCAGGCAGCTACTACACTAAGGAATCTTCCAGAAAACTTACAGGCTGATGTCGTCTATCGTATCGCCGCCTTAGACAGTATTCCGCCTGGGGTAGTCAACGAACTCAATGAAGTCTTGACGGATGAAATGAAGCAAGCAGGTAGTATGGTGACCAAAGTTGGTGGAGTTGCGCCAGTAGCTGAGATCCTGAATGCTCTGGACAAAGCATCTGAAACACGAATTCTCTCCACGATTGAGGAATCCAACCCAGATTTGGCAGAACAAATTCGAGAGTTGATGTTTACCTTTGAGGACTTGTCACTGATCGATAGTAAGCAAATGCAAACTGTCCTCAAAGATGTTGATAAGGCTGATCTGGCAATGGCCCTGAAGACAGCTAGTGACTCCGTCAAAGAACTGATTTTGAGTTCTATGTCGACTCGTGCAGCCGAAATGCTCAATGACGACTTGGAGAATATGGGTCCGGTCAAGGTGGCTGATGTAGAGGGTGCTCAGCAAAAGATCATCAAGGTGGTTAAGAAGCTTGAAGAAGAAGGCAAACTCATCATCTCTGGGGGAGCCGGTGACGATGTTGTCTAATACCCTACCGAGTGCTCTGTAAAAGTTTTCAGCTTAGTAATGCTTTTTGACTTCCTGAGTCTACTCTTTTGATTTGCTCTGAAAAAACTCCAGAGTATTTTTCTGTGCCAGAAAAACGCCTCACCCGTGCAGGCGGCAGAAGAACCGCACAACCTAAAAAATCCGAATCAGCGTAGGCGCAATATAGGCCGTATTGCTTGGGATTTAGCAGGTTCCGCTTTCAAATTATGGGTTTTCTGTCAATTCTTTGTGAAAGAAAGTGAAATTGCTTTTGCCAGGATAAAAATCGAGTTCAAGGTCAGAAATACCCGCTCAGGAATTGCCCCAAAGTACCTACATACGACCCTAGTCCAGTTTCAAACTCAGATATAGTTTGTGGCCGTAATTACCCGCACAGAAGCCCTGGAAAGAACTATGTTTTTTTATTCGCCTTAAATTGGACAAAAACTTTGTATTGATATAAAGAATACTTCTTCCGATTAGTTGGAAGTTATTAACAATACATAGGAGTTGGCTTATGGCAATTACAGTAACGCACGTATTTGAACCAACTGATGATGGTGTACTTAACCCAAAAGAGTTCCGTCGTTTAGTGAATGAATGTCCTGGGGTAAAACTTCCTGGAGTACGAAATGTGATTGTATATCGACATACATGTAAACAGTTCATAATTGCTGATGTAAATTTAGCAAACTATGCTGCCATGGACACTTGGAGAGGCTGGTGGAACGATACTCCTGAGGGAAATGAATGGGGACAAAAATTCGAACAAACTGGGAAGTTCTTGGAAAGAATAATTTTGGAAGTTGTTGAATAAATTTCACGTCCCATCTAAGCCACCAATCCCGAAAAGAACCTTGATTTGATGGATGGCTTTTCCATCGGTTGCGGTTCTTCACTTCCAAATAGTTCAAACACTTCCGACTCTTCTTGTTGTCCCATCAATTGTTCAAGCAATAGCATCGTTGCGGTGCTGATATTGTAGTGATTGCGTATCTGAACACAGAGAATCCCAGATTTTCTGTAATTTCTTGGAAGTGGATAGCAATTTAGTAGGGAAGGTTGGCTAGGGGGGTCTGTGGGATCATCGTACTCCACCCGCCCCCCGACTAATTGGACTACGGGGGTACACAAAAGTATTTAAAACTAGCAGTTCAGTAGTTGTCTGGTAAGGGATTGTGCACTGACTTCAAGAACCTGCGATGAGACAAAGTGCACTACTAGTTAGACTGAATCTAAACTCAGCAATCAGGAGGTTTTGTGCTATTTTTCAAAGTAGTGATGATTTGTTTGCGCTGCTTTTCTATCTCGATCCTCAAGCAAAGTTAACGGAGGTCCCAAAGAGCTCTGAGAAATCCTTCCAACTCTTTGCGTGTAGACATTTGTCGAATTTTGTAAATAGCTCCACCTAAACTGATTGCGTACAACTCGCCGTGTGCATCTTCAGTCAATGATGATAAGAACATCACCTCTCCCTTTTCATTACCATGCTGAATGCGAGGCTTGTATGCCAAAACTTGTGGAAAGTGCTGAATATCTGATTCAGTAGGGTCTAAATAGAAGAGCCCTCGAAATCTGTCTCCATACACATACTGGCCTTGGAGCCAAGGAATGCCCTCTCCCCGGTAGACGTAACCTCCAATCACAGAACGAATGAAAATGTGTCTGAAAGCAGCAATCGGCAGCACTGTATTTTCTTTGTCACAACTTTCGGTCTCAGGTGGATAACACTCATCTCCTTCTAACGTCGGCCATCCATGGTTCCGACCCACTTTGACATGGCTGATCTCCTCTTTGTATTTGTCACCCACGTCTCCGACAAAGATGTCTCCGGTCAATTCATCAATACTAAAACGTAACGGATTGCGGAACCCCCAGGCAAAAATTTCAGGTTGAATCCCTTTGCTGTTATTCGCATAAGGGTTGTCTGATGGAATCTTATAGGGTACAGTTTCACTCGCATTACTTACATCCAACCGCAATAGACTACCTTTCAAATCTTTAAGATCCTGAGCTAAGTAACCTCGATATCCATCTCCCACGGAGACATATAAAAGTCCATCTGTTCCGAACTGAAGCATGCCCCCATTGTGGCCGTTGGAAGGTTTTAGGATTTCCAACAATGCAAGTTCGCTAGAACGGTCCACCATTTTGTCTGAATCCACTGTAAAACGGGATAGCTGAGAACGCTTAGGATTGTCCATCGAATAGAAAACATATACGAAGCTATTGTTGACATAGTCTGGATCAAAGGCGAGTGAGAGAAGACCTTCTTCCCAACCGCTAGAATAAATTTTGTCCGTCAAGTCCAAGAGGAGGGCACTGCTTTGCTTCGAGCCTTCGGTAAAGCGCTTGACCTGTCCGGATTTTTCAGTGACTACAAATTCTGTGGTAGAATCAGGAAAAAATGTCATTGAGGTAGGCAACTCAAAACTTTCCTCTGGCACCATTAACTGTAAGTCGATACGAGGACGAAGAAACATTGCCTGGGCTAGAATCAGAACCAGTACCAACAAAAAGAAACTGCCTAACAAAATACGAATTGTTTTCCAGATAATGGACATGATGAATGGTTACCAAGGATAGGAATAGTAGAGAGCTGTTGAATAATTTGATCAGTTGTTTTCCTAAAAAGACTCCACTGTATTTGAAAGTGCAAGAAAAAGCAGTGGAGTCAAGAGAGGTAGATAAATAGAAAAACCTAATATTAGTTTAGAGGTAATGATCAGATCTTAAAGCCCGTTATCTCAAAACTGATTATGACATTTTTGCGACTATTTACAGATTCAGTCGTAATAATCTGTGATAATCTCAGTATCTATCTGATTTTATCTAATCAAGAACATGGGATTCTTAATCCGGTGGTCTAAGTTTTCGGACCAGTAGAAAATCTCAGAAAAATTCTCTCTAACAAAAAACTAACATTTAGTGACTATTTTATTTTTA
>JACLAC010017001.1_pt1 | contig 12750 bp, 8 predicted proteins | sample 8027881 | NCBI WGS metagenome assembly JACLAC01 (sample SAMN15725517, study PRJNA655200) | protist metagenome | isolation source: fluorescence activated cell sorting (FACS) single amplified genomes of... | place: Spain: Blaines Bay Microbial Observatory, Mediterranean Sea | collected 2016-01-19 | reverse complement strand
GAAAATTCGATAAGAAATTTCGAGATCGAGACCCTTATTTCTTATTCAAAAATTTCTTATTTAATATTTTTAGTGTACTCTTCTGCACCCAGTAAGCTGACAGAGCGAGAGAAGGTATCGCATCCATGCCCGCGGGACATCTCGCAATCGCAGCAGCGGTAGCTGCCGCCTTAGTCGCTTTCGCTGTGCAGGCAGTAATGTGGAGCTACGAATATGCGGACAGGCTACTCGGGTGGTTCATAACCCGATGGGAAAACGTAAAGAAGACAGAAAAAAAAGAAGCGAAGCCATGTACATGTTTTCTTCTTATTTTCCGGCCCCCGGCCCGTGGTTGCCGGAATCCGGATCTTCTGACCTCAAATTTGGATTCTGCGCAAAAAACCTTGCCTGGAACCGGATTCTGAGATCTGGATTCGGAAATCTACATCCAAAATGGAAAAGTTCATGCTTTCTGAGTTTTTTCTTGATCCGATCATGGGGTTCAATTCTATCTCTTTCTGGAGGGGAAGGGTCTTTAGTCTAGCTCAGATAAAGTAACCTTCACTACTTTTTTTTGGGGGGGGGGTGCGGGGGTCAACCCTCACCTCCCGTTAACAAACGACCATCCCCCCCAAATGTTTGGCCAGGTTTGTGGCCATAAAAACAGTGTACAGTTCTACTGGGACGGAGAAATGCAGTGTACAGCTCTACCGGATTGGAAATTACAGAAAACCTAGAAAACCGCAGGAAACAATCTGAGAAGCTTTGGAACATATTGGAAATATATGTTTTCTGTTTTCGTTCTTGAGGCGGAACTTTATTAACAGTGAGGGGTTATATAAGTGGAGATACGGGCGGCGAACCAAAAAGTCCCCTCCCCGCCCCTAGATTTGTTTGCCAGGTTTTGAGCAGATATTTGTCCAGATTTTTGTCCAGAGTTTCGGCCAGGTTTTGGGCCAGGGGTGAAAAACTACAGTTTCGCAGGTTCTACGCAGGAATTTTTGTTTATTGTGTTTTTCTTTCAGTTCTGTATGGAAAAGCAGTTCTGGATTTGTGGCCAGATGTTTGGATTTGGAATTGTTTTAGATAGAAATGTGGACGACTCTTGGGGGACTCGGGTGGATTTTTGGAGGATTTTGGAGTGTTCTAGAAGTTTTTTGGTACAGTTTTGGAGGCTTTCTGGGAGATCTTTAGGGGATTGTCGGCAGATTGTTTTAGATAGCTTTTCCAAGCTATGCTGTTCAAAGATATGTGTTTTCTATACACTATTGTAATTTGTCTTTTTCTTTGTTTTTTTTTGGGGGGGGGAAGGGGAACTTTTTCGTTTGTCGCCCGTGGGTGTTATCGTTCCTTGGAAGGCGACCTGCCCCTAGCCCATGCACCCCCTGAGTTCGGGTAGGGGAAATTTATCCTGCCTATGGGATTTCACCACAAAGGCATCATGGTGGGGACGTAGGATAGAAACTATCATCCGTCGCCCAAACATAGGTCGAGACAGATAAGCTTCGTTTGATTGGTCGGGGTCAAATTTTGCACCCTGGGTCGAAATTTCGGGCAATTAGAAGGTCGGATTCGGATTCTGCATGCAAAACTGTATATTTTCCCAGCTGGAAATGTCTGGAGGCCAAACAATTGTTCAAAAACACAGAAATGACACAAAAATAGGACCTAACTTTTGGCAGCGATATGTTTGGACGACGGATCGTAGCCATTTCGGGGCGAAAGTGTAAGAATTTCTTAGATTAGAATCTACGGTTTTCAGTTACTTTTTCAGGCTTGGTTTCATTACTGTTTTATCTCAGGCTGTCTCATCATATGCCTCCACCGTACCTTACAAGACTCGGGTTCTTACACGACGATTGCCATTCACCCAGGCTCTCATTCATTGATGTGGCCCAGACTGTCATCTCATCTTTGCTCACTACTACTTTTCACTTCTTTGTCAGCTTTCAATTTTCTGACCGGGTTTTTGTCAAGATTTTTGGATACTGGTCTATTCATAGCCTTCATGAACAATTCAGAATTTACATTACACCCGAGGGCAATGAATCGCCGACCGTGAACATAAGATTGCAGTGTACTTGTTGACAGGTACGCTCATCGACTGCGTGCACAATCGTGCCAACGCAATGCGAAGGAAAGAAAGAAAGAGGGCACGAGATCCGAAACAGCAGAAACACCGGTGGCGGATTTTTTCCTCCTTTTTTTCGGGGGTCATTTTTGGATCAAATTTTGGGATTCTAGACATATCCAGGTGGCTATATATACAGCTTTTGACGAGGAATCCGAATTTCAGGTCAAAAATAAGCACATTTTAGAGCCAGAAGGGAAAAATAAGGAAAAGCAAAATTAGAAACAAATATTTGTTTATCTATTTTTTATTTATTTCTTCAAAAAAGGGAAGAAAAAAGTCCGTCTACCGTATTATATGAGCGAAGGCACAAAACGCATTGCATTGAAAAAGCCGTGTGGTTACGAAGGCCGTTTGGTTATACAAGCCGTTTGGCTACGAAGGCGTTTCGGTTACTCAGGCAGTAAGGGGCACTTTTGGGAAGCGAGCGGGGCAACATCAGATGAGAGGCGTTAAAAAGTATGCTCAAAATTTGATACTCGTTAGTATTTTTTGTTTTTTTTCGAAATTTTGGTCGCTAAATTTTGGTTTTCCTACGGTTTGATCCCAAAAACTTCGGTTTAGAAAGGTCCGGGAGGCTGAAAGGAAGATTTCCTCCAATTTTCGTCCACAACGCATGGCGTGGTAACGAGTTACTTATGACCAAAAAACCAAAAAAGTTAACGAGCATTAAATTAACGAGTATTGAATGTTGAGCGTAAAAAGTAGGGATAACAGAAAAATAGAAAAATAGGATAAAGATGTAAAAATATAGAAATAAGAGAGAAATAAGACCTCTACAGAGAAGATAAATAAATTTAAGGAATAATAGAAAAGTAAGACCTCCACACGGAAAATAAAGAAAAAACAGCATGTTCGTTTGAGATAAAGGACTTTTTAACACCTCTCAGATCTGGGTGTTCGCGGGGCACTTTCGGGAAGCTGGGGCAACATCAGATCTGGGTGTTCGCGATGCACTTTCGGGCAGCGAGCGGGCAACATCAGGTCTGCGTGTTCGCAGGGCACTTTCGGGAAGCGAGCGGGGGCAGCATCAGATCTGGGGTTTCGCTGGCCACTTTCGGGAAGCAAACGGGGGGCTTCATCAGATCTGGGTGTTCGCGGGGCATTATCGAGAAGCGAGCGGGGCAACATCAGATCTGGGTGTTCGCGGTGCACTTTCTAGAAGCGAGCGAGGCAACATCAGATCTGGGTGTTTGCGAGGAAGTATTCAAGAGTATTAGAGAAAACTACACAGGATGGCACAGCACTACAAACAAATTCAGTAGCGATTTTTGAAAGCAGGCGAAAAAGCATTATGTTCTATAATAAAGATCAAGCAGTTTGCTTTTTTTTTTGAGTAAGGGAAAACGTAAAACTCGAAGGAGAACGACGAGAACGATCGTGTTTTTGGCTGGGCCACTTTCAACATTAAAGCCGGCGCAAAGTTACAAAAAAAGAACCCTAAATGCTTGCACTATTTCAGGAAAAAACGTATAAAGCCACACACAAGCTGGGATGGTAGTGAGCAAGAATACACCCCAGCAGTACAATAAGAAACCGGATTTGTTCACCGAGAGTCTGGATTTGTTTCAGTTTCCGCGAAGGAAATCGAAGAAAATACAACGAACATCGAAGGAAATACAAGGAAAGTCAAGGATTCCAGGGTCTAAACTTCTCATGCAAAATCTTCTTAATTCTTTTTTTGGGGTGTAGTGAGCAAGACTAGGTCATTGACAATGAGGCGCCATACTCCACTGATTTGGACTGGGCACCGACCGGACGGCTGGCAATGTTGCACAAGATCACTCCTATACGGGTGGACTGGCCACTGGATGCTTACCGGGCACTGTTTCAAACAAGACTTTAAAAAGTCTTGAAAATAACCCTATGAACGAATTAAAAAAAACAAGAAAATAGGAAAAACGAATTAAAAAATAGATGTTCATTGGCGGCTAATGCGCCAAGCGGCTAATGCGCCAAGCGACTCATGCGCCAAGCGGCTCATGCGCCAAGGGTGGAGAATCAAACAAAGCAAAGCGCAAGACTTAGGCTTTAGGATGCATGCTGTATGCAGATACATGCATCATCATATAGGTACCGCGTAGCAACTTTGGACAATCTGCGAACTACAGGCTCTCTGACGACAAGTCGTTTCTACTTTAACGTTTTCGACCTGTCGTCAGAGAGCCTGTAGTTGCTCTAAAGTAACCCCACAAGCCTGCGCCCGAAAACAATGAATTTCCATCGCCTCCCCAGAAAGGGCTTCCCGCTCGGGTTTGGGCCACTTCTCCGCCCTGATCCGCTTGCCAGATCCACTTCCCGCTGGGGTTTGGGCCACTTTTCGCCCAAGACCGCCAACATAGGGCCCAAGACCGCCAACTTAGGCTCTGATCCGCTCCCAAGATCGCTTACATAGGCCCCAAGAGCAGCCCAAGACCGCCAACATAGGCCCCAAGAGCGGCCCAAGACCGCCAACATAGGCCCCGAGACCTTCGCGTCCGACCATCAATCGAAAAAGTAGAAGAAAAAATACATAGACAAAACATGCTGCCCGTCAACATCGCGCACGAAGACTAAACGACTGGATCACTAAACACTGTCGCTGTAAAGCGACAGGTGCACTCTAGTTATATATATATATATATATAGAGAGAGAGAGAGAGAGACGCTGTCTAGCTTTATAAGCTCCCCCACCCTCCCCCCGAAAAGGGGGGCGAGGGGTAAATCCCCTCCCTGCATTGGGGGGGAGGGGAGGAGCTCATGAACCTAGAAATATGCTCAAACTTTAATACTCGTTAGTTTTTTTTGAATTTTATCGAAATTTTGGTCTCTAATTTTTGGTTTTCCAACGGTTTGATCCCAAAAATTTTGGTTTAGAAAGGTCCGGGAGGCTGAAAGGAAGATTTCCTCCAATTTTTGTCAAAAACACATGGCGTGGTAACGAGTTGCGACCAAAAAGCCAAAAAAGTTAACGAGTATTGCATTAACGAATATTAAATTTTGAGCGTAGGTGAGGAAAGCCCGTGCCCCCACGTCCTGCTGGGTACCCATCTATCTCCCGCTCGTTCCTATACAAGGTCCTATAAGAAAATCAGCAGGTCATGTAACCCCCTTTTGATCTACAGCCGGCTGTAGATCAAAGAGAGGGTACATGATCGACAGATTGTGGTACTGTAAGTTTTTTGAATCAGTCTAAGAGTCGGGAAGGTATTGCATAAAGGGTTTGCTTTGTAGTTTTTTGTAGTTGTTCCATGGTGTTTATTCGATTTTACTAGATTTGTGTAGGATTTTCCGTTGTACAAAAATCCAACAAAACCTCGGAAAAACTACAAAAAACTACAAAGCAGACCCTTTATGCAATACCTTCCCCACTCTTAGAATCAGAAATCCGAATTGTTGATGGACGCCCCTGACTTTCTTTAAGGCTTTTTGAAAACAAAGCAATGAGAAAAGCACTGACAAAACGACAGCAAGCAAAAAAAAGATATCGGAATTCGGTGGCTAACTCTCTTACTTTTAAAGTGTCTTATTCGAATACCTTACTATACAAGATTTTCACTAGAATTTGTCGCAGGATCATGGCCGCTCCAGACCGAGGCGGGCCTGGACTGACCCGCCGGCCTGCTAGAGACGAGCCGCTGTCCTCTTCGCCAATTTCCCTGGCCAGAGTTCTCCGGCCCCAGGCGGGCCAGGACTGAACCGCCGGCTCGCCTCAGGCCGGCTGGCGGGCCAGATGTCCATGGGTAGCTATATGCAGTGACAAGGTGGACTACTTCGATACAGCACTTTCCAGTTTGGTTGCCGATAGGCAGCCTTTGCTTGTGCTGGACGCTGGAAGTGGCGGCGGTCTCGTCTCAAATGCCCTGGCACAGCGTGGCCACAACCTTAGTGTCCCCAAAACAGGGTTTGACGCATTTGGCATTTTGGCGTTTGGCCCGGACATCTTTTGGAAATGTTTTGGATTTTTCAGACTAAATCCAGAACTTTTGCGTTTGTGTTTGTGTTTTTGGGGCACTGAGGCCACAACATTACTGGCATCGACCAATCCGTCGGCGCTGTAAGCTATGCAAAAAGGACAGCTGAGGCATTGCGAGTGGGGAGTTCTGCTCGATTTGAGGTAGGGTCAATTTACAAGCTGCCTTACGCGTCGGGCAGCTTCGATGCTGTCATATGTTCTGATGTACTGGAGCATCTAGGTGATCTACCCGCAGTTCTTCGTGAATTTAGACGTGTGCTGCGGCCGAATGGTTTGCTGTTGATTGACACCATCAACCGCACATTGTTGGCCTACATCGTCGCAATCTTCGGTGCTGAGCGTGTGTTAGGTGCTGTGCCCATTCATGGTCACGACTGGCGTCTGTTTATCAAGCCTCAGGAACTCGCATCGGGGCTGGAAGCGGCAGGTTTCCGTGTTACAGAGAGCGGCTTCCCGGGCTTCCGTCCTTCGGTGCCGATGTTTCTGGACACACTGCGTGCTTACTTACTAGGCACGTTGCCTGTGGCAAACATCAGCAGTGACTGTGTATTGGAGAGCTCTCCTGGGTTGGTGAGTTACTTCGCCACGGCCATCGCCGTGAAAGATGCCAATTAGCTCTCGAATTTGTTTAGTACAATTGTTCTGAGGCACTGGTTCAGACGTCTGACCGTCATAGTGCCTCACACGATCAAATGCATATTGGTGAGCAGCGGCTCAAACTAGCGATTCTGCTGCCGGAAGTGCGAAGTAGAAAAGTACACCCTACTCGATGAATAGTCTATTCCGTGAGTTATTTCATGGATTTCTGATCAGATTGTTGGCGGTTTTTTCGGCCAGGTTTTGTGGTCAGATTTTTGGCCAGTATTTCGGGGGGGGCAGAACATACAGTGTACAGTACTACTGAGACACAACAATCACTTTACAGTACTACCCAGACAGAGAAAAAACTGGTCACTATTTACTATTCAAACTCAATCAAGAAAAAAAGCACTGCTTTAGGTACTCTGTAATACTATTCAAAGCAACTTCTAAATAGTCTATTTATCGAGTAGGGAGTATTGATCGAATCATAGGTTATAAGAATTCAAAGACTGATTCCGGGCCATTTCTCTGAGAAGTTTTGGCATTTTTGGAATTGTTTTGGGACTTTTTTGGCAACTTTTTGGCACTTGTTTAAACAAAATGGTACTTTTTTCGACTTTGTTTGAAAAGCACAACATTTTGGAAAACAATCCAGGAAATTCAGGGAAAAATCAAAAAAGAATATCGAAAAAATTAAGAAAACTTTGAAAATCATTGTTTTTCCTTACTCGCAGAGTCATCAGTCTTTGAACTCTTACACTGTGTGAAGGAGAGTAAAAAATGTATCAGGGAGTACATGGGAGTACCAAAACAATTAGAAAAAAAACTACACAAAAAACTAAATAGAAAAAACCTAGAAAAACCTAGAAAAAATACAAAACACATAGAAAAGCCTAGGCAACACCTAGAAAAACGTAGAAAAAACCTAGAACAACCTCCCTGATATATTTTTTATTTGAGATATGCTTTAAATTTCCTTCACCCAGTAAACCATTGTGGTCAGATTTACGAGCACATTATGTAGGGGAGAAGGGCTAGCACGGCAGAGTACTCCATCTTAAAAGACTCAGGATTTAAAGACTCAGGATTTGGCATTTCCCTAAGAAAATTTGACATGGAAATTCTTGGGGACATGTTTTTGACATTTTTAGAATATTTTTGTACTTTTTTTGCACTTTTTTGAGGGGAAATCAGAGAAATCCTATAAAACTATTAGAATTCAAAGAAAATTCGGAAAAATATCCAAGAACAAGCACAGAAAACCAGAGACAAAATGAAAAAATAGTGAAACTTGTTTTTCTTATTCTTCCTTATTCTTAGAGCAATGAGTCTCTAAATCCTATTAACTTTTAGTGTATTGATTGAATCATAGGCGTCAGATTTACGAGCACATTATGTAGGGGAGAAGGGCTAGCACGGCAGAGTACTCCATCTTTGCTAACCGGAGCCGCTGATGCACATGTCGGTTCTGACATCTACTGTGTGAAGGAGAATAAAAAATATTACAGGGAGTGCCAAAAAACCTAGAAAAAACAAAAAAAAACGTAGAAAAACGTTCGAAAAACCTAAACAAGCCAAGGAAAAACTTAGAAACAGCTACAACAAACTTAGAAAAACCTAAGACAAACAGAGAAAAACCTAGAACAAATTAGAACACACCTCCCCGATATATTGTTCATCTGAAATATTTTTCAATCTCCTTCACCCAGTATTCTTGTAAGGCGGCCAGCAAGACAAAACACCTAAGCAGCGAACTGACGCCCCCCCCCCTGAGTCCTTAAACGAGTAGACTGTAAGTGTATATATCTATATCTACTCTCTCTCTCTCTGTCTCTCTCCGCTCTCCCAATTTGTTGTTGCGGCGGAGTAGTTGGGTACAGTGGGGGGCGTTGTACCTGTAAGGGCAACGTCCTTACGAGCATATATATTTAGTCAGTCGCACAGCGCACAGTCCGCGTCGAAGGCTCTCCCGCCCAAAGATCCCCCCGGAGCCCCAAGACCCACCCAAGACCCCATCCGTGACTTTCTGACGCCCTCCGCCCCCAGACACATTTTTATATCGTTTTTTAGGTTTTTTAGCATCGACCGGACAAAAGGTCGAAACTTATGTTCATGATGGTTTCGGCGCTTTGACCCCACCCGCCCTTCAAACAAAAAAAGGTTTTGACGCTTTGACCGGGATCGATTAGGAGAGTGAAACTAAGCTCTCATATGAGCAATGGAAAATATAGAACAGCCTTGGAACAAATGGCAAGAACGACGAGAAACCTAGGAAAACCTGAGGAACAAACAGGTTTTTCTAGGTTTCTGTTTGAGGTGTTCCTTGGTTTGGACGCTTTGACCATGATGGATTAGGAGAGTGAAACTAAGTTCTCATATGAGCGACAGAACAAAGGTCCGGACTAGGAAAAACTATGAAATACAACGAATTCCGACGAAAAACGGGAAAATACGATGAAACATTAGCAACACCCCAGGAATTCCAGTAACATACAAAAGAATTCCCGAGTTATGCTCATTTTTGAACGTCCGGAGCTGGTGCTCTACTCTTTTTCTTTGCTCATGTCAGCATTCGTTGCAATATGGCATGAAAAACAATTATCTAAACAAATCCTATCCAAAAGCATCCGACTGGAAAAAAAGCAGGAACATCTTCGAAAAGTCTTCCAAACCTATTCCAAAACTGTATTCAAAAAAACGTTGAGAAGGCCTCCAACAATCCTCCAGAGATCCCCCCAAATCCTCCAAAAGTTCGTAAAGCTTTATCTGAACAAATCCAACATCCTAACAATGTGGTCAAACATCCGGATTTGTTCCTTTTTTTTTGTTTGTTTGATCATCTTCTTTAAATTTCTTGATTTTTCTTTGATTTTTTTACAGATTTAGAGAACACCAGAGAAAATTCATGAAAATTAGAGAAGATGAGCAAAAAAAAAAAAAAAAAAAAAAAACATTATCTGAACAAATCCAAAATCCTAACAATTTGGTCAAACATCCGGATTTGTTCCATGACATACTGTATATCTATGCACCCTGTATGACTGTAAGGGGTTTGTGTATTGCATTCAAGGAATTAAAACATACGTCGGATGTGCGTTCCGAAATGTTGAATCGTCTTCGGCCAGATTGTTGGCCAGGTTTTTGGCAAGATGTTTGGCTTTTTTTTTCAGATATAGAATGTACAGTATTACTGGGACGGAGAAATACAGTGTACAGTCCTACTGGGAAGGAGATGAACAGCCCTCGAAGAAAGTTAAAACATATCTCGAGCCGAAATACAGGACATTATAAGGAAAAACTTGATTTTTGACCAGATGTGTGGGATTTTGGGATTTGTTCAGATATGATATTTGAGGATTGTGGGAGAATTTGGGGTTTGTTTCTGGAAGATTGTTGGAGGCCTTCTAAAGGTTTTTGAATACGTTTTTGGAGGGTTTGGGTGAGGATTTCTAGTGCGCAGGGAATGCGCGACAGACCACGACGTGCACTTTAAGCCTCTCGTGTGTGTGTGGGCGGGTAGCATTTGTTTACATTGACTTTTTTTGATAGGATTTTTTCCATACCATATTGTATTTCTTATCTGGAATATTTGTCAATCCTGTCAATCCAGCAAGAGGCCATAGTTTGACAAGGGTTTCGGCTTTTTGTTCGGTCCATCTCCGAAATGGCCCTGATCGACAGTGGTTGTTTTATATGTAGCTATCATGTGCAGCAAGGGCGCTGGGTGAGGGCCGGGCCTAGTCCTGGCTAGGGACCCTGGAGTTCTTATTTTTTGTTCTTAATTTCTCATTGGTTTCTCTTGGGTTTTTCTTAGGATTTCAGCGTCTCATGTTCTTAAGGATGTTCTACGACAATAGCTTGACTGTAGTACTGGGGTATTGGTTGTAGAATAAGAACTCGGGCAACAAATGCAAGGGGCTCACTTTCTTAACGCGTTTTGAGAAGAAAACCTTAGGAAAAACGAGCTACAACGACGAAAAACCACAGAAAACCACGGAAACTCCAGGAATTACGGGGCTCACTGTCTTAGTACTAATTTTTCTTCTTCACCTTTTTTACTGTATTTGAAAAGGAGAGCGACTTTTTATTCATGAGGTGAAATTGCGTTACCCCCTCCCCCCTCTTCGCGTCCCTCCCCTCCCCACGGGGGGCGGTGGAGGGGTGGACAGGTAAAGCAGGGAAACCAATGCGCAACAAAGATCCCCAGGGACCCTCTAATGAGAATCCCTATGCCAAACTCGTTTTTCTGGACCCTCTAATGAGAATCCCTATGCCAAAGGGATGAACTGCTGTTGGTAGCTTTGGCAAGTGTAGCGGAGCAGCCCCTGGGTGTCTTGGATGCACACTCTGTCGCGAACACGACGTGGGCATTCGCGACAATGGGTCGATCTGACGAATTACTGTTTGAGGCATCTTCGCTAGCCTTTCGCCAATTTCTCCTAGGTTCAAATTAAAAAGAATTCAAATTTTAAAAAATGAATTTAGAATATTTTAGTTTTTACATTAGTTGTTTTTCCCCAAATGTTCCCTCCTGGCTCTCAAATTTGGCATTTTTTGACCTCAGATTCGGATTCCTAATCAAAAACCGTATATTTTGCTAAAATTTGGTCCAAAAATGCCGAAAATCCAATAACATTAATGAAAAAACATATTTTTTCATTAATTTGAACGTAGGGTTATCTTTTGCATGCTTTTCTGACTTAAATTTCAGAATTTGGACCTAAGGCTCCGGGGCGGTTTTTTTGCGGAGATTCCGAATTTCATTCAGGTCAAAAATGCATGATGTTGGCAACCAGCGGTCAAAAGTTAGGAAAACTAACCCCAGAAATTTCGAAAATCATTTACTGTGCGAAGGAGAGTGAGAAATATCACGTGGAGTACCATTTTACAGCCCCGACCCTTAGATTTTGTCAGGAAAATTCGGAAAGACCACCAGAGAAATGTCGAAAAAACTCGCCGATATGTTTTGTTTTCGGCATATTTTTCAATCTCCTTTACCCAGGAACCCTACGTTCAAATTAATAGAAATTTTGATTTTTTTATTAATTTGACTGGATTTTCAGCATTGTTTGACAAAATGTTGGCAAACAATACAGTTTTTCACTAGGAATCCAATCTGAGGTCAAAAAATGCTAAATTTTAGAGCCAGGAGGGAAAAATTGGAAAAACTAACGTAAAAACTAAAATATTCTAAATTCATTTTTTGAACTTTGAATTTTTTAAAATTTGAACGTAGGGTTATTCTATGCTATTTTTCATTTTTTTGGCCGCCGAAAGGCTAGCGCAGGCATTGATGAGGGCGACAAGGCTGCATAGGGGCGACTGCGACGCATAAAGCCTGGTCAACTCTCTGTGGGCGTTTGCAACGGCCGGTGAGTTGGATGCACGATACTGCGCTAGCCTTTGTACGATCCGTCGCCCAAAGATAGGTCCAGAAAAACGATTTTGGCATAAGGATTTTCATTAGAGGGTCCAGAAAAACGAGTTTGGCATAAGGATTCTCATTGGAGGGTACCTAGCTTTGGGCGGAGATATGTTTGGGCGACAGATTGTAGGAAGGGCCCAGAAGGGTCACCCATAAGGGTCATGGCTTCTTAGGACCCCAGGGGGTTCTTAGAAGGGGGGCGGTTCTTAGAACCCCCCGCCGAGGGTTCGAAGAACCCCCCCGCAGTTCCTAGAACCCCCCCGGGGTTCTAAGAAGCCATGACCCCTATTGGTTGGGGCCCCTCTTACTTTCGGCGGCCACAAAAAACAAAAGATAAGAGCATAAAAACATAATTTTTGAAAATTCTGGGATTAATATCCAAAGTTTTGGCCTCTGGTTGCCAAAATCTTGTGTTTTTGACCTGAAATGTAGAAGCTACACTCAAAACTCCGCCCCGCAGCTGGATTCTGATGTCCGAATTCTGAAATCTAAGCCCATGAATTCAAAAAAAGCAGAACTTGGCGCAAGGCTAGATTTTTGCACAGATTTTTGGTCAGGTTTTTGATCAGATTTTTGGCTAGGTTTTTGACCAGGCTTTTTTGGCTCCAAAACAGTGTACAGGTCGACCGGGTCAGAAATTTCCAGGAAAATAGAACAAATAAGAAAAAACACATGTTT
>JACLAC010008711.1_pt1 | contig 12750 bp, 8 predicted proteins | sample 8027881 | NCBI WGS metagenome assembly JACLAC01 (sample SAMN15725517, study PRJNA655200) | protist metagenome | isolation source: fluorescence activated cell sorting (FACS) single amplified genomes of... | place: Spain: Blaines Bay Microbial Observatory, Mediterranean Sea | collected 2016-01-19 | reverse complement strand
AATACAATGACGTCAACACAAGAGGAAGCAAGGAAATATATAGTGGAAAAAGATTTACAAGGAATTAGTGAAAATATGATGCGAGTAAGTATATATTAGTAACAAACAATAAATATACTATACAATAAACAATCGGTATTGTTTACACCTATAATAAATATCAAATTACTTTATGAGAATTGTTTCTTCAAACAAAAATCTGCTTTAAATACAATGTTCTAACATATACATTTTTTCTACCGTATCTAAAATAAAAATAGGGATTATTATTATCAAGACCTACCGATATTAATGCATGTCTTGTATCAATATTAAAAGGTGAAGAACAAGGTGGTAATGGTATTGACCGTGCTGCGTCTGATAAATATGCACAAGATAATAATTTAAAAGAAATGTTTAAAAATTTAATGGCAGATGTAGTAAAAGCACGTGAAGATGACCCTGTAGCATATTTAATCAAAAAATTGTCTGCATAGAAGATTTATATACGTAAGATGTTGTGAGAGAGAATTATAAATTGTAAAAAAAGTGAAATATTTTATAAATAACCAACGTGAATATTTTACATAAGAAAAATAAAAAGGAGAGACCACACACACTATCATTTCAAACGCACACACACCACACACACAGTTTTTCACATCACATCATCCTCGTTTTTGTTTCTAATTCTAATAATTTATCCATGACACGTTTTGTGATATCACTATATAATTTTAATTCCTCTTTTGTTGGTGGTGGTCTTGAATCTTCAATTTCATCCCAAGGATTATCTGAAAATGTATTATTTTCCTTCTTTAAATAATTTTCAATTAAATCTTCATATACAATTGGATCGTCAAAATTGATCACAACACGTTTACCAGTCTTTGGTATATTTGATATTAAATTATCATTTTCATCACATGGTAAAATATCTTTTAAACCATCATGATAAAATGGCAATACAATTGGATAATGTCCTTTTCGAACACTTTGTACAATCATCTTACCAACACCCCATCTTAAATATGGACGTTTCCAATTTGTATTTGGCACATTTAATCTTTGTTGACATACTCGTCCTTCAGGAAATATATGTACCCAATGTCCAGGTTGTAATTTATTTGTAAATGCATGAAAACGCGTTTGATTAATACCAACACGTTCATTACTATGTTTTACATTATCAGTAACAATACCATTTTTTTCAATTGCAGAATCTTTTGTAAATTGTGTTAAATTACGTTTTATAGGTAATATTTTACCAGCACCAAAGAAAGACGAAAAAAATTGATTTTTAAAACATATTTCTTCTGCACATAAACCCCAACGTAATCGTCTTGTATCATATGTTAATTCACGGAATGGAGCAATCATTGATATTATTACTGGATCATCTACGGTGCTTTGATGGTTACCAACAGTTAATAATGGACGATCTGCATGGTTGTAAAAATACTTCTCAAATTTATCATAATTATAGATATCAAAATCACAAAATGTTTTAATAAAATTATAGGAACAAAAACTACTAAAAGACACGACAATCATCGATGCAAATTGCATAAAAACATTAGTGATATCATCACCAGTATATATATTACCAATAAATTTTCCAGTAGCTTCATCTACGTCGTAATCACCAGCTTTGACCCAATTTACGTAATGACCCTGTTTTCTTATAGTTTTGTCTACGTTCTCATCCTCATTGTAAGTATACATACCTCGATTTGATAATCGATTTTTTTGAAGCGGATTTAAATGCTTTTCATCTTCTTCAGATGACCATGGTCTACCAAAATATGCAGCAGCTGCAGTCAATGAAAAAAAGATTGTATTAAAACGTCGAGGTGCACGAGAAACTCTTTGGGATGGATTGAAATTATTGAAATATCTTCGAAACATATTCATCTTTAATGATTATTGATATTTGATTATTTACAAAGGGTTGTGTTATATTGTTTATGTATATATATATATATATATATATATGTTTTTGTTAGTTATCTTTATTATTAATAGTACATTTACTACATTCAAAAAATCAAATCTAAGAGTTTCTTCTGAAAGGGAGAACACACGGATCACTTGGAGAGTGTCGGATGTCCATATATGATGCAGAGTTACTTCTCCTTGATATGTGTTCTAATTTAAAACATAATTTTACAGCATTGGGAAATAATCTATATAGTTTATTTTATATTTTTACATTTAAACACACACAGATGCACATATATTACACACACACGCACACAAGAACTAACTAAGGAACAATACATAAAATGAAAAAAATGCACATAAAAAAGCAACGTATTGACTTTTTCGTTCACCTATTCTAGCTAATTTCCAACCAATTCCTGTTAAACCTTTTTGATAACCTGTATCTTTATGTACACCTCTTAATGATGCATCTGGATCCCATCGTGTATGTAAATACGAGGACGCGCATATCAATAATAAAATGCATATTGCCCAACTTGTCGAATTGAATATTGCAGCCTGTATGTATATATATAAGTTAGTTATTTATTCACATTATATTTTATTAGTTATTTACAAAAACGTTTAAATTATATTATATATAAATAAAAATGTTAAAAAAAAATAAAAAATACTTACCATGTTCCAAGTTAAACGATCGATCAAAAAAAAATTTCGTTGAGTGGAAACAAATTATTATTACTCTTTCTATTATATGGTTATCAATATATCTCAAACAATATGATTAAATGAACATATATGAAACAAACAACATGTTTCAAGATGGATTAACATTTTTCTATTTCGATATTTTTCAATTTCTAAATTCATTTTTCATTTTTTTAGTACAGGTATAGTTTTTTTTTATTTGTGATTTTTTTTATATTTTTTTTTCAATAAAATTACAATGACTATAATAGCACTATTCGGGTATTCTAAGTTACCTTTCAAGTATGAAATAGGTAAATAGGTCATTAAATAGAAATATTAGTATTTTTTGTGATATTCTAATTTCCCTTTCAAGTATAAAATTATAAATTATTGTAATTTTGATAGGCAAATTGGAATTATATACCGTATCCCCTTAATATATATATATTTTCATTTATATAAACATTAAACTTTTTACGCAACACCACACTATCACATTTATTGTTGTTGATGCTATATAGATTTTTTATACTACACCATTATTTTTTTTATCACCATTATTATTAGTAGTATTATTACCATTTGTTTTTGTTGGATATTGACTTGATGTGATTGCATTTTTATTTTTATTATTATTAATAATATTATTACGTATATCAGCTGAGATTAATTTTGCCAATGGTTCATCTTGGGACATCATTTTATGATTCAATCCCATTTCATTTTCTATACGACGTAATTCACTAATTTGTGATATAAAATATCGAAACAATTGTAATGGTAATGGATTTGATTCTGGAAACATTCGTGTATAATCACCATTATCCCATTCTTCTAATACTTGCTTCATTTCTTGTGTAAAATTAAGTATCCCTAAATACATATGATTTCGTAATAATGGACTCTTTACAAAATGGAATTTCTTTTTAAATTCATCAGGTTCTGGAAATTTACTCAAAGCTTGTGATTGTTGCATAATTAAATCATGTAATGGAAACCAACAATTTGTTGCTACTCTGCGTAATAAACCACGATAATGTTTTGCTGCTTTAGAATCTGGATTTGTTCGCAATACACTTTCATAGTCATCACCAACTAAAGTATATAATTCATTAATTTCCATTTTAATATATTTTTTAAATGACCATGCCACTTCTGGATTTTCTGCATAATATTTTTCTAATGCACCATTACTTAATTTATATATTGATACACGTGGTGTTTCCCCAGTAAGTTTTGTTACACTTTCTGGTGGACTAATCGACATTATAATTTGCATTTGCGCTGACATCATATATGAAAAAGCAGGTCCAACAAATTCTTGAATTTGTTTTCGAACCCTTTGTAACTTTGCTTTACGTAATTGTTGGTCTCTTTGTTCTTCATGTTCACGTCTAACTTCACCGGCTTTTAATTTTCCTTGTACAACATATCCTAAAACAGCAACAACTGCAGATAAAAAAATAAGCGTTCCTTGGACAATAAGTCCTACATCGCTAGCATTTGAACCGGCTCCAACGGTGCTCATGATATGCGATGGAGGGTTTAGTTCTAATAATAATGATATTATTGTGTGTTTTTGGATATATATGTATATGTATGTGTGTGTGTATATGTGTGTTAAAATTATATTTATTACTATAAAATTATTGAATTATTTAGTCGTCTATTCTAAAAAATTTATAAACAAAAAGAAAAACCTTATTACTATATAGTAGGCATACACTATTATATATTATAGTAGGCACACAGCACTATCTAAAGCCGTGCATATTTTACCCACAGAAGCCGCGTGTGTGATGACAGGAACTTGTTGTATATATATACCGCTTTTTATATAATTAATTACATTTCTTATTATTTTTTTATTTTATATATACTCTACAATTTTACGAAACAGAACATCTGGTGCATCATCAAAAACAAAACGACAAAGGTTTTCATTTAAATTACGTAGTGGATTCGATATTTCTTTAATCCTTGCCCTTTTATCACTAAGTAATTTCCGTAATAAAATAATCCAACCTCGTGTTCCCCATCGAGTGACCACCACCCAACCTAAAAATTTATGAGGGTAGCTGCCACAAATATTTCCCTTTTTAATCCATCTTTCGCAATTTCGACGAGCATTCCTCATAGAATATTGCAATTGGGTGTTTCGCCAAAGCATTGCAGGCCCGGGGGATAATGGTGCAGTGAATGTTACCGTCTTTGATGTATTTCTAAAATGCCCAGGGACAGTATTTGCAAGTTCGCCGACTATTTTGTTACCGCAAAGAAGCAGAGATTGGTGAATGCAACCGTCACCTTGATTGTTTGTTATAATACCTTTGGTTCGTAATTTAATTTTTTCTCCTGGATTTGCCATGATAATAATCCCTTCAACAAGCTCACCACATCCATCTATAAACTCTACCCAATGTTCCCAACCTCTTGAATGGTCTATATTTTTTCTTAGTTGTTCCCGTTGTTTTAATAATGTTTCCCATTCAGTAGAATTATTATCTCCATTCCTTTTATCTTGCGGTTGTTTTGGATTTTTTTTCCTCCACGCTTTGAGTATTGCTATATGTTGTTGTTCATTTAAAGCTTTCTTTGTAATCATGCTTGTATTATTTTTTTTCTTACTGCTATTGGTGGCTCCCATTAATATATTATTTTTTATCTTGTTGAATTATGAAATTTGTTAACATTTATATCTATGTGTATATTTTGATTAATGTTTCGTGTTGCAACTGTTGTGCACTTGTGCGTGTTTTTTATTATTTTAGATTTTTTTGTATATTTTATTAATAAAGTCCTATCAAATATTGGTTTTGTTGGTATTCTAATGAATAAGTAAAGTTTTCGAATTTTTTTTTTTATGTACTTTTGTACGGCAGTTTTTTATTTTAGTATACGGAGTTTAGTTTTGTATAAAAATAGATTCTGCCTATATATATATATGTGTGTTTGTGATGTTTTTTTGTGTATGAGATGTGAGATGTGGCAATAATTTATAATACAATGGGATTACCATTACTTCTCAACCTTCCCTTCCATGATGCTAAAGGCCTAATTTTTTCCTTTTTTTGTTATTATCACATCATACGAACTCTCACATATATAACACCATACAGTACATCTAACATCTAACATCTATCACATTTAAAAAAAAACACATTTACATGTACATTAACATATTGGTGGAAAATAGAAAATGTTACAGTAGACATTTATTTATGTGTATGTTGAAGAAAGAGATTTGAAAAAGAACAAATCATATAGTAATAAAACAAATATTTACCATTTGATACTTTCGGCTTTACTGATATATATATATATATACATCAAATTTTACGTGAAGAATTTTATTTATTATATTTAATTCTATTTTATATATCCTGATATATAAAATACATATAAGAAATTGTAAAATTTTCATTATATAAAATGATTATGAAATATACATATCGTTTATATAATTTTCTATTGGCCATTTTAATCATTTTAAGTATAATACCAACAGTAAATAGTATCGTACCAATAATATCAGGTAATAATGAGAAAGTTGACAAAGAAGATCAGTCGATTGAAACATTACAAGAACTACGGAAACAATATGGCGCATCATCCGAAGAGTATAAAGCAGCATTGAGTAAAATTGATATGGGTAGTAAAAATAAGTAAAAAATTTAAAAGTAAAAAATAAATGAAGATATCACATATGATTAATAATCTCAAAGATAAAATTTAATAATTATTCACACTAAACACACTGCTACAAACGTATGATATATGATATATATATTAAAATTAAAAATATATATGTACCACACAAAAATGGCAAAACGTTTTTCTCTCTACCAACCCATCTCTCTCTCTGTCCCTCTCTCTCCCCCCTCAAACAAATCACAATCCATGATGTTGGTTAGTACTTTCTATCTTAATGGAATGTGGACAATTTGGCCTTTTAATTTGCGCAATTGCTTGCCATGTGCTACAAATTGATGTAAAAATCCCAAAAATTAACAACATCCATGCCCAAAATAAAGTGGATGAGTTATTAATATTATCCAATAATTGGCGACTATTTGTTTCATCATCATCATCATTATCGCCTTCGTCATATTTTACATCATCCAGATTACCACTACCACTTTTTCTGACGATATATTTTTGTTGATTACGTAATGAAATATACATTGAACAAGGTATTATATATGCAATCAAAATCGAGATAGAACTACCAAGTATGGACCAAATTTGAACAACTGAAGTTACGTGTAAGGCAATTTGAGAACTGCCTATTAAAATGGAAAGAGTCAAAATAATATGCATTGACAATGGTATGTCATTCTTTGCATTTTCATTATTTTCCTTTGCAACAATGCCTCTTTTATATTTATTTTTAATACTTTCCCTTGCAATAATACCATTATTATCAAGATTATGATATTCAGTTGATGTAATCAATGAACCTATTGGTGACTGTTTATTTATATTCTGTTCTTCATAAAACATTGCAGAATTATTCGTAGTATCTATTGAATCATAACCTTTATGTCGTAATCCATTACTATATCTAGCAGAAATATTTGCTGGACTATCAGTAATAAAAGTTCCAATTGGTGATAATAATCCATTACTTCTCTCATTTACTGGGTTTCGTAATAACTGCTCATCTGTTTTGGATAATAAACGTGATGATGCCGTTGCATTATTACCATCTTTATTATATTTATTATTATTGTTATTACTACTACTATCATCATCATCGGAACAACAACAAAAAATATAAACTAATCTACTTAAAACTTTCCTACATGGTAATACTAATAATGGAAATGACATGGCTAATGTAATGACTAAACCTACACGTCCAATCGAAATAGCAGGATCGTTGTTTCGATAATTATTTAATATATCACCACATGTTAAATCTAAGGAAAAAAGATATCCACAAAATGCAATGACCATATATAAGCTTAAACAAATACCAATAGTAGAATGAATCATACGTTTGATTCTTGATTTAGTTGGTTTAATTAATTCCTTATTCGTCGGCAAAACATTGAAATGGCATAAATAAGCAACCGTTGATATTGGTAATGCATACATAAAATCATCAAAACTATTTGGCCATATTTTGATATGTTTTAATATAGTGCCATTATTGATTTGTATTGGTGGATGGATTGGATGAATGCTATGATTATTATTAATCATAATATTTAATAATTGCATGCTATTATTATTATGCGAGTGATTGCTTGATGGATGGATAATAAAATGTGTTGGCTTCACAGTCATTAATTTATAAAACAATACAACCCCTAAAACAGAAATGCTTATAATTGACAAAAAGCTAGTGAATCGCAATGCATTCAGTTTCTTGAAAAATGATAGTGGGCCAACAAGGCACATAAAGCCAACCATGACATAAAATCTTGCATCGTGCTCTGAAAGTGTTGAATCAATAAACGCTGTTACAATTGGCTGTAATAAATCAGCTGCTAATACAAAATACGCAGCAGCGCATAAAAACGTTAATAAAAATAACAATACCAACAAAAATGCCCTTGCAGGCTCGCCTAATGTCTTTGCTGCGACATCTTCATAACTTAAATCACCTTGTCTTCTAGACATGGATAATAATAAATATATGGAAAAATCCGACATGATAGCCGAAACAACTAATGCAAGTGGTCCAAATACAACACCCATAATTGCAAATGTAAATGGTAACGATAATACACCACCACCAACTACAGTGGATACTAAATTAAACACGGATGTTTTCAACGTTGCCGTTCGAGCCATATTTTATGTATATATATGGTTGGTGTTTTTTATATATATCACTTCTTTCCTATTGTCTTCCAATAATCTATTGTAATTTTCTGTTCCCCACTAATTCATTTCCTATCTCCACAAATAAATATATTTTTTCTTACAAAGATTCACATACACAAGAAGTTTGAACTTATTATTATATTATTATTGGAGGAGGAGGAGGATGATGTGTAGACGGCTCAAATTGGTGATCTGTTAATATTGAAATAGCACTACAGACAGGACAATACAACACCACACAACACTATAACACCAAAATCAACAAAAATCAACTGCTTTATTTTTTGATAGGCTAGATTCAGTTGTACTTGAAGGGATTGTAATAGTACGTTTACAGCTTTTTTTTTTATTAATTATTTTTACAACAACTATATCAGCAACATCAATTTTTTAAATTATTATTATTATAGTCAATCCAATAATAATAGTATAAGTAGAGTAATAATACGCAGTGCATACTTTTACAATAATTGATGTATAAAATATATGATATGCATATGACGAGAGATATTATCAATGTCTTATATAATATTTAACAATGAAATAATTTATTATAGACACATTTTGAATTCGAATTATTAATTACAAATATATTACATCTATTCATATATAATAAGATACGAAAAAAAATTATTTCAACATGGGCGCCTGTTTGAAGAAACATGTAAATACTATTAAAGTAATACAACAAATTGAAAACGGTGAGTTTTCTGAAGTTATAAAAGAAATTGATCACCAAGATGTAAATCCTATTGGTAAAGATCCTGCAGGTAGAACACCGTTTGGAATGGCTTGCCGCAAGGGCCAGCCAGCGGTTGTCAAGCATTTCTTAGAAGGCAATCATAAAAACCGGATTACTGAAAAATACCGTTCTAAAGGTTTGTATCTTAATTGTAAGGGTGATACAAATGTTGAGGTAATAAAACTGTTATTGGATGATAGTTATGGTGTTGTTGCAGATATTCATTATTTTGATCCAGATACAATAAGTACAGCATTGCATGAATGTGTAAGAAAACGCTCAAACATGAACCCAAAACAATTGGCTGAACGTGCTATGTGTGTTGGTGTATTAACCAAAGCTGGAAGCAATTTGTAAGTTTTTCAAACAAATATCTATATATATATTACACCATCACCTCTATCATCAAAACAACACCGCTAACAATTATCACATTCTACCATAAATACTACTATTATATATGACAACATGCTCCTCCTACAATAATGATGCAATTGCAGAAAAATGGAAAATGTTAGATCAGAGACATCTTTAGATATTGCGTTACAAACAGAATTTGAGCGGGCTGCAGTGGCTATAATACAAGGTGGTGGTGATTTAATGCATGTAACAACATTCATGAAATTAAGTAAAATTAACAGTGAAAATTGGGTTGCAAATTCGATATTAGCAAAATTTGCTTTTAAACATCCGTTGTATTTGAAAAAAATTAAAGAACAATTTCATACTGAATTTGATCCTGATCGTAGCGGAGAATTAGACAGAAAAGAATTAATACGTTTCATCGCTTTTCATGTGAAAATAGCATTTCAAAATGGACAAAAGCCTGTCACTGAATTTAATGATGATGATGGATCGTTGGAAGTATCTGATATTGTGCGTTTATTAGAAACGCGCTGTCAAAGTTATTTACAACAATATATTAACTTAGATGATGATCAAAGTGGTACATATGGATGGGATGAAATCAAACCAGTTATCAAACAGTTTTATTCAAATATGTGGAACGCACAACGGAAAGAAGATGATGGAAAAAACGAGTGGTTAAGCGCAGAAGAAGAGAAAGAATTAAAAGCAAAGTTTGCTGCTATAATAGCAAATGTTAGAACGCAAGATACTGTTGAACATAAAACGGCATTGGATCATCGTCAAGATAAAGCAGCTAAATCAGTTAAAGGTAAAATTAAAAGTGTCACAAAATCAAAGGGCCAACGTAATAAAAAATATGTCGTACATAAACAAGTACGTACATCTGGACCAGTTGCACATGATTTACCAGAAGGATGGAATGCGCATACGGATCCAAAGTCTGGCAAACAATATTACCATAATCCTAAAACAGGCGAAACAAGTTGGAAAAAGCCAAAGGCGTAGGTGGGTAATTCCGGGGGTATTAAATATTCAATACGCCGTAAATTACGAAGTAAATATAATATACAGAGTATGGATATGTGCGTGACGACTATATTAAAAAAAAAATACAAAAATACTCGTAAAAGATATTCGTACACGTATAATATATCATATATAATACGAAGAGCCTCGTATCTTTTGACAAAAACTATATTGCACATAATTAATAACGCTCTCTCTACTCATACGGTTCGTATCAACCTCTTATAAACACACACACTTTCTTTTTTAAAAAATTTTAAAACACATTTTTACACACACTACTGCTGTTTGATTGCTCTTACGAACGATAATACTCGAAAATCAAAACCACTTCTAGTACGTCTTAAACCTTCTTTGATGTAATACGATTGTTGAACTTTTTTATTTTCATTATCGTTCATTTCAACATCATCATCATTACTATTTTGTTCATTTTTTTTGTCATTACAATTGCTTATGATCAATTCCATTAACTTGGTATCAACAATACCTAGATCATATCGTATATTTCCATATTGAAGTTCTTCATCTTGCACTTTTCTTACAAATATTAAGAAGCATGGTCCAAAGCATGATATATTGAAATATTTATGTGCAAATTTATTTCTTCCTTTTTTTTTCTGCCATTCAAGTTTCTCCGTTCGAAAAATTTCTCCATTACTTTGCAATCCTAATCCTCCCCTTTTCTTTTTACCTTTACCCATTTGTTGCTTGGCTACTTGTTCTTGTCCGTTTTGATAATCCCAACGTTTTCTTGAAAACTCACATTTTGCGACATACAATTGAAAATCAGTTGATTCCAATTGCAAACTGACATTATGATGGAAAAAACCTGTTTTAACGACTTCCAAATAACATTTCTCCCCTTTCGTCTGTGTATTAAATATCTGTGGATATTCCTCCTCAAAAAGATACGGAAAATGTGTGATTTGTGTTATTGGATATTCTTTATCAGTCAATTTACTTCCCACTTTTTTTATTATATATTTGCCATCAGTATTTAATTGCAAAAGAGTCGGACCATTCTTGTTACTGTTATTTGTATTATCGCCACTGCGATTATTATTATTATTAGTTTGTTGTGATAAATCATCATCATCAACTACTGTCATCATAGATGCTCCACCAAATCCTAATGGTTTACTACCTAATCCCGCACCTTCCACTGGTGTGAGTTGTGGTACAACAGGTATTTGTGAATTGTGTTTTAAATTTTTTTCTGGATCCCATCCTTGCTTCAATAATAATCCATATCCTCTTTTATATTCCGATAAACTTTTAGATTTATTCATATTTCGTACAGTTGCAGCAACTGATTTATTACGTAGTTGAGTCCCACGCCAAGAAGACATTGCTGGGGAAAATTTCGAGGTAATAATTTCTACTGTATCTGCGTACGGGGTGGTTGTTTTTGGAGTATTGCTTTTGCTGTTGCTATTTCCCCATGATGAGGAAGATGAAGATTGTCCTACACTGCCACTAGTGGTAGAGGAAGACCTTGTATTCTTGCTACCCCATCCACCTGTTGTGTCAACATTTTGTCCCCATACGAATTTAGTAGATTTTTTTGAAGTATTATTATTATTATTATTATTATTCGTATTTCCCCATCCTTGGTTGCTATTAGTAGAGCTGGTATCTCTTTTCCATCGATTATTATTACGATGATAATTGTTGTTGCTGTTGCTGCGATTGTTATAATTACTATTACCAGAACCCCAACCACTTCCAACAATATTGTTATTACGATTATTATTATTATTATTATCATTGTTATACCTATAATTATTATTATTATTTCGATAATTCATATTATTATTATTATTATCATCATCATTGAATCTTCTTCTGTTGTTGGAGGAATTGCGATGATGGTTGTTTCCACGATTCCTTCGATGGTGGTTTCTGTTTCCAGATCCATACCCAGAGGTAATTGATGACATCTTTTTGTCTTTTTCTCTGTTTGGATTTTTGTGTGTATATATATCTACATCTACGTACATCTACATCCATCTACTATATGTTAATCCATCTATCAGTATATATATTATTGAAAAATGAATTTTTAGACGACTAAAAAAAATATTCTTCTTCATCAAGTCAATATCATCCTATAATACCCAGGTAATCTAAATCCTAGTTTTATAGTTTGTACGTATAATACT
>JACLAC010011216.1_pt1 | contig 12769 bp, 9 predicted proteins | sample 8027881 | NCBI WGS metagenome assembly JACLAC01 (sample SAMN15725517, study PRJNA655200) | protist metagenome | isolation source: fluorescence activated cell sorting (FACS) single amplified genomes of... | place: Spain: Blaines Bay Microbial Observatory, Mediterranean Sea | collected 2016-01-19 | reverse complement strand
TCAAAAACGATATAGGCGTCTGTGATACCAATGTGGTCGCTGACATTAAAAAGTAGGTAGTACTTTTCGCCAACGCCAACCTCGTAGTTTTGTAGGACTTGTGCGCTGGATAACGCACGATTATGAATGGCGAGTAGACGAATAGTGCCAGTCCAGCGATTGCTATTGTCGACTTCGCTTGCGACAGCGAAAGCGAACGTATTGTCCCAGTCATTGAGTAATCCGCCAGGGACCGAATCGGGATCATCCGTATAGTTACCGTTGACGTAGATACTACGACCATTTGCGGGATCATAGGTGACCACGATGTGTTGCAACGTTGCCTGTAAATCCTCGTCCGCATCCGCAGTCGAAAGCTGAGGCTCACCGCCTTGGTCGGTTTGATCTGAGCGATTGAAAGCATCGTAGTTGTAGAGTGTTTGACCGAGCATGAAGTTGCGGTCCATAGCGCCACCAGAGTACGTGGTGATTCGGGCTGGACCATCCTGTGTGACGTTGCCTGGCGCGACCCAGGCTTCGACGGTGTATTCACCTGTTGCCGTTATGAGATTGTGTAGTTTGGCGCTAGCGGTCGTCGAGCCTTGGGCTTTGCCATCGATGAATTGAACGCCCCAGCCACCGATCCAGTTGTACGTGCCGCTGAGCGATAAATTTAGGCTGGGCTCGATCCCAGAAGTATCGTAGACGGTCGTGCCAGTGCCGGTTTTAAATGCGTATAGCGCGATGACGTTTGTTCCATGTCGACCCCCTGCAGACGAAACTATACCGTCAACCAGTGACACCGCTTTGGACGTCACGAGGCTGGGGTCCACTTCGGTAGGTATGATTGCGTCGGAGAGCGTTGTAATCGCCGCCCGCATGGCCGCGGAATTACTAAGGCAATCGTCCCAGCAGTTGTGAAATTCTGAACCGAGTCTGATAACGAAACGAGAGTTTGCTGGCGTTTCTAAGTCCATTCTTGTCAACGCAGCGGCATACGCGGTGTCTGTATCGTCACTTGCAAAAAAGGGACTTTGAGGAGTCGCGGCCGAATCAGCATGGCACCCCGCGCAATAGGTGTTGAGCAGTGGATAGACCGTATCGCGGAACAACGTGGCGTCGACGGGAAAGTTTTTACTTGCACCCGGATTCTGGATTGGCGGCGCTTCGAGTTCAATTTGAAGCTCTTGAGAGCTGAGTGCATCTCCGGCCCAATTTGAAATGTAGGACTCAACGATGTCGCCACAGGCATCGTCGCTCGCGAGCCAACAGTGATGTCCACCGCGTACCTTTTGGACCATCAAAGAGTTGTCAGGGTCGCTCAGGTCAATGATGCTATTGCTCTCGGAGTAGGCGAGGTTGATGTCATCGGCCCGCACAAACCTAGGGTTTTGAGCTTCATTATGACAAGAACCACACCGATTGTTTGGTACCAAGTTGTCCCACAGTGCAATTTTGAAAGACTGTACGTCAGGCGTTGCGGGTGCCGGTCCTATATAGTTTCCTACTGGGGGGTTGCTTGTCTGTGGGTTTGCAGATGTTTTCGCGCCACTGCCACTTCCGCAGGCGAAGAGAAGCATGATCAAGCCGCTTGCTAGGAGTGAGTTGATAAGCATTCGGTTGAAATTGATATAGCGATCGCTAGACATTGGTATCACTGCTAGGAGCCCATGCAGTAAACGGCTGCTTCAGCGAACGTATTTCTCAGCCGGTATCCGTTTGCCTGAAGTGAGGTAACCATCGTGTCGATTTGTGCCCTGTCTTCGCTGTCTTCAGGTGGACGCAGGCAGACGTTGTGGAATACTTTTTCCACTTGGCATTGTGCAAATGCTAGGGTGTTGGCTAATTCTTGGCCTAGAGATGAGGCGCCGGTGCCGGAGCCGGGCAATGCTAAATTCCAACCCAATCTCTGGTTCTGGCCTTGACGCCAGTAGTTGCTCCAAGAGTCGTCCGGCGTGATGAAACCATGCTCGAAATTCAGGCTGTTACTGTAGTACTTTTCCACGACTCGTGTGCCAGTGACAGGGTCCGATTCGGCTATATCGTTGTATTTCACCTGGCCGTTGATGCCATCCGGATCATTCGCGACATCGTATTCATAGTCGTAATAGGCGAATGCTTGAGCCATCGCATCCATGCCTGAATGACAACCAATACAGTTGTTTAGAAAAATTCGACTGTCACCCCCCGGGCTTCGCGAAACATCCTGACGAATTCTATCAGGCGCTCGGGTGACATCGTGAAGTTGTTCCATATCACGACAGAGATGATTGAGTATCGTGAAACGAATCATCGCGCGATTAGTACCATCGATAAAAAAGGCCTTGGCTGCAGATCGAGTCGTTAATACGCCTGCGGCGGCGTTGGTGGTAATGTCGGAGTTGGCCGATTGCGTGGTTGCGACGAGAGCCGTTTGGAGATCGATTCCTTGGTCTTCAAGGGCTTGATAATGGGCATTAGATGACGGCGAATAACTGGGAATTCCGCTGCTGCTGCCGGTGTATAGAATGTCTGCAGAGAGAATGCCACGAAAATCAATATCGTCTCGAACGGTCCCGATTACTGTCGCGATGTAGTCATCTAAAGGGACAAAAACAGACTGATCTCGATTGGTCCACGGCGCCGCAAAACTCTTCAGTGTGATGTTGTAAAAAGCCGGGGCTTGGGTTGCGATCAAGGCGGCGGCCATTGCTCCACCACCGGTTTCGATTTCATCCCGCATATTAGTCAAGGTGGTCGCGTCTGGAGGAACACCTGCAATGCGATCATGCAGCCGTTTAGCTTGATCTGTAGCGTCCGCCCATACTGGCAGAACAATAGCTAGACATACACCAATCAAGCGTGCAGCGATTGCCGATCTCATGACTTACTCCTCAACACTATGGACAACAACCGGGGCTTTCATAGTCCGGTTAGTCGCGACCGCTGTATTAACCCCGGTCCATGGGATATATCACCAGTTAAACCCGCCTAAGGCTTAGGCTGCATAGAATCGGAAAATCTGTTCGCTTGCGCTGCGAACTGGTCGAGGTTTCGTTTGTACCAGTTGCTTTGTGTCAAGAACTGCGCTGTGACGAGCTTCTCGTTTTGTTGTGGCTACCTTGTGAAAAAATGCCTGGTCATTGTAAGCAGTCATGGGATCCGCTTTGTCAGCACTACTAGAGGGGCCTGCAAACGAGGCCGTCTTGCCTAAGATTGTATTTGTAAATTGGTGGTGCAAGTTGCGCTTGTTTTTTGTTGTTGGCGTCATGCTCGCTCTTTTGGCTTGTGGTAATGGGTCAGGTAGTTCCTCGTCTGTTTTGGGGACCGGACAGGATCCGGATCCTGTGGTCGTAGATTTTCCGATCGCATATGTAGATAGACCCTTGTTGAGCGACGACGGCGGTAATTTGCTAACGATCCAGGTTCGCCGTCCTGTTGACTTTTTCCCGGGGGCGAAGTTGCTTTTGCGTGATCGAGCGTCGCCATCTGCCCCTGAGGTGGATCTTACGGCTGGTATCTTCCCCGATGAGCTTGACGGCACCCCCCCTTTATATGACGTAAAGGACCTTGCTGTTTCCTACGATGGTGTAAGCCTTGTCTTTGCAATGCGTGCTCCGCAAGACCCTGATCTAGACGAGAGTCAGCAACCAACATGGAATATATGGCTACACGATCGTGAGGCGGGGACAACTACGAGAGTCCTCAGGTCCGACATCGTCGCGCGATCAGGTCAGGATGTAGCCCCTAGTTTTTTGCCGGACGGACGAATCGTATTTTCCTCAACGCGCCAGAGACAAGCGAAAGCGATATTACTTGATGAGGGTAAACCGCAATTTTCTGGTTTGAACGAGGATCGCAATGAAGAAGCTCTGGCGCTGCATGTCATGAATGTTGATGGCAGCGATATCAAACAGATCACTTATAACGCGAGTTCGGATCTGGATCCGACGGTGATGAGTGATGGACGTGTTGTTTACTCTCGCTGGGACCGCGTGGCCGGTCGCGATCGAATAAGCCTTTATCGCGTAAATCCGGACGGTCGTGGTGCCGAACTTTTGTATGGTGTGCACAGTCACGACACCGGTCCGGATGGTGACAACATAGAGTTTGTACAGGCGGCCGAACTGCCAGACGGACGTCTGTTGGTCATGCTGCGACCATCAGGTATGCAGGTACGTTATGGCGTGGTACCGGTCGCGATCGATGTCAACAATTATATGGAACACGATCAGCCAACATTTGCGAGCGCGGGCTTACTTGCCGATGCTCAGGAATTTTTGTTCCCGGGGGATGTGCACCTGGATGAAGATCGACCAGCGCTGCAAGGCCGATATGCGCATGTGTCACCGCTATTTGATGGCACGTCGCGCCTCATTGTGGCGTGGAGTCAATGTCGGTTGTTAGAGACAACCAGTGACCCTGTTAATCCAGTCATCGTACCCTGTACAGCAGACAATCTGGCCAATGTGGCGATGATTGAAGCCGATCCGCTTTATGGCGTGTGGATGCATGACCGTGTTGAAAATACGCAACAGCCGATTGTCTTACCTACGGAAGGTCGAGCAATTTCGGAGGTGCTTGTTCTTGAGGCAAGGGCTGCGCCGCTGGTTGTTCTTGACGGAACTACTGGGGTGGACTTAGAAGCTGACCGAGTGAGTGAAGCGGTTGGAGTGCTTCATATTCGTTCGGTCTACGACATTGATGGCACTGAAATTGCCGATATCGCTACATTGTCAGATCCTGGATCGACGACAGCGGATCAGAGGCCGGCGCGATACCTGCGAATCGTTAAGTCGGTCGCGATACCCAATGACGATATCGTCGATCTAGACCGAACAGCGTTTGGTCGTTCGCAGGCTCAACTCATGCGCGAGATCTTGGGCTATGCCAATATCGAACCAGACGGATCGGTTAAAGTAAAAGTACCGGCAAATGTGCCGTTTGGAGTCGAGGTGCTAGATGCCGACGGCACTCGCATAACTCCACGCCACAACAACTGGATCCAACTTCGTCCGGGTGAAGAAAGAGAATGCAGCGGCTGTCATACGCGGACCAGTGAACGACCACATGGCCGGATCGATGCGGAAGCGCCGTCCGCGAACTTCGGTGCGCCGGTCGATGGATTATCGTTCCCAAATACGGATCCAGCACTCTTTACTAATCCTGGTGAGTCCATGGCCGAGGTCCTGACGCGGATCAACGGTGTCCCTAATCTGAGCATGGATATCACCTATACTGATATATGGACGGATACGAATGTCCGTGCGGCGGATCCAGATATTGCATTCCTCTACCGTGATCTCTCAACCGAACCACCGGTCGCTTCTAGCTGTGTTGCCAACTGGCAGTCCAATTGCCGCATAACACTGCACTATCCAGTGCACATACATCCAATATGGCGTGTCGATCGGACGGTACTAGATGTCGACGGAATCACTTTGTTACGAGACGACACTTGTACCGCTTGCCACGCCGACCGCGATACTGCGGGAGCAGAAAGGTTGCCGCTTGCGCAATTAGATTTGTCTGATGGAGCGAGTGCTGACGAAGCCGACCATCTAAAGAGCTATCGAGAATTGCTGTTCAATGACAATGAGCAGGAAGTAGTCAACGGGGCACTGCAGGACGTGTTGGTACAAGCCACGGATGCTAATGGCAACCTTCTGTTTCAAACCGATGCCAATGGTGACCTGATCTTGGATATCGATGACGAGCCTATTGCTGTGCTCGTACCGGTCAAGGTGACACCCACGTTGAATGTGGCGGGTGCGCTAATGAGCCCCAAGTTTTTTACCTTATTTAGACCGGCAGGCACGCATGCTGGCCGGCTAACCGAGGTGGAACTGAAGGTGATCCGAGAATGGATCGATATAGGTGGCCAATACTACAACGATCCCTTTGTGGTCCCACCCTAGTTAAGGAGTAACGAAAACTATGGACGGCTTAAGAATGAGTAATAAAACGCTTGTCGCAGTCCTACTGCTCATGGCGTTTGGAGAGGCGAATGCAGTGTCTTTTTTCCGAGACTACCACCCTGAGGTGGTTGTCTCAGATCCGTACATTGAACTTCGAACCGGCCCAGGCCGGGGCTATCCGATTTTTTATGTCGCCGGTCAGGGTGACCTGATTACCCTCCTTAAAAGCAAAACTGATTGGTACAAGGTTAGTGTCTCGCTGCCGCGTGTAAAAGAAGGTTGGGTGCATCGGTCTGAACTTCGTCATACCTTGGATTGGGACGGCAATGCGGTTGATTTCGGATCGCTCGGGCTAGCAGATTTCTCCAATCGACGATTTGAATTCGGCGTTAACGGCGGTGAATTTGGCGGCGCAAGTTCGCTCACTGGGTATTTTGGCTATGCCTTAACGCCAAATATCACGCTGCAGGTTGAAAGCACCCAAATACTCGGAGATTTTTCGGATGGTGTGATCGGTTCCGCAAACATCGTGATGTATCCGTTTCCAAAGTGGCGCGTGTCACCTTATTTCACGGTTGGTAGCGGCATAATCAAAACCAAGCCGCATACGACGATTGTGCAAGCGGAAGACCGTGAAGATGAAATCGCTCACGTCGGCATGGGTGCGAATTTGTATTTGCGTGATCGCTTGATGCTGCGGGTGGAATATAAGCGCCATACAGTATTAACCAGCCGGGATGACAACGAAGAGGTAAATCAATGGAAAGCAGGATTCAGCGTTTTCTTCTAGATATTTGTTTAGGTTTTTTTTGCATCCTAGTTGGTACAGTCCCCGCGCTGGCTGCCGAACCGGAGGCTTTGGAGCTAAAGCCTCTGATCGTGCGTGAAGCAGAACGACGGGATGTCGATGTCAATCGAATAGACAGTGAGAACTTCGAAATCGGCGTGAGCGGCGGCATCATGCACTTCGAAGATTTTGGTTCAGATACTTCAACCAGCTTACGCGTCGCGTATCACGTGACAGAAGATTTCTTCGTGGAAGGTAGCTACGGCCAGAGCACACTGGGCGCAACCAGCTTTGAACGTCTTAGTGGTGGTTTGCCACTACTGACTGATAAAGAACGAGACCTCACTTACTACAACGTCGGCATTGGTTTGAACTTGTTTCCGGGTGAATCGTTTGTTGCTGATCGATGGGCTTTCAAAGGCAGTCTCTATCTGATTGCCGGGGCGGGCAGTACAGAATTTGGTGGAGACGATCGGTTCACGATAAATCTCGGTGTTGGTTATCGTTTGATAGCGACGGATTGGTTGGCTCTGCATGTTGGTGTGAAAGATCATTATTTCAAAACAGATTTGCTTGGCGAAATGGAAGGCAAACACAACATTGAACTTGCCGGTGGTCTGACCTTCTTTTTCTAGGAAAACGCTATGAAAATCAGACACACAATCATCGCACTGGTAATCGCTTCTTGCGGAGGGTGCGCAAGTATGGAGCTTAAGCCTTGGGTGAGTCCTTACGAAAGAAACCACCTAGCCGATCCAATTATGAGCTTTAGTAGAGACCCGGTTGCTGCTGCCTATCTTCACCATGTATATCAAGCTCGTGAAGGTGCACGTGGTGCAGAGGGTGGCTCCGGTGGTGGCTGTGGGTGCAATTAATATTTTGAAAGCGCTTTTTGGCTTAGTCCTCGGACTGCTCTTTTACACTGTGGGCTATGCTGCGGTGTTGCCAGAAGACCGTACCGATGTCATGTATCACGGCTATGATGGCGGTGGCGTGGAGGTGACCGGTCCCTCGGTTTTGGTGCGCAAGGGCGTTAAAGACAAAGTGTCGGTCTGGGCCAATTACTACGTAGATATGATTACAAGTGCATCGATTGATGTGGTCTCAACAGCCAGTGAATATACGGAAAAGCGAAGCGAGAAGAGCGTTGGGCTTGATTATCTATACGGCAAAACGTTCATGGGCCTGTCCTACACAAACTCTGAAGAGTCGGACTATTCAGCCCATTCTGTTCGGTTTGGTCTTAGCCAGGATTTCTTTGGCGATCTCACGACGCTAGGAATTAGTTATGCTCGCGGTTTTGATACCGTGCGGCGGAATGGAGATGATAGCTTCGAGGAAGAAACTGACCAGCAAACTTATCGTGTCGATTTAACGCAAGTTCTGACCCGTAACTTGATCTTGAACCTCAACTACGAAGGGGTGACGGATGAAGGTTTCCTGAACAATCCATATCGTCAGGTACGCTTTCTCGATTCCGGCGCTGCATTGGGATACAGCTATGAAGCCGAATTGTATCCGCGCACCCGTACAAGCTCAGCGCAGGCGTTGCGAGCGATGTATTACCTGCCTTATCGAGCATCGGTCAAAGCCGAATTCCGTCACTATTCTGATTCCTGGGGGATAAGTGCTTCAAATATGGAATTGGCCTATACCCACGCGTTGGGCGCAAGCGGTGTTGTGTTAGAGACGAAATATCGTGTCTACGAGCAAACCGCGGCAGACTTTTACTCTGATTTGTTCCCACGCGCCAATGCGCAGAATTTTCTCGCTCGTGACAAAGAACTCGCCTCGTTTCAGACACGAACCATCGGAGCTGGTGTGAGCTACGAATTCGATGCCGACTGGTTGCCGTGGATCAAACGCGGACAAGTAAGTTTATTTGTCGATTGCATCGATTTTCAGTATGAAGACTACCGAAACGTCACCGCGAGGGGCTTTGCGCCAGGCATGGAGCCAAGCTATGGCTTCGACTCGACTGTCACACGACTTTTCTTTTCTCTGTACTACTGAGGGCCTTTAAGTTGGGCCTGCTGGCCCGATACTCGGCATTTTCTCTGCAAGAACCACTTCAAAGCACGCTGATTGGTCCACAAGATCGTCAAATTATTGGCATTGGCCTGCAAGGGTCTTTATAATTCTCGCGGCCTTCCGGGGGCGAGTCTATTATCGCCTACTTGTTTGTCATAACTCCGCTTACTAAAGCTTCCGTGGCTGTTCTAAATCCGCCAGCGGAACTAGGGCTGGCCGCGTCAGAGCTTAGATTTCTTGGATGAGGCGTTCTGAGATGGGGAGATCTTAGACAGAGTGGCTGGACTTTTAGAGGCTCTAATGGGTGCGTGCCCAAGACGAGAGACTAATGCGCGGATAGGCAGTTGCTTGATAGCGACAAGGGTAACGGATAGCGCCCTACGAGGGTGGCTGCACAGGGAAAGAAACTATCGGAGCGGCCGTGGAAATCAAGTTTTACAGCAAGACTTATCGAAGACTTAACGAAACAAGCTCAGAGCGCGAATGATCAAGCTAAATAAAGGGCTCAACCTCCCGATCGGGGGTGCACCAACGCAAGCGATTGAAGACGGTCGGACGATCCGCTCCGTTGCTGTGCTTGGCAACGACTATCCCGGAATGAAACCGACCATGGCGGTTCGAGAAGGGGATACTGTCACGAAAGGCCAGGTTTTGTTCTCAGACAAGAAAAATGAAGGCGTGCTCTACACGGCGCCAGCATCTGGCACAGTCACGGCAATAAATAGAGGCGCCAAACGGGCGTTGCTGTCCGTTGTCGTTGAAGTGAGTGGCGACGCCACAGAACCTAGCGCCCAACCTGCCACGCGGGAAGCACTGACCGAACTTTCGCGGGAAGCCATCACTGAAAAATTGGTGACTTCAGGAGACTGGGTGGCACTCAGAACGAGGCCGTTTGCGCGGGTCCCGGCAATTGGGTCGGTAGCAAACTCTATTTTTGTCACTGCAATGGATACAAATCCACTGGCTGGCGATCCCACGGTCGTCATCAATGACAAAGCGAGTGAATTTTCTGTGGGCCTGGAACTGCTCGCGAAACTTACTGATGGCGGCGTCCATGTGTGTCATGCGCCAGGATTGTTCTTGCCGACTGGCGACGATGCCCGAATTGTTGCGCATGAGTTTTCCGGACCACACCCGGCAGGTCTTCCAGGTACCCATATTCATTTCATTGATCCGGTCAGCGCCACCAAAACAGTCTGGTATATCAACTATCAGGATGTGATCGCATTTGGACACCTGTTTCTGACTGGCGCCGCGATGTCGGAGCGAGTGATTTCGTTGGCAGGGCCGGGCGCTTCGAATCCTCGACTGATCAGAACCGTTCTTGGCGCAAGCTTGGAGGAACTCACTGCCGGTGAGTTGGACGGCGTTGACCAGCGTGTTATTTCCGGATCGGTTTTGGCCGGTCGCAGCGCCGAAGGCGTGGAGGCATTTTTAGGTCGATACCACAACCAAGTCTCTGTATTGCCGGAAGATAACCAACGTCGATTTTTTGGCTACCTTTCTCCGGGCATGGACAGTCATAGTGTATTTCCGATCTATCTGTCTAAGTGGCTCGGCGAAAAGAACATGAAATTTAGTACAAATACCAATGGCAGCCCGCGCGGTATGGTACCTATTGGCACTTTTGAGGAGGTTATGCCTCTCGATATTTTGCCGACGCAATTGTTGCGAAGCCTGCTTGTGGCAGACCTGGAAACTGCGGTAAACCTTGGCTGTCTTGAGCTTGATGAAGAAGATATCGCGTTGTGTACGTACGCTTGTCCTGGCAAGTATGAGTACGGACCGATACTACGAAATGTTCTGACTCAAATCGAGAAGGAGGGTTGATATGAGTTTACGATCCTTCATGGACGACATTGCGCCAAATTTTGAAAAAGGTGGAAAGTTCGAGTGGGCGTATCCAGCCTACGAAGCCGTCGATACGGCGTTATATACGCCAGGAAAAGTCACTGGCGGCGCTGCTCATCTGCGGGACGGTCTAAACCTCAAGCGAATCATGATGACCGTTTGGTTTTGTGCCTGGATACCGGCCCTGGTTGGTAGTTATTTCATTGGGTTGAACGCGCTTGAAGCGATGCAGACGGCTGGTGTTACAGAGGTCGAAGGTTGGCGAGGGGTATTCATCAATTCCTTGACGGGTCTTAATCCAGCCAGCATCTGGGATTGCGTAGTGCATGGCTTGGCTTACTTTTTGCCACTGTACATGGTCGTCTTTGGTGCCGGAATCGCGTTTGAGATTTGGTTTGCTTCCGTGCGCGGCCATGAAGTTAACGAGGGATTTTTCGTTACCTCGATTTTGTTTACGCTAACTCTGCCGCCGACAATCCCGTTGTGGCTTGCTGGCCTAGGGATTGTTTTTGGTGTTGTGGTCGGCAAAGAAGTGTTTGGCGGAACCGGTAAGAACTTCTTGAACCCGGCGTTAACGGGTCGAGCGTTCCTATATTTTGCTTATCCCGTGTCGATGTCCGGGGATTCTATTTGGGTTGCTGTGGATGGCGTCACACAAGCCACGCCATTGGGTAATGCAGCCCTGGGTCTAGACTACGGAGTAGAGTGGATGACGGCTTTCATCGGGTCAATGCCAGGTTCGATCGGCGAGACATCCACGCTTGCCATATTGGTTGCGGCCGTAATTCTGTGCCTAACCAAAATCGCAAGCTGGCGAGTAATGGCGGGCGTATTTCTAGGCATGGCGTTGACCGCAACGTTGCTCAATGCGATCCCTTCTACGAATTCGATGTTTACGATGAGCGCACAGTGGCATCTCGTTTTGGGTGGCTTTGCATTCGGTATGGTGTTCATGGCGACTGACCCTGTTTCGGCTGCGATGACGAACAAGGGGCGATGGTTCTATGGTGCGTTAATCGGGTTTATGTGTGTCCTGATACGTGTTGTGAACCCGGCCTTTCCAGAAGGCATGATGCTGGCCATTCTGTTCGGTAATTTGTTTGCGCCATTAATTGACCACTTTGTGGTGCAGTCTAATATTAAGCGGAGGTTGGCCCGTGGCTAATTTCGATAAAGACAGTTTGAGTAATACCTTCATTGTGGCGCTCGCGGTGTGTCTATTTTGCTCGATCATCGTTTCCGGTGTTGCGGTGGCGTTGAAGCCGATACAGCAGGCGAATAAAGAGCTTGATCAAAAACAGAACATTCTCCGCGCAGCTGGCATGCTGGCAGAAGGAAGTAGTGTTGCTAGCGATGGACGCACTGTGGACGAGATGTTTGCCGAATTCACCGTGCGTGTGGTTGATCTAGAGTCAGGAGATTTTTTGGATGATGTGGATGCAAGTTCACTAGATCCAATCAAGGTAGCGAAAGATCCCGGTCGCTCGATTGCATTGACAGCGGAGCAGGACATCGCGACGTTACGTCGCCGCGAGAACATTTCTTTGGTGTACATCAAAACAGTAGATGAACAACTCGACAAATTGGTCTTGCCGGTTCGTGGCTATGGCCTCTGGGGTACCTTGTTCGGTTATTTGGCGCTCGATGCTGATCTCAAGACGGTTTCGGGGCTAGGTTTTTACTCTCACAAAGAGACGCCCGGGCTAGGTGGAGAAGTTGACAACCCGAGTTGGAAAGAACTTTGGCCTGGTGTGCAGCTGTTTGATCGTGCCGGAGATCCCGGTGTTCGTATTGTGAAACGGCGTTCGACTGCGGGGAACGAAATGGCTGCGAGAGAAGTTGATGCCCTTTCTGGTGCCACCTTCACGACGCGAGGTGTACAAAATTTAATTAACTTCTGGATTGGCGATCTTGGCTTTGGGCCAACGCTGCAGAAGCTAAAACTGGCGAATGGGTAGGCGCAACGATGTCGCAACAAAATGAAGTGCTTGTAGACCCGATTTTTAACAACAACCCGATTGCGTTGCAGGTGCTCGGTATCTGCTCCGCGTTGGCCGTCACGATAAGCATGTCACAGACCCTGGTGATGTGTGCGGCCGTGATATTCGTCACTACGCTCTCTAATTTGGCGGTGAGCCTGGTCAGAAACCGTATTCCAACCAACATTCGAATTATCGTTCAGATGACCATCATTGCCTCTTTAGTGATTGTGGTTGACCAGGTA
>JACLAC010015207.1_pt1 | contig 12771 bp, 16 predicted proteins | sample 8027881 | NCBI WGS metagenome assembly JACLAC01 (sample SAMN15725517, study PRJNA655200) | protist metagenome | isolation source: fluorescence activated cell sorting (FACS) single amplified genomes of... | place: Spain: Blaines Bay Microbial Observatory, Mediterranean Sea | collected 2016-01-19 | reverse complement strand
GGACTAGATATTGACTACGCTGGACCAGACATTGACTACGCTGGACCAGGATTTTCTACGCTGGACCAGCAACTGACTACGCTGGACCAGCAATTGACTACGCGGGACCAGACTTTTCTAGGCTGGACCAGCATTGGACCTCCCCCATCGACGAAGGTCACGTGTGGTGGACCAGGGTCACTGCGCTTCCCGTTCCCGCTGAAGCAGGCATATCGGAATGCCGTGACGAACGCACTCTTTTCCATGGTCCGTTTGCAGATTTCGGTTCAAGGGTTGCGGGCTCCTTACAGATAACGCCAGGTGTGTGCTTGCCTCTGTCTTAGAGACATTGGTGATGGAGGTGGGTGACGGCGCATCGTCGTTATACTTTTCTGGAGACACAGCTTGGGGCGACGAGGTGCCTGGGTTGGACTCGCTCACGTGTGCGGCATGTTTGGCGCCAATGCAAACCTGTGGGGAAACAGCGATGGCAGGGATTGCCGCTACACATGGTTCCCTGCTTCGCGGCCGTTCGCTCGCTTCGACGTGCCCATTCCCAAAACGAGGAGTCTTTGGAAGCCGTTGACAAGTTGGCACATTCTTCGCCAACACAGTGGAGGGAGAAACTCAAACCGTTTCTAGGCGACGACCGCACGGCGGCCCGCCGAGGTGTCCGTGAGTCGTTGGGCCCAGTGAGCGTCGACACTGTGCTGGCGACCGAGACGGACGGCACTATTGCTGACACGTTCACGCGCACCAAAGCTGAGTACACGACTTGGCGGCAACGCTGGAGCAAGAAGCTCACAGATGTGCAGTGTGAGGCCGCTTTCGACGCGACACATGCAGCGCAAGGTGTGCATCACGACGCGCCTGGCGGGGAAGAGCAGGTGATGGTGCAAGACAAGCTACGGCATCGCGTAGGGAAGGGCACGACGTGGGAGAAAGGCGTGAAACGCGAACGAGCCATCGACGACAACGAGTTTGAGTCGGATAGACGTGTTATTAAGAAGCGCAAGCTTCAACCACCCATGCCTTCACCGCCACGCTCTGTTGGCAGCTCAACCGTCGTTACGCCGAATTTCACAACAGTTCCGATCGACGACGGCACACCTGATGACGTGAAGGGCAATGAAACGGCCTCGAGGACGCGACTCAGTCGCAAAGCCCAACAGGTGGAACCAGACTTCGACCTCAAGCAACAGATGAAACCACGAGCGTTCATGCGGTACTGTGTGGCATTGCAGAACGAAGTATTGCTCACTACCAAGCCGGTGCAAGGCTTTCGCATGCGAATTTGCATAGAGATGGACTTCCCCAAGGCAGAAATCGTGTGCGGGCAATGGCGGGTGGTAACCCATACGGGGATACACGACCGAAAAACGCGATATTGCTTGCGATCTTGCTGCTGGGCTTGTAGTCCTATCGAATATGCATATGGTGTTTGGGGGCGTCTCTATGCATATGCCACATCGTTGCTCAGGTTTGCTTTCCCGTGTGGAGGCGTACGCAAACAATATTGGTACAACGACGATGAAACAAGTGGACAGCAACGGGGCTGTTCAGAAACTCAAGTCGGATATCGCAGAACTGCAGACGTTGGCTACAGAGTGCAAGACGTTCACGTCGAACGGGCCCGCGGCAATTGCAGTGATGCAGGCCAAGGTGGACGCGGGGTTGGTCAATAACGCAGACACGTTGATGGCGTGCGAGGAATGTTTCGACGGCATGTCCTACCATGCCGAGCAGCAGACGAACGATAATCGTGGGAAAACCACGCGATTACGGCATTGCCGCGATAGGGTGGGGCGGCTGCTCGTGGCTGGGAAGCACTCTTCGCCTTTTGCTAAGCGGGTGCAGACGTCGTTGCACACGTTACGGGGACTTGCGGTTGCGGAGGACGACTACGACGAGAAGCAGATGACGATCGATCGTGGACAACTTTTGACGCTGGCCTCTACGTCGTTGTGCACTATTCGAGATCCTGCGTCGGGCTTTGATCCAGCGGAGATTACAATTTTCAATGCGGCGCATCCAGTTGGTGTCGCGTTGAAGGGCGTGCAAGAACAGATGACGCAGGACATCGGAACGACATGTAATCGGGCAGACACGGCAATGGCCAATACTGCCAAATGGTTGGGGCTACATGACAAATGTGCGATGCAGTCGATCGGCCCGATCAAGCTTGGTGGCAAGGTCTACAAGCCAATTGAATGTGAGGGTGGTAACGCGCCGTGGCTGTTTACTCTTCGGCGGAACATCAACAGGCCCTGCCCGTTGGCATACCCAATTCCAGGTGTGGCGGCATTCTTCATGCCCGTGAAGGAGGAGCTCTACGCGTTGTGTTTCCCCATCGAGGGACTTTTGAACCAAGGCATTGCAATCTCGGACTACCTAAAGCTCACAGAATCGTCGGCGGGTCAGGTCTTTGTCGACATGGAGTGCAAGGCGGTCTATGTGAAGGCAGGCGAATTTCTTTACGTTCCGAACGGGTGGCTTGCGCACACCATCTATTTCAATTATGATGTCAAGGATCCAGGGCTCGCGTGGAGTCATTTTTGGCACTATCCGTTGTTTTGTGAAGATTGGGTCACGAGTCGTGAGCGTTTTGTTTCTGCCGTGAAGGCGTTGAACGAGCCACATTTAGTGCAACAGGGGCAGAAGTCGAAAGCCCACGAGGAACGTCTCGACCTGTTGCGGTTCTTTTTTGACCCCGCCAATCGCGTAGTCTGCAACTGTGTACAAGCCTGGCCTAGGCAACGCAGCTTGACTGTCGTGTGGGATGATGTCCTGACCCTTGCTTCTTGCCCCTTGTTTACGCTTCCCATGATTTGTTGAAGGATGCATTCGTATTTTTTTGCCACCACGTGCCCAACTGTCTGCTGATTGACATATTCCAGACACGAACGGGCAAGTTGAACACATGTTTCTCACGACCAGTCAGGCACAACATTGCGCGTGTTCACCACGCCTTACGGAGCGGGCACGTAGGCACATGTTCCCAACGCCGTGCTTCAAGGCTTCGGGTAAGTGCTGCCATGATCCATGGCGTATTCACGAGGCGACGTCTCGCGCCCTTTGTGAGAGCAGGTATGGTAAACGGAAATGGACGGTGCTTGACAAAAAAGAGCAAGAGAGGCAATGACAGACGCATGACATTAGTAACTGGCAACGCGCACATATATTCACGCCAGTGGCCAACTCACATCGAATCCCACAAGGCATATGGAACCCCTCGGCCCTTTTTTTCGTCTAATCCTGGCTAGTCGGCACTAACCATTGGAGACCTATTCCACAACCACCGACGATGTTGCACTACACAGCGCAATTCACATTGCTGCCATTCTTGTGTATGGCAGACGTATGACGACTACCACCGCGACTCGACCCATCAAGTTCACGATTAGAACGATTGAATGCAACTGGAATTTTGACCCACATATCGGGTGCCCTCATTTCTTCACGTATGTGTCGGGACCCGTATGGCGCCACAATCGGTCGACGGATGTGTTGAAACTTGGCAGCATAAATATAGGAAGACGATCCGTCGGCGCGTGCTCTACATCTTGGCCCAGTCAGGCGAGCGTGAGTGATCTGAAATATAGATACAACTTTGAGGTGCATGGGAAATCGAAATCACCCAACACTTCGCGCCTGTAGAACTACTACGAGGTGAACGCGTGAAAGCCTGCCTGGCATGATTGTGTCTACAAGGTACACCAGCGTCTACGTACATGTCAATGGTTGCCACACTCCTCCTCTCTGGTCGTCCAACTAGTCAGGTTTCCATCCAAGGACCAGCTATTTCTGCCCCTAAGCCAAACTAGAAAAGTCCCACGCTGGTGTCTGGCCAAAATTCACAGCTTCTCACTCCTTCGTGTGTGGCTTTCTCTACTCACCGTGTGTGTAGCATCGCCGTCAGACGGCTTGCGCCTGTGATGCGCATACAACACATGGACTCCTACGTTCCCGTGGTGGGTTGTGGCCCTGGATGGGGGGGTGACACCAGCAACGAGCCCACGGTTGTCCCGCCACTACGCAGGTTCAGGGCGCAGAGCCCCCCCAGGACCACACAAGTGACTACACGGGTGTGGTGCGCAACATTGCTTTGGCGACTTTGGTCACTTTCAGGTCCGCTAACGACCGTTCTTACAAATCCCGTGCCTAACCAAGCAGCGGCAGGGGTAAGGATGGCAGGAGCCACAAGTTCGGGGCTCGCACGCCGTTCAATGACAAGGTCAACGGTCGGACAAGTCGGGGTACGGCAGAACAGTTGCTTAGCAGGACACGATGCTACTCGTGTGGTCAGCTGGACCACTTGGCCAGAAACTGTTCGAAGCGAGATCGCAAGAACGATCAGGATCGCAATACTTTATTCAAGTGCACTGCGGGCGCTATTGCGGACTTGCTCGCTGGGGTGGCCATCACCACCGTTGCCCAGCCGAGGAGAGGGTGCTATTTCCGGCCGAACTTCGCCACGGATTCCATGACGGATATACGGGAGGAGTTGGAACGGGAGTGCTCTAGTGCTCAGATGAAAGTTCCATGGCATCCAAGCTCGTCCCGGTCATGGCCTGGCCGATCCAGGAGCTCAAGCGGGTAGCGTTGGTCGACAAGCCTTCCTTGAATGGACGTGGAAGTTGGCGACCGCGGGTCTTCGACCCCGATTCCTTAAGGTCCCACCTGGTCAGAACACCTGCTGCGGGCTTGGAGGTGTGACTCGCATTGTCGCGATTGCGGACATGCCGACTGGTCTCGCCGGGAAGTCGGGGACTGACACGATGGGCTATCATGGACGAGGGAAGAGCGGGGGCAGTACCACCACTTGTTCCAGTTAACCTCTTTGAAGCTCTCGGAGGGTCGATCAACTTCTCCGAGCGCCACCTACGGTTTGGAAATATTGTCGTTCCATGCCCCATGGAACGACTTCCGACGGGCCATTACTCTATGGATATCCCAATCTCCTGCGGACGGGTGGTCACTACCCGCATCCATGTGTGCTGAAATGAGTGGCGGCCCGTTTAAGTTTAACTTGACGGAGACATACACAATGGAGCAGTACCGAGCTGTAAGCCTGAAGGTGTTGGACGCAGGAACGCTTGCTGGTGTGAACAAGAGAGACCATCCATACTGGGGACGGCGATGGCCAGTCTTCCTACTATACCAGCGATTCGGACCCTGACCAGGGAGACCAGAAGAAGAAAACAAACTCACCTGGGTCTTCGTGTTCGGTTTCGCCAATTACTATTTGCGATCGGGAAGTAGTTGACCAGCCTCAACCGCAGCGAAGCCAAAGTTCCGTGGCAAGCGCGACTCCTTTGCAGTGCGAGGCATGGGAACCGACATCGTGGAAACGGAAGGCTGACGGCCACCCTCCATATCAATATCAGTTTGGGGTCCGAGCACAGGCTAGCGGTGATCGCGACCCTGTCGACCGTCGGACTCCTGTCCAGGCTAGCGGTAGTCGCGAAACCTCGGCGCGGAGGACTCCTGCTCGAGCTAGCGGTGGCCGCGAACCCGCCAGCGGCCGCCAACCAGTCGAGCCAGCAACACCTCACGCCCTGATGTCGCAGACGACGGCACAGTCGAGCCAACCGCAGACGACGGCACAGTCGAGCCAACCTCGGGTTGTTGTCGCCGCAAAAAACGAGAGCGGAGCGCGAGAAGCTCGTGGAGGCACGATGGCTCCGAGGTGTCGAACGAAAAGTGAAGCAGCAACAGCCACAGCCGAAGCAGAATCGACGTCAGCCGCAGCAGCAACAGCCGCAGCAGCAACACCTGCATCAGCAACAGCCGCAGGAACGACAGCCGCAGCAGCACCAGCAGCGGTCACAGGAGCTTCCGCAAGGTTTCCCGGCGCGTCCGCCGGGCATGCCAGCCATGATGCCTCCTCCGCAGCCGCCGCCGCCGCGGCAGCAGCTGCAACAGCAGCAGCAGCCGCAGCAGCAGCAGCAGCAGCTACTACCGGAACATGTTTCAGAACAGCTCCAGACCGACGACGAGTATGTGTGCGAATGTCCGACGTCCCATCTCGATTTCACCGCCCGCACATGCTCACGGTGCGGTGGCGTGATCCAGCGCAAGCGGCAAGAGGAGCGGCCCACGAATCAGGCGAGCAGCTCTCGTGGACCTGACCCTCGACAGCACGACCGAGAAGGCGGAAAGCGACGTCCACGAGCAGACCTACGACCTCGACCAAGTTCGTCCCGGACAAAGGAAGACCGTCGGCGGAACCGATCTGGCGAAAGGCGTCACGAAGCGAGACGACAAGATCCACCAACACGTGGCCGAGACCGGGATCGGCAGCCAGACACCGAAGAGGGACGGGAGCGTAGGCAGCCAGTGACGCTTGGGTCTACTCCCTCTCAGTCGGCAGCCCCGACGGAGCGAAGAGGTCGCCACCGCGACTTGCCAGCGCATCATAGAGACCGGGATTACTGGTGCAAGTCGGGCGAGTTCTGGGTTCGAGTTCACGGGCGGCCACATCGAGCTCTCTTCAAGCCGCCGATCGACACTCTGGGTGGACCCAGTGTGTTTCGATATGGGGGATTGGCGACTGACCGTGTACAGTTACCTCGGTAACATTCGCCGCCAGACAATTCAGAGTGAGTGGGCCACGGAGGAAGTTCCGCCCCGGTTGCCCAAACAATGGACGGGTGTGCTCGTGCTTAGGCCAAAGTGGTGCGACGAACGACCAGACGTCGCACGATTACCTGACGGGCGTGAAATTCCGCTTCCCTGGCACATCAACACTAATACCTCATCGAAGCATTCATTCGCAACTAGAACAGTGGGCAGCAAGCGCAGAACAATGATGCAGACCTCATGTACCGAGACAGGTACACATCAAGCATAGCAGTCAAGTACGAGCTACTGGCAAGGAACCTTGTCGAGACAAATCAACGACGACAACGGCAACGACGACGATCTTGACAGAGCCATAGCAGAGCGCAAGCGTATGATTATGGATGGAGGAGCCGTTTCCGGTTCACGTCAAGGACGAGCCAGCGACGCAGTCACCCCAGACTTTCGGCATCATGCTGCTCCTCAGTCGAGGCTTGGCGAAGCTCACCAGAGCGGATGCGGAAGGGGCCGTGCAACCGTCCACTTCAAGCAAAGCGAAGGAGCGGAGGACGGTGACAGCATGACGACGATTCATGCTGCGTATGCTGGTCGTCATGAACGCAATGACTCAGCAGACGATTCTGCACCAACTTCGAGCTGCAGGAGAGGCGTTTGGACGATGAGGCGTTGAAGCGCGTGGAAGTCCGAGAAGGCTCCAGCGAGGAGCAAGAAGTTGGAGAGCGTGAAAGGGCGGATCGGCAGCCACGGGGAGGCCACTTTCCACCCTCGAGGTCGACACTCACGCAGAAGGTGCCGCCAGACGTGTGCGGGCACACGAGGATGGAGAGCGTGAGGGGCGGAGCGGCAGCCACGGGGAGGCCACCTCCACCCTCGAGGTCGACACTCACGCAGAAAGGGTACCGCCAGACGTGTGCGGGGCACACGAGAATTGGCGAGCCGGGCGAACGACCATCTGGAATGGCTCACGTGCCCGGGATTGCGGCAACCGATGGGAGCGTTTGCAGTCGGCCGCATCATCGAGCAAGACGGCGGTGGAGCACAACATCTCAACCCCGAGGACTTCGACAAACGACGACATGCGGATCGACGCGACGGTCAAACGCGAGCGGGAGCAGACGGACCGAGCCCAGGAGGCAGTGAAGCAGGCTCTGTGTCTGATGGGACAGGGCTGCGAAGTCGAGACGGCGGTGACGCAAGTGACATCGAGCCTCGACGTCCAAGAGGCAGTGATCGTGAGGACACAAGTGATGGGCGCGTTGGCGCAGATGGCCCAGCCGAGGGGCCATTACTAGACACGGCACCACGGTGGCGGCTGGCGTGCCATGCCGATCTGAATGAGAATGGTCAGCCGATTCACGATTACATCAACCTATGGTATGGTGATAGTCCATGCTGGACAGTTGTGGGCTCGCCGACGGGCTCAGTGTTGCCACGGATACGGCTTGACAATGTGCTGGACGACAAAGTAGCTGAGCTGGAGAGGCCGCGAAACAAATCATGGTGCCCACTTGTAGAGCACGATGGCCGTATTGAAAGCCGCGAGGGCTTTAGTGGTGATCACGATGGCCGTCGCGGGGATCACGATGGTCACGATGGCCGTAGCGGGGACCACGATGGCCGTTGTGGAGATGGAAATGGCCAAGCATCGGAGGATGTATGGCTTTGCGGTGCTGTTCAATGTCAACTCCGACATGGCCCAGTACGCGTGGGACGACATCTGGTCCGAGGAGAACTCGGTGCTGACCCCAAAAGGACCGAGGACGCCTGATCACTGACATAAGATCCAGAGGACCTCGTGGAGGTGCGGAGTGCGACCAAGACGAGACCGTCGTGATGGACTTGACTGGCCAACGGCTTGACTATGACGCGGACGCAAGCTATTCCGTGCTGAACCAGACCAGCCAGACTAATCCTCATATGGTGTGGGTGGGACCTATGGTTTCCGACGACGCTGAGGAACAGAAGGAGCATCTGGACTTCTGCGTTACCATGGCCATGCGGCAACTTAACGCAGGACGGGGCTTCGCGTTGAGGAGGCCAGACGACGAGTACGACCAGCAAACGCCGTTCCAGCAGTTACTGGCTAGCCCCCCCACGGTTCAAATCATCCATGCCAAGCACTACGGAAACCATGTCATCACCAACGCTGCTTCGGTATTGGAGCAGCCCTTGGCCGCGATGGACGACGACCGCTCGAGCTCCCTCATGCAGGTCGAGCCGGTGAAATCATTCGGCCAGGAGGAAGCAGCGGTGGATGCCGCCATGCTACTATGTGGGGGGCAGCGACAGCCATCATGTCAAGCACCTCGAGTATGGGTTGGGGTGACGTGCTTTCCTGAACATGCCCAGGAAGGCGATGACACCATGGACCCAGGATATTACCGTATCCTCGACCCGCCAGAGGACGACGACGACGGACCAGAGGACGCTACGACCAGCGAGCCGACGATGGCGCAACAGAGGGAACTGCTCAGCTGGCATCACAACATGGGCCATCCCTCACCAGAGGATTATGCCATAGGATTGAAGCACGCTGGGTGCCGGCCACACTTGGTTAGATGGGCACGGTACAAACTCAAGTGCCCCACCTGCGAGGGCAGAGTGAAGCCTCTGGCGAGGCGACCTGGAATGCGGCCACGTTCACTCCGATTCAACATGTGCGTGGGGACGGACACCGTGACGTTCACTTTCATGTCGGCTGAGCTGCGAATGCTGAATACAGTGCGCTGGGGAACCTCGCTGCAATCAGTTTGCCTGCTCGAGGACGCCACGTCGGCAGCGGCGCTCATGGCATTATTGCATGACTGGGTGAAGCACTATGGATGGCCCGAGATCATCATCACCGACCAAAGGGCCAGAGTTTCATGCTGCTTTCGCAAGTGGAGTCGCGGCACGTGGAGTCCTACACCATATGACGGACGCGCAGAGTCCGTGGCAACACGGCAAGACCGAGCGACTCGGCGACGCATCCAGGGAGCAGCTGGCGAAGGTGATCAGCGACTGTGCCATTACGACGCGTCAGGAGCTGTTGGAGGCCATAGCTCAGGCAGTCGAAGCAATAAACATGTATGCGAATCGGCCGGGCTATTCACCGCATCAGCGAGTGATTGGAGCTTCGTGGAGACTCCCGGGATCACTGTTGTCAGATGACCCTAGCAGTCCAGCGTTGACGTCCGAGGACCCGTCTACCGAGTTTCGCAGATCGGAGGCCATACGGCTGTCAGCGCAGCGAGCGTTGTTTCGCAGCGTTTGCAAGCAGAGCTTTGAGCGAGCATCCCAAGCGCGACCTCGTGCTCAACCTAAGCTGGATAGCATTCGGGCTGGAGGCACGGTATATGTGTGGAGACATAACCTGGTTGCTGGCACCAAGGGTTGGATTGGACCAGGAGCCGTTGTATGCATCAGTGACCACCAGTCGAGTGTCTGGGCTTCAATGCGAGGCCGGCTGCTGAAGTGCAGTGCTGAACAGGTTCGGAAAGCCAACGCGGAGGAGTTCTGGGGCGCCAAACTGATCAAGTCGATGAGTGACGACCTACCTGGCCAACTACAACGGCGGGGACAGCGGGGATTTATCGACATCATTCCCGAGGGACCGCCAGAGCCTGAGGACGACCCAGCCGATGTTGTGGTGATTCCCGACGTGAACGGGGCCCGCAGCCAAGCACGGCCGCCGACGATTCATGAGGAGCGCGCACAAGGCGAGGGGATTCCCGGACCTAGCGCGACAGTAGCGACATATGTGAACCCTTCACGAGGCGAGGGGACTCCCAGACCTCACGGACCTCCTCCTCCATCGACCGATATTTCTAGCCCACGCGAGGGGCACGCATCTGGGTCTACTGTGTCAGAGCCTGAGAGTCAGCCCATGACTGACAGCCCCGTGGTCGCGGAATAGTCAGGACATCGTCTCAAGCATCGCTGCATGACTCTTCGACATCGTCAACTCGTGCGAGGCATGCGAGTTCCCCTCCTACCTCCCAGTATCAGGAGCTGGCGACTCCATCGTCGTTCTACATCGACCTCGATGGTCTTTGGCCTGAAGATCAGGAGGACCAAGAAAGGGGCCACCATCGAGACGTTCTGTCAAGAGTTCCAAACCGGCCGACAAGCCTTTCGATCACGACGAGGCGGTCGATGTATGGTGCCACCCGATCAAGCCGTTCGCGGCTTACCGCAAACCACGACCAGTCGACGGAGGCATCGAGCTTTCCAGATTGAATGCGGAGGACCGCAAGGCGTTTTCTGAAGCTCGACGAGAGGAAGTGAGCGGGCTAGTGGATCTTTTGGCGATCCGCATTCTCAGTTTTGGAACAGAGCGATGAATTTCGACGGAAATATCCAACATCGATGTCTGCCTACGGACTTCGTCGAACGGTGGAAGCGAGACGGCGACGGGAGTTTCAGCGTGAAGAGCCGTATCGTCTTGCAGGGCTGGAAGGATCCCGACATCTACCAGTTGGAGCGCAGTGAGCCGACACCATCAGCCGAATGCATTACCAGCACCATGCAGTTCCTGGCCAGCGAATGCTACACGGGCTGGAGTTGCGACATTCGCAAGGCGTTCGCGCAGTCCATGCCGACCACGCGCGATGTACCCTTGGCGGCGGAGCAACCCAAGGAGGGCATGCCTGGCTTGCAGAAAGGGCAGCTAATGCCGATCCTCACCGAACTATATGGACTGGCATATGGGCCGAGCTGGCTCCGTTCGAGTATTACTGTGGAGTTAGCCAAAATGGAGTACAAGCCGAACCCGTACGATAAGTGCATTTTGGGCTCTGCCGACCGAGCCGCGAAACGCCGGCGCCGTGATGCTGGACGTGGACGACATATTGGAAGGTGGAAACGAGGACCATCGGATATTGATGAGCTCGCTGCTCACAAGGTTCAAGTGCGGCAAGATCAAGAACATTCAACATTGCCATGCTGGTACCTTGATCCTCGGTCGCAGGGTGTGGCAGGACGCCGACTTCAGTTTCAGGCACAGCATGGATGAATACGCGGACCAACGTCTCTCTCCTATCGACGTCGAACGAGGATATCTGAGCCAGACCACGGCTATCGACGAGACCATGTTGAAGTGAGTGCAGGGCGTGCAGGGAGGCATCAACTGGCTCGCTGGCACTGGACGTCCTGACCTAGCCGCTGCATATTCGATCATCCCTGGTGGCTATAAGGACATGAAGCCCTCCTTTATCAGCGATTCGAATGCGGCAGTCAAGCAGGCCAAGACGGCCCGAGTGACACTGAACATATGGGCGATTCCGGCCAACAGACGACGCATGGTTGGATTCAGAGACAGCTCCACGGACACGTCAGGCAACCAACGACATCAATGGGGGCTACCTGATCGGCGTGACCACTCCCGAACTCAACAAGGGGCGACGCGCGCCAGCTTCGTTGCTACTGTGGCGGTCGCGTCAGCACACCCGCAAGGCGAGCAGTCCCATGCTGTGTGAAACGTTTGCCGCGAGTGAGTGCTGCTCCGAGCTGCTGCTCATCAAGTGCATGCTGGAGTACATGACTTACCCTGACTGCATCCTTTTTGGAACAACGACGTACGTCGTGCCCGAGGCCACTTCAACGCCCAGAGGTGATACGAGCGAAGAGGCCCGATGAGTTGGGTCCAGAGGCCGTGGTAGTCAGGGAGTCCAAAGGTCTGCTCGACGCGTTGGACAACTATTTAGCCAGCGACGACCGGAAGTCTGCAGTCGAGATGTCGGTCATCGAAGAACTCCTAGCGCGAGCGGTTGGCTGGATGAGGTGGACACCTCATAACAATAGCCCGTCCGACGCCTTGACCAAGTTCAGAGGAGCGCACACCGAACCGTTTATGCGTCTCATGAATGATGGAATGTCCCAGTTGGTCCCAGAACACGAGGAACTACAAGCCAGCGCCGCCGAAACATCTCAAACCGGAACTACTCGGATATTGAAGGTGAGTGCATCTACACTAAGGAAGGTAGCTCATCTGCTGACGAGATTGGTGGCCATTCCCTATCGAAGCAGCGACAGCTACTGAGTGTCACTGAGCTGGCCCGCCTCCTTGGCACGCCGATGACACTAACAAGGCTCTCGCTCGGGCCGTTCACGATATGCAACGGCTTGCGGCATCCTACCTCTCACGCAGTTGTCAATGCTGACGAGCAGGATACGCCGTGACGCTTTTCCCAAGCCTTGATGGTTGCTGTGCTCATGAGCCCATCGTCTTTT
>JACLAC010022299.1_pt1 | contig 12773 bp, 5 predicted proteins | sample 8027881 | NCBI WGS metagenome assembly JACLAC01 (sample SAMN15725517, study PRJNA655200) | protist metagenome | isolation source: fluorescence activated cell sorting (FACS) single amplified genomes of... | place: Spain: Blaines Bay Microbial Observatory, Mediterranean Sea | collected 2016-01-19 | reverse complement strand
GCACTCACTGGGGTAGAAACAACCCATACCTGATAATCCATCAGGTAGCTAACGTCGATATGTGTGCTATATATTTAGCGTATCTCATGTAATTCATAAAAATGCATACATGGTTTAAAATATATAAAATACACACACACATAAGTTTTTTTATCTATTTTTATTTTTATAAAAAGCAATATTTTAAATATATATGTTTATTTGTTGGGATACTAGTCTGTATATATACTTGTGATAATAGCAAAATACAAGCAAAACCATATATATCCGCGTATAGCTATAAGAAGTTTTTCATCGTGACATAAAAGCAGGTGTCCGGTTATGTTTTATATATCCTGGTATACCTGGTATACACTAACAAGCTAATATCACCTATGATCATTTTCTGTTTAAAATTGATGGGTATAACGCAGCAGTTGTTCGATGAGTCATTGAACAAAATACAGAATTTATCGATATATAGACGGTTATTATATAATATGTACATATGTACATGTGTATAATAAATAATACATGAACAGAAAACAAGTTGCAGGAATGATGAAATTTATTATATACTGTATGAAAAAAAAGGAGAGCTAAATATATATATTCATATCATATACATGAAAATTAAAAACAATAAGAGAGACTCTGAATAACACGCTTAGCTTATCTTACACACATTTTAAAAATAAAGTTTATATATAACAGAACAAAGAAGATTTGCAAATATTCATATCATTTATTAAATAAAACAATAAAAGGAACTCTTGAAGAACACGTTTATCTGACATATTATTTATCTTTGCCTTGTTGTTATTAAAAATTTGACGTCGTCCGTAAAAAAATATAGTTTTTAAATATTAAAAAAAGAAGTATAATACATTTTATACCATCATCATGCCTAAAGAAAAAATTGTGCCAACGTCAAAGAAGAAAGAAAATGATCTATCCCGGTCACCATCTGATGTCATTAATATAAATCCACATGAACGCACATTAACAGAGACTAGTTTAATTATAAGACGAATGCACAATGAATATAAGAATGGGATATGGCACGATAATGAAGCAGAGCTTAACGAATATTTTCGGAAGCATTGTGAGGCATACCTACTATTGTATTTACCACGAATAAAAGAGGTTTGGTTAAAAGATGAAAACAATAGATGGGGAAAAAAGAAGTGGGAAAAGTTATCGGGGTACATTAAGTTCAATAACAACGATTATAATGTTATTGCAAAACAATTCAGAGCAGAAAACAATGAAGAAATTCTTAAACCTTTAGGCATTTGGGGTGAGGGACACTTTTTTGGTAAACCTCCTTCTAATAGATTTCCATTCACGAAACGTCCAGATCACTTAGATCAATTTTGGGAATGCCAACAAGTGGAAAAAGACAAAAATTGGGCAAAACAACGATTTAAATTCTTCGGTGAGAATATAGTACCTACAAAATTGGAAGTCGAACAGGCCAAAGAGCTCAAGGAAAAAGATTTTAAAGAATTATGTTTATTCAAAAATCCGCCTAAAATGGTGCCTGAGTGTGTTACTCTTTTAATTGCATGTTTTGAGCCATCATCGTATAAAAAAATAAATACTTGGCATGCTATGACAAAGTATCTAAATAAACATGGAGGACGTAAAATTCTCTTAGAGGTCATTAAAAAGCCTTTAAGTAAAGCCTCAAAAAAGGAACTACAAGATATGGCCGACGATCCAGCATTATCGCCAGCTTTTATCAGCTCAGATATGAGGAAAAAAAGTTCGCCCGCTGCATGCATAATTTCGATTGTACGAAGTAAGATTGGAGAAAGTGCATGTTTAAATACCTTGGTATTGAGTCGTGTTCAGGGAAAAAAGGAAAATGCCATTAAAGCATATAATTATCTCACAGCCAAGGAAAAAATAATACTTATGCAGTCTGAAAATTTAATGATTCTCGCAGCCAGATCGCCAATTTTGTTGAAAGTGTTTCTAGATAGTTCTACCAATGTTGCTCCGTATCCTCCTCGTCGAGATGGCAAAGTATTTGAGCGTAATACATATAACGAAGACTTGTTAGAATCACTTGTTACAAAATCCAAAACGTTACCATGTTTGATTCTGTCACGCTTCTCGCCATCGCCATGGAAATCGATACTCTTGGAGGATCCGAATATCAAATTTGCACTGGAAATTATTGCAAAAAGAGTTCGAAGTTTGCTTATTGTAGACTTATTCCTCAGGTTTCTACTCGTTGTATTATTTTTTTATTACTTTACCAGTAACTCTACTTTTGGTATGACGTATGTAGCCATATCAATTATTGTCCTAGCCGGGCTTCATGAAGTTGTATTTGAATTTTGGGGAGAGCTTTATACTGCTCCTCCTGGATATCGTCTTAAATATTTTCTTAGTGGTTGGAATTGGATAAACCTAATAATAACATGTTGTGTAATAGTATCGGTCTTAATTCCAGAGAGAAACAGTGTTGCAGCTCGATGTCTTGCGGGATTTTCTTCTTTGTTTCTTATATTTCATGTTATAGAACCACTGCCTATAGTCATTGATACTGTGCTTGTTATCAAAGGCAAAAATTTGAAAAAGCAATGCAGGTGCGGATCAAAATTGAAAAATAACTTGCATGAGTCAATATGGAATTCCTACAAAGATTCATCGGTGGAGGAGGAAGAAGGAAAATATGGTAATCATGTTCGACTTGTAGTACAACCATTGGAAAAACGCCTGGAGAATATGGAAGTAAAACTGGAAAGGATGGAAAAGCTCCTTTTGAAATTAGCAGAAAAATAAGAAAATTATAAAATATTATGAAGTAATGTGCCAATTTTTTTGCGTATGCACATTTTCGGGCACAAAGACGAAGATGAAATTTGACTTCAAGATAAATGAATTTTTATAATTACTTCAAATTCCGATGAATTGTATTGGTGCAAGTTGAAGTGCTTTATCTCGCAAGGTTACGTGTCTTTTGGAAATTAAAATATTTTTTACCCTCTTACTTTTGTTTTTTTATTCCACATACTGCACTGTACACTGTATGGATAATATAATTATGGTTTTAAATTCTAAATTTCGATATCTCCATTATAGGCATTTATACTTGCTACACTAATTATGATAATCACGGTATTTTTTTTCACCACTTCTTTTGTTTATATGTTTTTTGGCTGCTTTGGTTTTAGTTTAGGCTTTAGGCAAAAATAATAATATATGTATATAGTCGATTCATTATTATTTGTCAACAACATTAACAACAACACCACCACCAACATCACCACCACCACCGCCCCCAACAACAAAAACCAACATGTTGAAATTCATTGCAAGACGTACACAAAATAATATTATTAAAAATACCAACGTATTAAAAAGAAATGGATTGAAAGAATCTATTAGAAAAGATAAAAGATTTTTTTCACATTTAACATTACCATTAAATAATAGTGATACTAATAATAGTGAAACTGCGCAACAAATTTTAAAATCATTTGGTGGTGCACAAGTTGCACCAGCACAATCAATACGTGGATTGACAAAATTTTATAAAAATGCTACACATATGCATGATGATAATGAAAATACTTGGTTGATCCAATTAGATGATAAACCTGTACGTACACCACGTAAAAATATTATTAAAACACCAAATGAGGAACTAGCATTTGCAATTGCACAAGAATGGGATAATCAAAAAACAAAAATTGAACCTTCTATTATGCCATTAACTGCGATTGTATGTGCATATATTGATCAATATCCTGAATGTATCGAAGATGTTATTGTTGAATTGAAACGATATTTAATAACAGATACCATATGTTTTCGTGCAGATGAAAGTGATCAAAAAGAATTATTATTACAACAAAGAGAAATATGGGATCCTATCATCGATTGGATGTCCGATGAATTTAATATTCAATTAGGTACTACACAAACAATTATGAAACCACAACATTCAGATAATTGTTTGGATGAATTAGATACAATTTTACGCAATTTAAGCAATAGTGAATTGTGTGCATTATATTCTGTGACAACTGTATGTAAATCATTATCTATTGGTATGGCAGTTATAAAACGCTTCATAACAGTCGATGAAGCTGTATTGGCTGCTAGGACGGAGGAAGAATATCAAATTAAATTATGGGGCATGGTGGAAGGTGGACATGATGTCGATAGGGCACATATCCGTGTGCAAATTGCAAGTGCAAGTACATTTTTATGGTTGTTAAATGGAGAGTAAATAACTTGTCATTCGTAAATGAAACCTTCGGACGAGCATTTAGAGGGATTTAAATAATTTTTTTAATACAAACACAAGTCAAAAAATAAAATATTTTCGCGCGTAAAAGAAATTATTATTACACACGCACACAAATCTTTTTACAGTAACCCCTCGTTTTACTCTATCTCTCCATCAAAAAAACATTTAAAAAAATGCAAAAAGTTTTTTTCCGTATCCCTATACCATACTAATTTTGCAAACGGTTTCAATATGATCTAATGCTTCATTCATTTCATTTTTTTGTATATTCAATGGTGGTAATAAACGAACAATATTTTCACCAGCTGGTACAGTTAATACACCTACATCATGTAATGCATTGACAAACTGAATTGCAGAGGTTGTTTCTGAATGTCTTGAAAAACGTGGGATTTCATTTGCTTGTTTTAAACGTATACCCAACATACAACCCATACCTTGAATACCATCAATTACTTCTGGATATATTTTTTGTAAATTCTCTCCAATTTCTTTTAGAAAAAAATCTCCAACATTACGTACATTTTCTTCTAAATTTTCCTTTTCAATACTGCATATGAAAAAAAATAAAAACAAAATGTTAGATATACATATATATAGACATGAAGTGAAAAAGAGAAAGCTTAAAAGAAAATAAAAAAGATACTTTTTTAAAACTCAGATTCATACTTACACATCTAAGATTGTCAAAGCAATGGAACATGATAATGGATTACCACCATATGTTGTACCATGCATACCAGCACTAAGTAATGAACTATGTTTCTCTTTTACCCAAAATGCTCCAATTGGTATTCCACCACCTAATGATTTAGCCATGGAAATAGCATCTGGTTGAAATGCATTTTCAATATCTTCTAAAATTCGTTGATAAGATTGAAATCTACCAGATCGAAAATGACCACATTGAACACTATCAAACATTAATAAAATATTTTTTTCATCACATAATTTTCGTAAACCTAATAGATATTCTGGTGTTGCTGGTGTTACACCACCTTCCCCTTGTATCCCTTCAATTAAAATAGCAGAAGTTTGATCATCAATAGTATTTTCCATTGCATTTAAATCATTAAATGGCACGTGGTCAAATCCATCGATCATTGGATAAAATCCTTTTTTTATTTTATCTTGTCCTGTAGCTGCAATTCCACCTAACGTCCGGCCATGAAATGAATTCGTTGCAGTAATAATTTTATGTCGTTTTGACTCTTGGCCATATGCACGTGCTAATTTGTATAAACCTTCATTTGCTTCTGCGCCACTATTACTGAAAAAAACTTTGCCATTTTCACCTAAATATTCAATCAAACGATTTGCTAAATTGCCTTGTGATTCAGTATAATATAAATTGGAACAATGTATAAGTTTTGATGCTTGTTCATGGATTGTTTTTACAATTTCTGGATGAGCATGTCCTAATGCATTTACAGCTATACCACCACCTATATCTAGATACTTCTTGCCTTTTACATCATGTACATATGTACCATTCCCATGATCTAAACAAATATCGAATCTTCCATATGTCGCCATTACATTCTTTTCAAATGTTGTTTTAATATGAGAAGATGACTTATTATTATTATTACTACATGCTACAGTAGTTGTTGATATTGATTTCTTTGAAATTATTGCTGATGGCAATAATTTGTTATTATATCCAAGTTGGAAAGACATGGCACTTTTTATCTTTTGTCGTATTGTATTAATCATCATTATCGTTCTTATACAGACTTGTATTTATGAATGTATCTTAATCAACGCTTTCAAATATATTTTCTTTTGGAGATCTGTGTTACTTCCTATATTGAATTGAATGTAACACGCTGTTTGAAAATGAAAATATATACCTCTGTGTGTGCCTCTATTTATTTCATTTGATAAAAGGATATATATATTTTTATTTTTGGTGGGTTTGTTGGTTGTTGGTGGGGTGATTTTTTATTTATTTTTAAGGTTTTATGGAATTAAATTCAAATAGGAATTTAATGTCAAGATATAGTATTCTAAAGTCTGTACTTATAATTCCACCTTGCTGTGAAAGAAAAATTAAAATGATGAGGAAAACATAAAAAAAACAACCTCATCATCATCAATAAATAACACGTATTATCATTGCATTTTTACTAACAAATACAAAAAATAATAACTATATTGAATAAACAGATTTCTCTCTATATATACACATATATATGAATAGAAAGAACAAGTCATCCGATACATTCAGTTTTAACCAACTGATTTTTTTTATTTAATTCTTCTTTCGTCTTACCAGATATACAAGAATATATATATATATTATTTATATATATTATACATACAATAATAAACATTGATTATGGCATCGTTAACCATTGACGTACCAAAGTCTTCTTCTAATAGTCGTCCAGATAATAATAGTGATAGTAATAATAATAATAATAGTAATAATAATAATAGCAGTGTCGTAAGGCTAGATAAATATGACGGGCTTAACACGCCAACGCCACCATTAGATAGCAAAAATAACAACAACAGCAATAATTCAAACGGAGAGGTGAATGTGAAAAAGAAGAAGAAAAGAGGTGGTGGGAAAGTTAAAATTAAACTGAATCTACCAGATAATAATAATGGAAAAAAATTGGTTGATTTTGTTTTTGAAATAGGAAAAGATAACCCAGAAGCATTAGCGGAAGAGTTATTTGCAGCACAAACGCAGATGGATTTGGACTTATCATCATTAAGTGTTGAGACTATTGCAAAAAATATTAGACATTCTGTCGATGTTGCGGTCAATCGTCGTCAATCACGCGTGAAGACACGAAACTCATCAGTTTTACATAATAATGCTCGTAAACGTGCTGATACTGCAAACACAATTTTTGAAGTTGCTGGAGATAAAAAGCTGCAAAATGATCCCGAATATCAAAAAATATACAAGAAATACAATGAAAATGTATCGAAAATTTATGCACAACAAAGACAACGCAAACATCGCAAACAGGAAAGTTTATTGAATAGTAGTCAAGAAGACTTAGACATGTTGAAGAAAGAGTTAGAAAAGATACTTCATAAAATAAATTCATATACAAAAGTTAATGAAGATAATATTAAAGAGAAAAAAAAATTAACCGCAAAAGTTAGACAGGACATTTTAATGGAAGCGGAAGCAAAAAAGAAAGCAGCTATGGAAGCAGAAGCAAAGAAAAACCTAAAACAATAATAGTGAATAATTACAAGTATGATATATATATATGGCATATCATATGATGAACGGCTATTGAATTAAAAAAAAAAGGGAAAAATTCTTCCGGAGGGTATGATAGAGATAAGGATAATTCACTCTAAAAAAGTTTATATCCTCGTCGCGTAAAATATTACGTAATATTAAATGATTTGAATGAATGATATGTTTTACAATACGGTTTGTATAAAAAAATATACCCCCTCTATATACACGACTTATATATTTTAACAAATACGTCCTGTATATGAATTACACGCGCGCATTTATACTATCATATATGATATATGATATCATACACGAGTATGATATTTGATCTTGATTAAAATCTTCAGTAGATTTTACTTTATCACATTTACACACACACACACACAATACATATGATACGCCGTGCGTACGAACTTTCGTAAGAATTAATCATCAATGATTGTAACTTCTTTATCTCGATCAAGATGTGCGAATGCGTCCATATTCAATGGTATTAATCCAGCCATTTGATATGACGAACGAATCCTATTATTGCCATTTAGTTTCGGTTTTGTTCTATATTTTTTTTGTTTCGGCTTAGAGCTACCTTCGGATGATGCTTGTTGAAGCATCTTTATACGCTGATACTGAACCTCAAGGCGATCTGCTTCATTTCTCCGTCGAATTTCTAACAAATGTTCTTCTTGCAATCGTTTCTTTTCTATAAGATCACGTCTACTTTTGTCTTCGAACCATACACGTACGTTTTTACAAGACATATTTGTCAATGATTGCAAACGAACGCAATCTTCATCTGTTGGATATGGATTTATGTCAAATTCACCTTCTAAAATACTCGCAAAATTCTCTACTAGATTGCGGTTAATATTTGTACGAACATGATATTTACAGAATTTAAATCCAAATACTGGCCGATTGCATTCGAAATGATTACAAATACTTGCCAGTTTTCCGGCTTGTCTTTTTTTCCTCCGTTTGTGTGCTTGCACCTGTTCACCCGCCCGCGATTTCGCTAAATTTACTGCATGCCCAGTTATCTGTGTAAGAGATCTGGTGGGTATCATGAGCTGTATTGCTCTCAAATCGTTTCCATGCTGTTCCAAACCGAGTAAATACATATCCTTTTCTTCTTTTGTCCAACGACCCTGGCGGTAGTTATCATTTGTACTTGCAACTTCGGATGTCGTTATATTGTTGTTTTGTATGGTTGGCTCCGCTTTTTTCCTCTTTTTACGTCGTTTCTCCGCTGCAGCATTTGGCAACTGGACTGATTCAACCATCTTTCCAGTTTCTATTGCATCTTTTAATGCGATTACGTTATCATGTATTTTTCTATATTGGCTGTTATAATTATTTACCTGATTCACATTCGCTTGTAAATATTTTTGTGCAATATTAATTTCACTCTTCATGATATCGATTGCTACTTCTTTTATTACTTGAGTTTGATCATGCATAGATAACTCACACGTAAAAGTCAAAAGGTTGGTAACATCAACTTTATCTAGAAGCGCATAAATTTCTTCTATATTCAATTTACTTTTAATAACATTAATTTCATTAACTTTTATCAAATAGTCACCAGGATACAACCCGGACGGACACCGTACATCATCAATAGAGGTTACCACTGGTACCTTCGTTTTTGGGCATGTCGACAAGGTGAACAGTTTTCTTGGAGATACATTCAACTTTGAATACGAAAAGTTAATTTCCGACATTGGAATACCAGATAGTGTTGTGTCCGCATCAGAGCGCGATTTTTTACACGCAGGGCACTGGCCGCCAATCAAATTTGACGCACCACAGGTCAAACACAGCCATTTCGGTCCTAGTATGCGATTCTCCTTCAAACGAATGATTAGACGTTTCATAAACGTTTTCTTCCTGCTCCATATTCGTTTCAAATCCTGTTTTGTACGGTCGTTCAACTTTTTCTTACGGTCGTTCAACTTTTTCTGTTTTCGCTGTTTCCCAACAAAATACGTCGCTACTACTGCGTTAAAGCGACTCCGAATATCTTGCCATTTCATAACTACTGCTTCCCCATTTACAGAAGTAGTAGTAGTAGTAGTGGTGGTGGTGGTGGTGGTGGTAGTCGTAGGTTCTTTTGAAGTAACCAATCCACTTTCTATTTCCGAGCATATCCCAGCAAAATATTTTCCAACATTATCACCAATAACTTGGTACCATGACTTTGAGGTAGAAAAATACCGTTGTAATTTATCCAACGTTTGTCTCGTATGACCATATTTTTCTACAGCTATTAATAAAATTGCATCACAAATTTTGCTCCATTTTGGATGGGGCAATTTAAATTTTTTATTAGTAACAACAGGAATCCATGACATGCCATCTGAATCACCATCAGCAGTTTTCTTTGCTTTGACACTTGGGGCTTGTTGTAACATTTCTTCCATATTTTTTTCCCTTATAATTTCATTCACAAAAAAGAAATTATTTATTGATTGGATGAATCTGCGACATTGCTGTGGTGAATTATGGTCTAAACTGATATATTTCCCAAATTCAATTGGCACAGGAATTTGATCCAATGATTCCAACGCAACGACGTTAGAATTATTTTTGTTATTTTGTAAAATAATTTTCCAACTACTCAATATCTCTTTTGCATTGAGCTTGAAGGCTCGTGAGATATTTGAGGTGGGAAACTTGAAATATTTCTGAAATGCTGCTGGCAGACTTGGCAATCCCCACGATTTAGTTGCCGCTAGGGTAGCACGCTTTTTGTAAACAAATAAGTGTAATTCTGCCTCATTTAAATTCGCTTGATCCGCAACAGTACGTATATTTGACTTGCTTCTTAAAATCTCCGCTTGCACCCGCCATCGCAACTTATCTTCAATTGTCGAAGAAAGCCATTTGTGAAGCTTGGGCAATAGTCTCGAAGTTGAAAATCGGCTTAAGCGTTTTCCTAACCATGAAGACAAATTTCCAGGTTGCAATTTCAATGCCAATTCAATTTTTCGCAAAGAGATATCATCCTGAGTAATTTTATTTTGCACAATGACACGTAAACGATCTTGATTTGCATCAAGTATGTATGGTATAGATTGCACAGCTGATAATGCATCATCTGGCAACCATTTTGTCAGTTTAGTTATTAAAGGATTTTCCTCCTCTTCTTCTTCCTCTTCCTCCTCTTCTTCTTCCTCTTCCTTCTCTTCCTTTTCTTCGTCCTTTTTCTTATCATTATCAATGTCCATCATATCTGCCTTAACTTTCTTATTATTATTTGTCTTACTTGTTGTCTCTAAGGGTGGTGGCGCATTTGCCTTTCTCTTACCTTTTTGAATTGCTGCTAAATGTGCATCATCAGGGCGCCCTTCTCCCGACGAAGCGGATATTGCCCAAATTGCAATCCATGTAATAGATGCAGCTTGAATATCAAACATTGTTGGCTTCCCCCTTCTATTCGATCCCCCAGACGATGATGAAGACGAAGCCGTGCTTGCAATTAAATCTTTGCTAATTTCATCCCATCGTCCCCAACCAAACGTTAATAGTCGATCTTTCACAATTGAAAACCACTTTGATTTAATGGAAGAATGTTCTTCCTCGTCCTCTAAATCTTCACCAACATCCAAATCATCATCTGGATCGAAATCATAAGAATCACCGTCCTTGCCTTCTCTATTGTCCCTTATAGCTTTATCAATATCAGCAAAACTATCTTCCTCACGATATGATTTCACTTTCGTTCGTCTACGCTTGCCAGACAAAATTACATTTGTAGCACGTTGTTCAACATCTTCCAAACCAATAATTTTCTTCCAAAAATCTGGATCATCGATCGCAACTGAACCAGCACCTTCAGAAACAAACGTAGCTCGAGAAAACTTTGAACCAGTTTGACCCATTCCAGCATTACCATTTTGGTTACTACCAGGCGCAGCATGAATTTTTCTAGTCGATGTTTTTAAAATGTCTTCAATATCTGCTTCACAAAATGTTTTACTTCTCTCATCATCATCGTCACCTAACATATTGTACGCCCCATGTCGCAATAAACTTTCGACATCTTTTTTACTGTTTTCTTTCAACGTTTTTGGTTGATTTTTACTACCAGCTCCTTTTTGTAAGCCTATCATGGCACGTTTCTTTTGCAACTCTTTCGCTTCGTCAGGGGAAGTAGATCTTGATGAACTGCTATTTTCTATCGCTTTTGCCGCACCTTGCGCGCCTTCTTCTTCTAATTTATTCAATACAGCTTGATCTAGTCCTAATTTTTTCGATGCCGCTCGAAACATTTGCATTTCATACGTATTTGAAGACAGCAATCGATAAACTTGTACTTGCTTTGTCTGACCAATTCGATGACAACGTGCCATGGCTTGTATGTCATTTTGTGGATTCCAATCACTATCATATATTATAACAGTATCCGCGCTTATTAAGTTGATCCCAAGCCCCCCAGCACGTGTAGACAATAGCATGACTAATACAGATGAATCATTCGTAAACCTATCAATGGCTTTTTGGCGATCGTTGCCACGTTGCCTTCCATCTACGCTAGCGTAAGAATATCCACGATAATTTAAATAATCCGCTAAAATGTCAAGCATTCGAACCATTTGCGAGAAAATCAACACCCTATGCCCATCTGCTTTTAATTTCGGCAACAATTTGTCCAATAGAACACACTTACCACAAGCTTGTATAAGCATCTCATTTGCAGTAATTTTTGTTTTCGCTTGGGCCAACATCGCTTGTTCAGCACCACGTATTAGGAAAGGATGGTTGCAACATTTCCGCAACTCCATCGAGATATTCATTAGACTAGGTTTACTGACATTTTTTAAACCCCGATATAAGTATTTACGATTTTGCTCATAAATTGCTCTGTAATACCGTTTCTGTTCGATGGTAAGCTCTACTTCGATGATAGTTTCTTCTCGTGGTGGAATATGCTCCACATCCCCCTTTAGACGCCTTAAAAAGAATTTTTCAATCATTTGATGCAATTCATCAATTTCCTTTGCAGATGTCATATTTCCAAACTTCTCATCAAATGTTTCTTCCGTACCAAATGCCCCAGGGGCTATAAAATTTAAAAGCGACCAAAGTTCTTTCATTGAATTTTGTATCGGCGTCCCAGTTAACAATAATGTTTTATCAAATTTGAAATGATTAAATTGCTCCATCAATTTGCTTCGTCTATTTTTCAAACGATGTGCCTCGTCGACAACAAGGACTTTCCAATTCACCCGTTTCAATTGATTATATGACATGTTAATGCCTTCGTATGTAGTAATGATGACGTCAAACTTTAAATCCGTCGCAGAACCT
>JACLAC010009057.1_pt1 | contig 12773 bp, 4 predicted proteins | sample 8027881 | NCBI WGS metagenome assembly JACLAC01 (sample SAMN15725517, study PRJNA655200) | protist metagenome | isolation source: fluorescence activated cell sorting (FACS) single amplified genomes of... | place: Spain: Blaines Bay Microbial Observatory, Mediterranean Sea | collected 2016-01-19 | reverse complement strand
TTCTACCACCACCACCACTACCACTACCACCTCCTCCTCCTCTGTTTCCAATGCTACAAGTAAACTCACATATGAAGTTCAAGATGCTCGTAAAATGACATATGAAGATGAATCTGTGAATCTAGTTATTGACAAAAGTTTGCTAGATTGTATGTATTGGGCAGAAAATAGATCAATTTCAATTAGAGCAATGATAAAAGATATACATCGTGTATTGAAAACATCTGGTAAAGCTATATTTATAACACAAAGAAATCCAATCGAGGTGGAAGAATATTTTAACTTGGTTGAATGGGAAAGTATAGAATTTATACCAATCGCAGCTAAAACAAATGAGAATGGTGATGTTGTACCTGGATGTTCAGCATGTCTTGAGAGTGTTTTTGATGATTATTTTGATGAAACAGAATTTTATGAATTAATCTTTATATATATATGTATCAAAAAAAAGAATTTAACAACAACAACAAAAACAGCAACAGCTACCAAAGTAAACATCGAACCATATCGGAATATGGAAATCTATGAATCAATGCCACCAACGAATACTTTTGGTTTAAAAAAACGAGTAAGGTCACTTAATGATGATAACGATGAAATGGATGAAGAAGATAACAGGAATAAGAAAAGGATTCGTTTGAATGAAGAAGAAGAAGAAGAAGATACCTCTTGCCCAAAAATGTGTGCTTTTGCTGATAACGTTCCAAATTTAGTGTCATGGGGCAAATCATTTCATTTAGAAGAACAAATAAACAATAATAATGGAATTGTTATTATTGATAATTTTTTACCAAATGACTGTGCTGTTGAAATAAGAAATATGTTATTAAATACAAATGAAAATTTATGGAAATTAAATTCTGATACAGGTGAAAAAGATGACACACCACACCAATTTTTATCTTTTTCATCACACCCTGATCCAGGATACTCATCGGTTACACGTACAATTTGGTCATTAATGACCGATCGTTTACCAAATTTTAGTGCTGCACGTTATAATGCTACAGATCATATAAATATGCATGATGATAGTTTAATTATACCAGCAAATATTCGTGAAAATAGTTATTCAGATGGTGAAAGTGAAGGTAGTATGTTGTATCGAGATATTGCAGTTGTATTGTATATGGTAGACGATGATTGGAATGGAGAGAAAGATGGTGGTATATTATTAGATTGGGGACCCACTAATAATAAATATAAAGAACCAATGAAGATTGTTCCAAAATTCAATCGAATTGTTTTTTTTCAAGTACCAAGATATCATGAAGTTACAAAAGTTTTAGAAAATCGTACAAATGAAGATAATCGACCAAGATTGAGTGTATTTGGATGGTTTCTAACAGATAAACAACTTTACTAAAAGTTTTTTTATTTTTAGTTCTTACATGAGCGAGTACAATATTATTTGACTCCTGCATAAAAGTTAATGTTTACTTGAAAACGGACCGGACGTGAACTCCCACTATCGATATCTCCCTACACTATATATATATATATATATATATAGTATATATATATATACCTGGTATACCAGGTATACCCGTACGCGTACGAGTACAACAGTACTCACATCGAATATCAGTAGGGTTCCTATATATATATTTATAATCCCACACACAACACATATCTATCCTCGTATATATATACCTGGTATACTGTATATATATGCTAATATATATATATACAGCTATGCTAAAATGCGGTCAAAAATATAGAGGGAAAAGAAGAAATGAAAAGAAGAAAAGATGAAAAGATTAACATACTTCCTTCGCACCTACTAAAGTATGAAAGTACCACCACCAACCAAGAATACCCTCCCTTTCTTCGTTCTTCTTCTTTTCAGCTCTATAATCCTCTCATCAATATCCTCAGCAGAAATTACGATTAATAATTTGAACAATTTAACAACTTACCAATCATCAACTCCTAAAGTACAAATTCAAGTTTCCAACTATTGTCGTGCAACAATCTCATCAGATGCCAAAGTAGTTCGTGTCTTTCAACCAAATGATTTTCCTGATACAATATCTACTTGGGAATGGTCTGACCAACGTCCAGGACTTCATAGTCTTAAAATAATTGCTGTTTGCTCACATATACGATTTTATCAATTTCTTTACCTATACACTATTCTTAACTCTAACGATATAGAAGGCTCCGAATGGGGTTTGCAAACATTAAGTTCAGTTGCTTCCACTATCATTTATGATGAACACTATGAAAATTCAAACCTTTTATCAACTCAATATTACTGTCACAAAAAATTAAAATATCGTATTTTAGTTGATGCTCCAAGTATAAGACTTTCAGGACATTCTGTACCAATATCAATACATTTAATGAAAATAAATGATAAAAAAGATGAATCCCTACTAAAAATGAATGTTCGAGTGAACCTTTATGTACATTGCAATACTGATTTAGGATTAGTAAAAACTTCACCAGTAGAAAACTTAGTAATTTTACGTCGTGGTGTTGGCCTTATTATAATAGATGCTATACATTTGACTACATCATCATGTACTATTGAAGCAAAACTTTATAAAAAGAAGAATCATTCTTGCCTCGTAAAAGCAACTGTACTTGAACAACAACAGCACCAACCATTTATTGCAGCCATAACAACAACAACACAAACACAAACTAATTCAAATAGCGTATATTTGCCAAAAGATATAACAGAAAGTATTCAAATACCCAGTGGAATGATTATATATTTGCACAAAGATGGTTTAAAGATTAATATTACTGGCTATTTTGATATATGTGATTCATCTATTATTATAGTATCACCGAATTCTTCTATAACGATTATAAATGGTGAATTAAGAATAGGGTTGAAGTGCAATACTGCTACTACTGCTGCTGTGACTAACACACATCGATCATCGATGATAACAACAGCAGATCCTACTTTACATTGGGGTGGTATTGAAATATTTGGTACATTGAAATTATATTCAGTATATATTATACAAAGTACTGGTAGTAATGATGATGATGATGATGATGATGATGATGGTAGTCAAAACGAACACTGTTCAAATGTACGAATAGTATTGAATACCCACAATAATGGTACTCTTTTACTTGATCATAGTTACTTACTCGGTGGTAATCATAAGAAGATTCAAGAACCAATCATATTACCACGTGGTATTGTTGGTATTAACGTTAAATTAATAAATATATCTTATAGTATTTTATCATCATTGTCAGTAGGTATTAATGTTAAAAATTCAAATTTATTGATTCATGATTCAACATTCATGAATTTTTATGGTTTGTCAGAAGATCATGATGGAATGTATATTGTTGGTGGTCGTACAATTATCAAGGATACAACGGTTTCAGGCGCAAAAGATGATTGTATTGATAGCGGTACAGGTCCTGGTGGTAATATTCAAATATTAAATTCATTTGTTGAATATTGTATGCATGAAGGTATTGCTATATCTGATAATGGATGGGGTACATCAAAATTAATTCAGATTGATAACAGTATCGTTAGTCATTGTCAACAAGGCATTGAATTAGGTTTTTCAACACATTTGTTATTATTAACAATTAAAAACGTTACATTTAGAACAAATGATATTGGTTTAAGAATTGGTGATAATTATAATTGGGCAAAATATAATGGACATGTTAAATGTATCAACTGCATATTTCAAAATAATATTTATAAGGATATTCTAAAATTAGACCCAAAAACATATACTACTATACCAAATAGATTGCAATTGATTGATTCAATTGTACCAACTGAGAAAATAAGTAAAAATTATCATGATAATTATGATCACAACAATGTAGGAATATCACTCGAACTTCAAAGAGATGGTAAAGCGGTACAATTTGTATTTGACAACAAATTTGATTCAATTGCTTCTATGGAATGGCAAGTTGCTGAATTATGTAGTGGTACTATATTGCAATGCACATTTGATGAATACAAGCAAATTGTAAATGCACATACGAAAGATACATCTATTACGACATTTTTAAAAAAGAATCATCCTGAAATTCATTTATTAATTTTATGGTCAAATGTACCAAATGATATCTCAGTAGATATTAATACATTACTATTATCTGGTCAAACTGGATTAACAATATTATCACAATACAATGTCTCCTCATTAATGAATGAATTTAACGATGAGAATTTCTTCAATCATTTTTATAAATCAAATCCATATACTATATGGGAAAGAAATAATAATGGTGAATTAATCAATGTACCAATGTCGAAACATAAAGGTATCAATGCATTCCATGTATATCTATTACTTGATCAAAATCCAAAATATGTATATATTCAGAAGAAAGGGTTGGTATCCAAAAATATATATCATATAAAACATCAACTACGTAGTTGGCTATCTGGCCAATTTCAAATACACACATCACAAACAGTGAACGAAGCAAAATTGGATTATAAATTTTTATTTAATAAAAATTTACCATCATATCAAAAAATAGAACAAATACTAAAACATCTTTCAATGAAACAACAACAACTACAACCACCAATACAAATGTGGTGGCCACCTGAAAGCGATCCAGTATATCCTTCAACAGAGGTAAATATTACTGTTATCAAACCATTTAAGAATCAAATTATATACAATTCCACGTTATATATACAATGGGAACTAGCAATGAAAAATATTGATATTCTAAATCATTGGAAGAAAGAATTTCATGAAAACAAAGATCATTCATCTTCAAACAGACCTTTTCCATGTATTGTTGTTAGTAGTAACGACGGTTTCGGCGACGACGATAATGTCAACGACGACTACGATAATAACAAAGACGACTACGATAATGATGACGAAAACACAATCATTCAACAAAATAACTGTCAATATGATGCATTTCCATCTTTTCATCATTTACTTCCAGGTAAATATATTTTAAAAATTTGGTTAATATCAGATTCAAAGGAATCAAAAAGATCTGCTGTAGATGTCAAAGAAAGATTAAATAGGATAATATTAACGTCACCCACATACGTACCATTTGAAATAAGAAAAAAATCAATATTATATGATCTTGTTGTACCGACAAATGCAAATGTTGTCATTGGTGCATCACTACAAGCAGAATGGCCGATTATTGAAATGAATCCAAATAAAAATAAATTAATTATTGACACATACGGAAAAGAATTATCAAATATTATCATTAATCCAAATTATAATGATGAATGGGAGAATATTTTAAGATCATCCATGCATGGTAGACATTTGCCAATAATATTAACAGTACCATTCAATATTGAATGGTATGTAGCGAATGTAAGTATACATGAAATTGGATCATTGTATACGATGAATGAAGCATCATGGAATGTTGTTAATGATGGTGCAACAAAACAATGTGCAAATATAAAAGATAATTCTAAAAATATACGTAATATCTTTTGTAAGAAAAAGACTAATGATAGCAATAGAAAACCAAGACCAAACCTTTTAAAAGAAGATGGTAACCCAACACACTCTGCATCGATATTATCAATGATACCATCTATTTCTACATTATCTAAAACATTTGTTGCTGTTGGTAAATCATTTGATAAATTAACGATATGGGATGGAAACCATCGTGCCTTAGCATATTATTCTGCTACAGTTGAAAATACAATTTCAAGATTGGGTATGGATGATCAGTCAAATATACCTGGATGCAGTATAATATTAAAAAATGATAATAAAGATGGTAAGGCGGAAAGAATATATACATTGTATGCAGGAATTGCTGAATCATGGGAAAAAGGTTTTGTATGCCATTAATATGGTAATGTACTAGTACTTACAAAAAAACAAAATACTTCGTATTAGTATGGCAATACAGAATTTTGGATTCATTTGACTATAGATACTTGGTCGTCATTATACATCATACCTACATACCTGTATATATTCTACAATTTTCTATAAATATACTACGAGAACTACAGCTTACTACTATACCACCTACTTTCTTTGGTCTTGTTTTTATTTGTGAAAACTCATATCCAGGACTCAACCTTAAATTGTCTGGAAATTGTACAACACCATACAGTAGTACAGATACTTGAATATTCAATTGAAGACGAAAATTTATACCTTGGTAATATATAAAAAAATGGGGACCTGTGTTCCTACATTAATTAACATAGACTAATATAGGGAGAATTCTTCATATCGATAGTAAAAGGTAATTGTAACATTCATATAATTATTAATTTTAGCAACAAGATTTGGATGCAGTCGTCTCTGGTCTGGCCTGGTACTGGTACACCTGTGGTACAGTAATTTTGATAATAGAAAATAGGGAGATATCGACCTCGTTATATATATAGACACAGCAATTGCAGTACATAGTAACATAAGTATTTAAATATATAATCGTTCTAGTCTATATATACAAGCAGTTCGCAGTATCGTAAATTATAAAATAGCTCATCTTCTCATCTTTAAAACTATCATCAATCATCATGTCACTTATCGTTTTTTCATCAATCTTCCTCCTCCCATCGCTCCTCCCATCGCTCCTCCTATTGCTCCTTCTCTTTAATCCAATCATGGCCAACAATCTTCGCTTACTAAAATGTAAAATTCCACCTTGTTCAATGAAAAAAATGACTCAAATATCAAAGAAATTATCATTAACATCTTCAAAACTAAATCTCCCGATTGAAACAATTATTGATGATTCATTATCATCATTGGGTGATGCAAAAGATTTCATTAAGCAAACAAGAGCAGCGGCAGCTAGAAACAATGAGGAAAGGATGAAACGAAGTCGTTACATTGCACCCTCACCTTCGGCACTACCACCGAAAAAAATGTCACCATCACCACATACACCGCTTACAATAAATAGATTAGTACCGAAGAAGAAACCCCCAAAAATAGCACCAAAACCTTCGCCATCACCATCCCCAATTGTTCCGCCGAAACCAAAACCAGCACCACCGGCATCATCACCACTATCACCACCACCGGCTGCACCGCCATCTGCTCTCCACGAAGATCTTACTTTGGCTTCTTGGTCACCATCAACAGAATTATGTGGTACAGTCAAAGTTATACCAGGCTCAACATTAGTGACAACATCATGTGATTTAAGAAATGATATTATGAATGGTGATGGTATAAGAATTGGTACATTTGAGAGTACAGTAACAACACCACGTGATCAACGTACATTAACATTAAACGATCCATTTCAAGGAATTGGTGGATCTCATTTAAAACCATATAAAATTGATCTTGTTGCACAATATTTAGAAGGTTTTACACCTTTACCAGGGTGCTTTTCCATGTTAAAGAATAGTAATGTTGTATCAACGTCAATGGATGTAAGAAGATTTATAGGTGTTGGTGAAGTAATAAGATTAAGAAATCAAGACTTTACACTAATTGCACCACGTACAGAATCAACTATCATCGTATCAAAACCATTTCAATTAAGATCATCTGGCAGTGGATGCGAAAGAGGATATAAAAGAATAAGACCATGGGATGGGGGATTAACTCCGTTAACATGTTGTGTATCAACCTATGAAAATTCAAATATCATACAAACAGATCACGATTTAACAAATGAAATTAAAACAGGTGACACTATACGTATAAGAACAGAAACATTTATCATCAGTTCAATTGCATCAAGCCAATTTCAAGTGAATCCGGTATCACGTTTATCTAGTAGTCATGGTTTAAGAGCATTTCTTCAATTAAATTGTACAAGATTACCTGGTACTGTTGGTGTTACTAAAGGTGATTCATTAGTAACAACATCAAATGATTTAAGATCATTATTAAATACAGGTGACACAGTTGAAATGGGCAGCGAACAATACGAAGTAGTATCATCACCTGATCGTATGAGTATTGTTATCAGTAGAGATTGGATCGAATCAACAATGAATCGTATACAAATTAAAAAATGTTTGTTTCCCACTGATGATGGCGATAATGATGGAAATAGTAACATGGATACATCCAATTCATCACAATCACCAATCATACCCCTTAGCACATCATTAAGATTAACACATAAATCATTAGATGGTGTTGCTGTTATAAACCCAGATATTGACGATATAGGTATAGGTGATCGAATACGTTTATGTGGGATACCATATACAATTAAATCAATTGAGCAACCGCCTAATAATATTAATGGTGGTGGTTCTGTATTTCAATTAAATCGACCATATGATGGTACAACTGGTACATGTAGAATATGGCGCATGCCATTATCACATAAACAAAGAATATTAAATGCACTTGCAGCAAGAAAATTAAGATGTTTAAGTTTATACTGTTTAGCAAAAATTGAAGAAGAGGAAAGAAGTGCTAGTTTTGATCTTGATTCAGAAATGGTTCGATTACCATCAAGTTCATGGACAACATTAGAAGGTAAAGATACAATGGATAGTTTGCAAGCTGAAGTTGATAAAGAAAACTCAATGATTGCACCCTCTCCGTCCAAATTTACAACTACATCACCCTCTCCATTATATGATGAATTATCGGTTGAATCAGATGAAAAAATATTGAAAAAACCAGGTGCTGGTCCAAGTTTACCAGTTGGACCAGTGAGGAATGATGAATTATCGGTTGAATCAGATGAAAAAATATTGAAAAAACCAGGTGCTGGTCCAAGTTTACCAGTTGGGCCAGTGAGAGCAGGTGAAAAAGGGACTCAAAGAATTAGTTCCAGAGGATCTGATGATAAACTTCAAAAGATTCATACATCCGAGGAAGATGCAATGACAAGTGACCAAATAAATTTAGCTGGATTGCCATCCGTTGTAGGATACAAAGAAAAGGAAAACAACGATTATCCTGATGAAGAGGGGAACAATCGTGGTGCAAAGAAAGACATTATTCAAACTGTTAATCTTCCAGAAAAAAGGAGACATCAAGATATATTGGACAATTCTGATTTAACAAAAAAAACTTTAGCAGAAATAAATTTAAAGAGTCACGATCTCTTGGCAGATTGGGGAAATGTTGTAAAAGAAGAAAATGAAACACCAATAGTACCAAAAGGTAGTGAATGAGAAGTTAGAAATGGAAAAAAGAGTTCACCTGCCACGATTGGTTAACATAAAACTTCACAATAAAGGTAGGTTAGTACGTAACATTTCTCAAGTAATTTCCAGTAAAGGTATCGAACGGCAATCACATAATCAATAGTATTTACTTTTTCTTCTTTAAAAGATTTTTACGAACACTCTTCATTAATTTCATTGAATCATTGGATTCCGTCTTCCATTCATTTTGTACGGAATCCATAATAGTTGAAAAGATTTTTTTCATAACAGGTTTCAATGCTTGTGGTGTTAACGCATCAACTTTAAAATCCTCTTCCATTTTTTTACCATCAGTATAAGTTACATCACCTATTGTGATTTCTTTATGAAAAAAACCAAGACCAACATCAACAGCTAATCTTAATGGCGGATTACACTCAATATTCGTTGGTGCACAAAAAGCACGTTTCATTTTATTACCAGCACCACTTTTTGTATCATCACATAAAAAGTATTCACCATCACCAATACCAACAGATTCAGTTCCAGTACTCTCAGATAATGTTGTGCTAATGGGTTTAACAGACAATAATTCAGGTGCCTTTAAATCTTTCACACCAGCTTCTTCGTAATATTGAATGGCCAATTCAGCTAATAATTTGGAATGTTCATTTGAACAACATATTGTTTGTGGTGCCAATGCTAAGACATCACCGACATACATCATTGTAGATATAACTTGCCCAGCAGTATCGTTATTTGGATCTACACGTTGCACATCATTCAATTGAAACAAACGACCAACATTAATAACACTGATCCAATATCCACTTGGATCAGATAAAATGGCCTTTGATTGACGAATAATGTTTACATTGTTCATTGTAGGTGATGACATACCTAGACTTGTTGCACTACTACGATCAATTGCTTTTAACGCTGATAAAAATAAATCAATGGATGCATTTACATTTTCAATATGCTTATCAGGCTTTACGTCAGCACCACATTTATTTAATACAACGGTAGACCAATCAGGTACCCATAACACAATTTCTGATCCGTCTGGTGCAGAACGTAATTGTTTCAATGTTGTTAATACAGAACCCATTGTATCATTGACATCTACATATGGTGCAAATACAGCAAATACAGGTTTTTTACTTGTTGTCCATGATGGTGGTGTATCAATTTGTGAAGATTTACCAGCACCCAGTCTTGTTGTGACATCACCAACTACTGCCTTTACTTTTTCTCTTTTGTATCCTTGTACTCTTTCTAATAAATCTTTTTGACCATTATCATTTTTACTAAAATGTAATCTGACTGGTTCAAGTAATTTATTTATTGCTACAATTAAACCTTTTTTTAACGATTCTTCAGATAAAGTACCATTCAAAAATGCAACTTTAACATCTTTGGATGTTTGATATATTACACCATTTGCTTCAAATGTAGCATTTGGTGGTTTAAATACAATGTGTTCAATGTAATCTAAACATGGATTTTTTAATTCATCAACAACTAACACATCAAACATTTGAGGTTCTTGTGCGGCCTTATCTAATGCCGCTTTTGTTTCTTCATCTTTATCATCATCTACTTTTTGTGGACAATAAGCTTTCATTATTTTTCTTTCAACATCTTCTGCAGTATCTTCCATAAAAATAGCAGAATCTGGATCAGATTTGGACATTTTTGCTTGGCCTGCTTTTAAACCATAGAGCATGTGATGTGATAAAATGACAGGCTTTAATTTTCTTTTAATAGTATCACAATATTCTCTTGCAAGCATATTTACTTTTCTTTGATCAACACCAAGTTGACATATGTCTGCTTTTAGATGAAACACATCAGTACACTGCATTAAGGGGTATAAAATTTGAGCAGCCGTCAATGTACCTTCGAGTCTTCCCATAATTTGACAACACTTTTTAATACGAGCAATATTGAAACGACGTGCAATATCTAACATTTGCGGCCAATAACCAAGTTGCACGTTACTTTTTTTCTTTTTTTGTTTCTTTTTTTGTTTCTTTTTTTTCTTTGAATCCCCGGAGGCATTTTCTTTTGTTTCACTCTCCGTTGTTGGCACTTCTAGTGCAGGTTCTTGACCTTTGGCACATATATCATCAGATGCCCATTTAAATACAACGTGTTCCATATCCATACCAGCAGCAGTCCATACTTCAATCAAGTATTGTCCAACATCCTTAATTTTATCCAAGTCACCACCCATTTTATCATTCATGAGTGCAAACCAGTCAGCAACCCAGAAAATAAAAGTTCCACCAGCAGCTGTACACTTATTCACATTCATTGCTTTAAACACACCCTGAGCAATATGCATACGACCAGAAGGTTCAAAACCATCATATAAATTGAAAGTTGCTTTTTTGGAAAGTAAATTACGCAAGTCTGCTTCAGTAATACATTCCTCACCAACTTCAAGAAGCGATTCAATGCGTGCTTCTAACTCTGGATTAGATTCTGGTTCTTTCTTTTCAGAACCTGTCGAAGCTTCTGCCTTTGTTTTTGGTGCTGTTAAACTTGCCATGTTTTCGATTGTTTTCTCTCTCCTTTTCGAAAAGAATATTATTTAGGTGTTGGTGTAGTATGTAATTATACCTTCGAAATTTCTCTCCGTCTCCTCGTCCTCCTCGATCCTCCTCTCAGTTGTGTATATATATAGGAATTCAAAGGAACCAAATATTCAGTGGAGGAGATTTGGATCAATTTCAATGAATGGATCAATCTAAATCTTGGCCATTAACCTGCTTCGAACTTGATAAATATTACTTAATAATAGGTTCTTATATATATACCTAGCTCCTCAGCCTGAACCGGTTGAAAAGTCTAAAATCATCCAAAATCATCCAAAATCACAAATCGTGGAAATCTTCACACACATTTAGTTAGCAAATTTCCAAGACAAACCAAAACTTATAAAACGGCTAGATCGAAAGATCTCGAAAAACTGATCTTGACACAATATTTTTACATACTAATTACTGGAAAAAATATAGCTCAGGACAAGAAAAAAAAATTCATTCCCAGCTGGCCCGCGCAGTATTAAGAAAAAGGTGATTGTCAACAATCGAGTACTCAATAAATTTATGAAGTACTCAAGTACTCAAGTGACCTTAACCTAGACCACAATTACAATGGTACAACAATAGGAACTATAGCACCACCGGTAGTGAAATAGTAGCTAGTACGAGTATCACGTTATACTTGTAGTGAAAGCCACACAAGTATGATACAACAATAACACCCCAAATCTATATAGTTATTGATGTACTATCTTTTTTTCTTCTTTCATACATTCATAAATGCAGAGGCAACACCTACTCTTTCCATTCCAAATGGTGATCTTATCTTTCTTTATCCAAATTTATCAACATCTTCTCCACTAGACAATGCAATACTCTCAACCGGCAACGCAACTTTGAATTGGATGAGACAACATAACATAGAAATCTCATCTGATGTTATTTCTTTGCATGTTGCAGTGAGTTATATTAAATCACCCAATGAAAGGTTTTTCATACAAGCTGTCCCGCCAAGTGTAGTTATGACACCAGAGAAAGAATTCTTACTTCAAATTGCACCATCTACACAATTATTCCATGGTTCTCTCCCATTCAATCGCACTGAAAGACAAAAAGCCTTAAAAGTAGCTATGAAACAAATTGGTAAACCGTATGCCATCGACTTTCAAAAACCA
>JACLAC010013237.1_pt1 | contig 12774 bp, 13 predicted proteins | sample 8027881 | NCBI WGS metagenome assembly JACLAC01 (sample SAMN15725517, study PRJNA655200) | protist metagenome | isolation source: fluorescence activated cell sorting (FACS) single amplified genomes of... | place: Spain: Blaines Bay Microbial Observatory, Mediterranean Sea | collected 2016-01-19 | reverse complement strand
ATATCTTGCTGGCGATCACCGATCCGCGGATCCGCTATGAGTGAAGCCGCGGCGGTCGTAGAGCAACAAGGGGTCGACGATCAGCAGTTGGCCTTTGCCTCGCAGTGGCAGCTGATGTGGATGCGTTTTCGCCGGCATCGTCTGGCGTTGGTCGGTGGTGCGATTCTGCTCGTGTTCTACTTCGTCGCGGCGATTTGCGAATTTGTTTCGCCCTACGAGCCGAATCAACGCAACGCGGCCTATGTGCTGTGCCCGCCACAGGAGATTCGCTTTTTTGACAGCGAGGGCCATTTTCACCTGCGGCCCTTTGTTTACGGATTGCGGCAAAACCCGGATGCCAGCGAGTGGGAGCGCGACTATCTGATCGATACGCGCGCGATCTATCCGATCTATTTTTTCGCCGACGGTCCGGCCTATCAGATGTGGAATCTCTTCGACGCCAACGTGCATCTGTTTAGTGCGGGCGATGGGCCGATGTTTCTCTTTGGCACCGATGATTTGGGCCGGGATCTTTTTAGTCGGATCATCTATGGCGCGCGTATTTCGCTAACCATTGGCCTAGTCGGGGTGGTGCTGACTTTCTTTATCGGGATCCTGCTCGGCGGTTTGGCCGGTTATTATGGCGGATGGATCGATATAGTCGTCCAGCGGATGATTGAGGTTTTGATGGCGATACCGCAGTTGCCGCTGTGGATGGCGCTGAGTGCGGCACTGCCTGCGGCTTGGCCACCGTTGCGGATCTACTTCGGGGTAATGGTCATTCTGTCGCTGATGGGCTGGACGGGTTTGGCACGGGTAGTGCGCGGCAAATTTCTGTCGATGCGCGACGAGGATTTCGTCGTCGCCGCGCGTTTATCTGGCACCAGCGAAATCAAGATTATTTTCAAGCATTTGCTGCCGTCTTTTCTCAGTCATGTGATCACGTCGGCGACGATGGCGGTGCCGGGCATGATCCTCGGCGAGACCGCGCTGAGTTTCTTGGGCATCGGCTTGCGGCCGCCAGTGGTCAGCTGGGGGGTATTGCTGCAGAAGGCGCAGAATTTTCAGGCGGTGGCGATGGCGCCTTGGTTATTGCTGCCGGGTCTTTTTGTCTTGATCGCGGTATTGTCTTTCAATGTGATGGGCGACGGAATGCGCGATGCAGCCGATCCCTATGCGAGTCGGTGAATTCATGAAGGCTAAGAGCTTATGACGATCGCAGCGGATTCTCCGTTGATAGATGTGCGGGACTTGAGTGTGGTGATCGACCGCGACGAGGGTGTAGTGCGCCCACTCAATGGCGTCAGTTTTCGTATCGATACCGGCCAGGCGGTCGGCATCGTTGGCGAGAGCGGTTGCGGCAAGACGATGACCTCCAACGCACTACTGCGCATATTGCCTCCCGCCGCCGAGATCACTAACGGCCATATCCGCTATCGCCGCAAACGCGACGAGCAAATGGTCGACCTGGCGACAATCGACCCGAAGAGTGCGGAGATGCGGCAAATACGCGGCGGCGATATCTCGATGATCTTTCAGGAGCCGATGACGGCCTTCTCGCCCGTGCACACTATTCACAACCAGATAGCTGAGATGATCCAGCTACACGACCCGATGGACGATGCGGCGGCCAGAAAGCGGGTGGTCGAGCTATTGGATCTGGTGGGCATTCCCGGGCCGGACGAACGCGCCGACGACTATGCCTTTCAGCTTTCGGGCGGGATGCGTCAGCGGGCGATGATCGCGATGGCCTTGGCGAGTAAACCACGGCTGTTGATCGCCGACGAGCCGACCACTGCGCTCGACGTAACGGTGCAGGCCAGAGTGCTCAAACTAATCCAACGTTTGCAGCGCGAATTGGGCTTGGCGCTGATGCTGATCACCCACGACTTGGGGGTGATCGCGCACACGGTCGAGTATGTCTACGTGATGTATCTGGGGCAGGTCGTCGAAGAGGGGCCGGTGGCGGAGATCTTTGACCATCCGGCGCACCCTTATACCCAGGCGCTCTTGCATTCGATCCCGAGTCTGACCAACAAGAGCAAACGCTTAGAGCCGATCGAGGGCAGCGTGCCGAGCGCCTACGCACTACCTACGGGCTGCCCGTTTCACACCCGCTGCACGAAACAGGTCGGTGATCTATGTAAGCAGCAGATGCCGGCCCGTGTCGAGGTCGGTAAGGGGCATTATGCGAGTTGTTTTATACACACCGAAGAAGGTAGCTGATTGATGAGCGATTCAGCGACCATCGCCGATGACGCGATTCTGCAGGTCAAAGATCTCAGGAAGCACTTCCCGGTGCGGCGGGGCCTGTTGCAGCGGCAGACTGGTTGGGTAAAGGCAGTCGACGGCGTGAGTTTTACGCTGCAGCAGGGCAAGATCCTCGGGTTGGTCGGCGAGAGCGGTTGTGGCAAGACGACCACAGGACGCATGATTTTACGTGCGCTGGATCCGACCAGCGGGCAAATCCTCTTCCGTCAGAAAAGCGGTCAAGTGGTCGATATGGCGCAGCTGTCGCGCCATCAGATCAAGGAGACCCGCTGTGAGGCGCAGATGATCTTCCAGGACCCCTATTCGTCATTAAATCCGCGCATGCCGGTATTGGATTTGATTTCGGAACCGCTGGTAGCGCACGGCTGGTCGTCGCGCGATTGCGAGTTGCGCGTGGCGGAGTTGATGGAACGGGTCGGTTTGGATCCGCGTTATATACGCCGTTATCCGCACGCCTTTTCCGGTGGCCAGCGCCAACGCATTGGCATCGCTCGCGCCTTGGCGCTTAGCCCGTCGCTGATCGTTGCCGACGAGCCGGTCTCCGCCCTCGACGTTTCCGTGCAGGCGCAGATTCTCAATCTGTTGCAGGAGCTGCAGGCCGACCTAAATTTGACCTTGCTGTTCGTCGCGCACGACTTGAGCGTAGTGCGCTACTTGTGCGATGAGGTGGCAGTGATGTATCAAGGTCGGTTGGTCGAGCAGGCAGCGACCGAAGATTTGTTCACCGACCCTCGGCATCCCTATACGGCGATGTTGCTCAATGCTGCGCCGGCGCCTGATCCGCATGCGGCGTGGATGGAAGAGGACGAGGACTTGAGTGAAATGGGTGAGGCGACGGAATTGAGTGAGACGGGTTGTGCGTTTGCGCCGCGATGCCGTCATGCTAGCGATATATGTCGACAGCAGGTGCCGGCATTGGAGGGTGTTGAAGACTGCCAGCATCATCTGGCCGCTTGTCACCACAATCACGAGGTGAAGTTGAAGGGCGTGTAGGCAGGCTGCGATCTCTACTGAATCTAGCCGTTTGAACCTGACTTACATTGATCCTTTGCTATGAGTCTAACCCTCGCCATGCACCTAGTCTCACTTTTTCACAATATGGGCAAAGGTTATTTTAGCGGGGAAGACTACCCCCGGGCCATACGCGCTTTTGAGCGGGCGCTCGAGATCAAACCCGTTAAGCAGAATGCGCGCAAAGGGACTTGGCGATGTCTACGATGAATTGGCCTTTCAGCACGTTGAGAAAAACCGCCATGATGTAGCGATCGAAGCCTACCGCCAAGCCCTAGATTTCAACCCGGATGATAGGCTCGCACGCATCAGTCTGGGCTGGCTATTCTATAATCAAGATCGTTGGTCCGAAGCCATTGATCAGTATCGATTTGCTCTCGAACAAGAAGTTGATGCCGACGCTCAGTTTGCCCTTGGCCTAGCGTATCTGGCAAATGGGAATTACAAAGCAGCGCAGACGATCTATGCAGAGGGAATCCGACTCTTTGGGGGAGCCGAAACACAGAGGGTCGGTGCATTGCAAAATTTAGATGCACTGATTAAGAAGCACGAGGAAAATATCTTCGCGCGAAAAATCGGCATGACCTATTGGCCTTGAGACAAACGGATCTTCAATTCCAATAGACTTGTAACCGTATAAAATCACCAACAGCTTATGTTCTAGCTGCGTGATAGGGCGCTGGGTCAAAACCCTTATAACGCTTCGCCATGCCCTCGACAAATTTCTCTGTCCACAGCACGTCGCCCGGTGCTGGGAAGCCCAATAGTTCGCGTTGGCGCGGGGTTGCTTCGGCCATAAAGCGGTTCATCGCCTCGCCTTTGGCGCCGCTTTTGTAGGTGAAAGTGCGAGCGCCGTCCCACGGACGGTCCTTGCGGTTGAAACCCACCCACATCGCCGGGCGGTGGCCCGTTTCGCCGATGAAATTGGACGCGGCGTGGCGGGTGAAGACACTGTAGAGGCAAACCGAGCCGCCGGGCACGACCATCGGCACGAATTCGTCGTCGGGGCGGCCGTTGTGTACCATGCGGATCGGCGCGGTATCTATGGTCACGTCGTCAAAGCAATAAAAGCAAGCCAGGTGCATAAAGTCGTCGGGATCGATCAACGGTCCGAGCGTATTGTTGCCGTAATCGATATGAAAATTGATGTTGTGCTGTTGGCCGGCGTATTTCATGCCAAGGTGGCCTTCGCCGAGGCGGATCTCGCGGGTGCCTAGGACGCGTTCGGCGGCGCTGATAAGGTCGGGATGGGTGGTGACGTGGTTGAGGCCGGAGTGGTCCCAGGGGAAGACAACTTGGTGCGGGGTGTCGTTTTCACGATTATTGGCGACCCAGCGCTCGTAAGGTGGAGCGAAGAGGTTAAAGATGCCGTCGAGCGCATCATCTTTCTCTTCGGCGGTGAGGAAGTTTTCTACGATCAGGAATCCCTGTTCTTTATAGGTCGCCAGTTGTTCGTCGGTAATGTACATGTAGTGCTCTCTCCTTTGCGGCTTTGAGCTGGTGGATATGGCTTGCGATTGCCTTCTAATAATAGCCTTCGCGATAATTCCATACAAAGGTCCGGCGATTGTCGATGGTGAGGCAATTGGCTATAATCCGATATACCCGCACAGATGTTCATCCTGCCAAAAAGGTCAATCATGTTCGTATTCGATGGAGACGTCCTTACAGCTCTGGGTGGAAAGAGGTCGGTGTTGGTCGGCTAGGGGGCCGCTGCTACCACAATCAGTGCTTAGCAACTGAGCGTCGACTCGCGACTGGATTGGGCGGTTTGGCAAATGCTGTTGGACCATAGCGAACACGCCATGGCGGCAAACTGGGTGTCGTGTTCGATGCTTTTACGCTCGCGGAGACTATGAGGCAGGCATTGCATTGTGACGGGCGGGATCGCATAGGGCACTTGGTGTCATCTGGAATTTATCTGTTGAGGATCTGGATCAGTCGCGACGCCCCGCAACAGAGCGAGCGGCATATCGCATCGGTAGTGTAATGGCCGGCGATATTAGTGCGCCAAAAGGTGGTGTAAGTCTTCGGGTAGCCCCTCGTAGAGCGAGGGGGGAAAACCGTCGCGGTATTTGGTTTTGCGCACGAAATCGACGAGCCATGCGGCAGATGCATCGTAGAAGGACGTGAAATAGACGTAGCGTGTCTGTTGGCTCGCGTTCTTCGATGCGGAATGCAGGCACATGGCGTTGAAGACGATCAAGTCGCCGTCTTCGCCGCAGATTTCGATGCCCTCCTCGGGGTTGATCCCGGCAACGCTAAGCGGATCCTGCTGCAGTTGTTGTCGTTGCTCCTCGCTGCGGGGCTCTGCGTTGGCCGCATAGGTGAGTTTGTGTGACCCGGGGACTATCATGAAGGCGCCGCCGCCCGATTCGACGGTACTGCAATACTGTAAGAGTTGGTAATAGATCCGGCCCGGTGTCGATTCGTATTCTTCCTTTGTAAAAGGCGCGTCGATATGCCATCCTGTGGGACCGTAGGGCGGCGCCGTCGGATCGGTGCGGCTCAAGACCTGCTCGCGCATACGCAGATCGGCGAGTTTGGCGCCAAGTAGGAAGCGGCCCAACTCGATGGTGCGGTGATTGTCGGCGATTTCTGGCATGATCGCCCCGGCTATCGGGTGGCGCAGTTGGCGAATGCCGCGCTCGTCGTTGCGGTAGATGCGGGCCTTATCGGTCTCGGCCCAAGACATATCCTCCTTGGGTAGGTCGCTGGCGACTAAAGTGTCGATATGAGTACGGATCGCCGCCGTAGTTTGGCGATCGAGATAGCTGGGGATGACGGTATAGCCTTGCTGCGACAGTTCATCGAGGTGTCTGTCGAGGCCGGGGATATCGAGCGTGTGTGCGGATGCCATGAAACAGTTCCCTCTGACGATTAGGTTTGCAACAAATCAACTGCAGACAAGTATAGACATATCACCGGCGCTGGATCAACGCGCCATAGTGGAGGACGACAATGCAACTGGTGCGATTGCGGCAGGATCAGCGCGATTTCTTCGATCAAAACGGCTATCTCGTGGTGCCCAATGCGTTGGCTGCGAGAGAAATTGAGCATTTGTCCAGTGTCAGCGATCGGATGGTCGGGGAGTTTTTGCAGGAGCAGCACCCCGACGCTATACCACACTATGTGCAGCGCCGACCGGGCATCGTCGAGACGCGCGAATTTCACCCGTTGCTGGCTCATTCGGCGACGGTGCCGTTGGTGGTGCAATTGCTTTCGGCGAATATCCACCTGCACACCACCGCGATTATCTACAAATATCCACTGGGCGAAGCGGGTAAAAAAAATGAGCGAGGTTGGCATCGAGATATCGGTATGACCGAAGACCTCGGGCACGCGCATGTCGTTCGGGCCGGGATCAAGGTCGGTTATTGCCTGACCGATTTTACCGCGCCGCGCTCGGGTTTTACGATGTTCGCACCGGGCTCGCACTTGCTGCAGACGCCCTTGCCGATCCCAAAGGGTGCGGTTGATCCAGAAAACGCGGTCGATCTCTGCTTGCAAGCCGGTGATGCGTTCCTGTTTGAAAATCGCGTGTTCCATACTGCGGCGCCGAATCTGAGTGAGCGTACGGCGAAGGTTGTCATCATCGGTTACAGCTACCGCTGGATGGGCGGAAGCCACGCTAATATGAAATTGGTGCAACCGGGTCAGGATGTGCTGGACGAGGTCGACGATGTCCGCAAGCAATTGTTGGGCGGTCCGTGCAACGGATTGCTCGACTGGGCAAAAGAACAGGGAATCGAAAAAGAGGCATTCGAATGGACTACGGAAGTTTGAGACTATGTGTAGCTGAGATAGTAATGTTCAACGCGATGGTGGACACTTATGCGAGATCTTGGCTTACACTTGGGCAAGTATCCCCCCTATTAGTAGAGGAATTACAAATAATTACCTAGATTCGGCTGATACGGAGAACAGCTACGTGACTTGCCCCGTTTTTCATGAGCCGTAAGACCGCTTTGGAAGGCCCTTGATGGATATGAGCGTGGGTGGGGCTGCGATACGACGCGATCTGGAGGCGGAAGAAGGAGATCTAATCGAGTTGTAGTCCGCTGATTCCCCAACTGGGTTGCCCCAGGTCGCGGCGTTTGTATTGCACAGAGCTGGATTGGGAGATAGCCGACTTGTTAATTCGAATCTCGTTGAACAGCCAGCCAGGGAAGTGCGAAAAGTGTTTGTTGAACTGCAACGGGTAGCCGTGCGGTTGCCGCCATTCCTCGCGTCGATGGTCGCGGGTTGCCCGGCTGCAGTTTTGATGCGCATGGCCGACAAGATTCTCGTGCAGCACAACGGTCTTATCCGCGAGCAGGGCCGCCATGAAGAATTGCTTGAAATGGGCGGGATCTATCACCGTTTGCACCAGTTGCAGTATAAGGGAGAGGGCCCACCGCTCGCGGCGACTTGAGCTGAATAGCCGAGGAGGCTTTGTATGTGCTTATCGCGCGTCGTCTCCGACAAAGTGGACATAGCCAAAGCGTTCGGGCACGTGATAGGAATGCCGTTTGAGCGGTGCCCAACCGGATAGCTCTTGCGAGCGAACGGCACCGCGCGGGCGTTCGTAGCGATTAATATTTATACGCCAAACGTCACCCGGTTGCGGCGGGATATTCGCCGAGCCGGCGACCTCGCCGAATCCGCTCCACGGCAGGGCCAATTCGAAGACAGAGCCTTGATCGACGTCGGTGCTGTCGTTGACCGTGCCGTGGTTAATAATAGCGTGACGCATGCCCTGCAGTGTCCAGCTGTAGAGGTGGTCCCAATCGACTTTTTCGCCATTGGCGTAAACGAATCTATTGTTCGGTACCCAGAAGTCGTTTATCGTGTCGAGGGCGTTGAAATGGAGTTCGGCATAGTCGTTGGTATCGCCGTCGGGGTCGATAAACAGCTCAATCGTCTCTTCGCGGCACAGGCATTCTTTGTCGCGCACAAGCATAGTGCTCCAAATGTCGGGATCTTCGACGGCGATCAGGAAATAGAGATTGTCATTATCCCACAGCATTTTTGCTACCGTCTGGTAGTGGGGCTGCAGATCCTCGTGCTGGAAGCGGGTGAAGGAGCCGACTTCGGAGGCGAGTTGCCAGGCGAGTTCGTTTCCCATGCCGTCAATGACGGGAGGGAATTGCGTGAAGGCACTGTCGTATTGGCGTTGCCAATTGTCAGTTTCTTGCGCCTCGGCCGCGATTGGGGTGAAAAGCATCAGGCAGACGAAGCAGGTGATCTTAGACATGGTAGACCCTCCAGGATTTCTATAAGGCTCAGCCGTGAAATATAGATGTTGCAACACAACGGATCTCAACTATGACGATTTGTGTCGGTACAGACGTAAAGGTTTGTTGCAGTCCTTCGTACGTTTTGTCGTGAGAGGTTTCGTTCTTTTGGTATGATTCATGCCACGTATGAACAATGGCAAAACTCAATGCCAATATCTGAAGGCATCAGTCAGGAGAACATGTACTGCAACGCGTAAGATGGATCCGCTTGGTCGCCGGCACGTTTGTGCTGGTCAGTTTGGCGCTCGGGTGGTATGTCAGTCCGTTTTGCTTTCTCTTTACGGTCTTTGTCGGAATCAATCTATTTCAGTCTGCGTTAAGCAGGTGGTGCATGCTGGATGATATTCTACGCAAAAAAGGCGTGCATAGATAGGGGGTGGACGCGTTTTTAGTTATGGTGACCCCTCTGATTTACTCTACTTGGACTGAGACTATTTCTTACCCTACATTGCTCCTCATTTCGGTATCACCTAACGCGAGAGATTGGCTCTATTTTTAAGGCGTATTAACATGTGTTTTTGTAAACGCATTCGAGTTAGATAGCCCGACGAACTGTGAGGATGTTCCCCGATATATTGATACCGCCATGTCGTGATTTTACTTCGTGCCTCCTCGATCGATTCAAACCAATTGGTATTAAGGTATTCCCGCCGTAAGCGGGCATTAAAAGATTCGATGTGCGCGTTGTCTGTCGGGGTAGCCGATCTTAAAAATATCAATTGGACTTCGTTGCAATACGCCCATTTATCTAGTACGGCCGAGGTAAATTCTGGCCCAATTTCTACCCTGATTTTCTTTGGCACTGCTCGCCGCCGCGCTACGCTGGCCAAAGTCTGCGCTATTTGGATGCCCCGAAAATGAGAGCCGACCCGGATGTATACACTCTCACGGCTAAAGTCATCGACTATCGTTAACACCCGAAATCGACGACCATTCCCCAGCGCGTCGCTCATAAAATGCATACTCCACTGCTCATTGAGCTGCTTCAGAGTCGATTGCAATATCCGAGCTTGATGACCGACACGACGACGACGTTTCTTGGGTCGAATCAGCAGGTTTTCTTCCCGATAGAGCCGGTAGGCTAAGCCCTTATCCACCGACCAACCTTTGCGTTGCAGCAGGGTCGTTAACCGGCGATACACCCATCTGATTCGACTCAACGCCAGGTCGTGGATGCGCTGACGTAAGGCCGTATACTGCGGTGCTCTGCTTGGGTATTTGTACGCCGATCGGGCCAAGGGAATAACCCGACACGCACGCCGGATACCTAAGCCGTAGGTCGATCCATGATACTAGACCATCCGTCGTTGCTGCGCCGGTTTTATCACTTTCATCAGTACATTCTGCAGCATGTGCTTGTCCAACGTCATGTCTGCCACCCGTTGTTTGAGTTTGCGATTTTCATCCTCCAACTGCTTGAGGCGGCGCAATTCGGCTACACCCATACCCGCGAATTTATTTTTCCAGCGGCAAAACATGGCTTAGATAACCTCTATCTTACGGCAGATATCAACCACGGGCACGCCGCTTTCTGCATGTCGTAAGGCAAAGGCGATTTGCTCTTCGGTGACGCTTTTTCCTTCCATGATAGCGCCCATTTGCTTGCAATCCAACTGCTACAGCTATCGGGGAGGTGACCATCGGTGGTCGGGTTGATGACGTCGTCCCACAGGGAGATCGGCGAGTCGATACGCGAATGGCCTGACGATAGCCATTGTGACTCGATTGCGCCCCAAATCTTATATTAATAAAATGAGGTGTGATTATCAGAGACGGTGTGGAAGCTTTATCGAGATGGCGTGTTGGCTCTGCGGCCGCTGAGCGGTCGCATCTGTCCCTTTCCCGAATAGTCGCAGTCGTCTTCTATTAAATAAGAGTTGTCCTTGTGATCTGCAATCAAAGGGGGCCTGTTACGGCATACTACAAGGTATCGTTCTGAGCACTTTATTTCTGGCAATATTGGCCGTGGTGTTGACCGGTCTGAATGATGCGTTGTGGGCACAGCCCTACGGCTTGACGGAACGCGTATCCAATCGCTCGTTGTTGATTGACCTGGAGGTTGAGGGGCCGCCACCGACGATTTCGGCTTCGGGACTATTCGTTGACATCGCCACTCAGAAGCCGGCTGCGGGGATTATTCCATATGGGGTCAATTCAAAATTTTGGTCCGATGGGATCTATAAGACGCGTTATTTGGCTTTGCCGGGCGAAGCGCGAATCGAGTTTTCGCGCGACGGGGGCTGGCAGTTTCCTGCCAATTCGGTGCTGGTCAAGAATTTCTATCTGGAGTTTTTTAGGGGAGATCCAACTAGCCGCGAAATCATCGAGACCCGTTTATTGGTCAAAGTCGGTACGTCGCAGCATTGGCGGGGTTTCAGCTACATGTGGAACGAGGACGGCAGCGACGCCGAGTTATTGGCGGATAGCGAGCGGTTGAGTTTTATCATCGAGGATCCGGATCGGGACGACGGTCTTGCGGAGTATAGCTATTTTTTCCCGGGCCCCCAAGATTGCAATCTATGCCATACCGAAGCCGCCGGGTCAATCTTAGGGCTGCGAACAGCGCAACTCAACGGCTTGTACGATTACGGTGGCACGCTCGATCACCAACTGCGCGCGCTGAACCACATTGGTGTATTCGACGAAGACATCGGCGAAGACTACGGCGATTTTCCTCGCTGGGATAATCCGCGCGATGACACCGCACCGATTGAATCGCGGGCGCGCTCCTATCTAGCGGCCAATTGCGGGCATTGTCACCGTCCTGGTGGCATCGAACGCGCCTCGATCGACCTGCGTTACGAAACGCCGCTTGCAGATACCAAAACGGTGGGAGCATCGCCGATGCTGGGTCGTTTAGACTCGGATGATGCCCTGATTATCAACCCTGGCAATCCGAGCAATTCTACTATTCTGTTGCGCATGTTAAGTTTTAGCTCCAATCGCATGCCGCCGGTGGCCACTTCGGTCATTGACGAAAAAGGTACGGCGGTGATTCAGGACTGGATCGAGAGTTTGCAACCTTCGACGGCGGTGGGCGTCAGCCACGATCAGGCCGTGTCGTTCTCGCTTGCGCAGAATTACCCCAATCCCTTCAATTCCCAGACGACGATTCGATATAGTTTACATGCGGCGGGGCTAGCTGAATTAGCGGTCTACGACGCGCTAGGCCAGCGAGTTCGGACACTGGTGGCGGGCGAGAGAGCACCCGGCTGGCAAGTCGTGCAGTGGGATGGCCGAGGCGATAGTGGGCGGGCTGTGGCTGCCGGCGTCTATTTCTACCAGTTGCGCGCCGGGGGACAGCAGGAGATCCGCAAGCTGGTTCTGTTGCAATAAAAAGATACACCGACAATATGTTCCTTTTTACACTGGAGTCTTGCCATATGAGTCGAACACTGCTATTCATCCTTCTGATACCCGGCTTGGCTGCCGCGCACGACCCCAAGCCGTTGACCGCACCTTTTGTAGCTGCGCCGCCGGTGATAGACGGGGATCTGGCCGACTGGGCCGGAGTGACATTTTATAAGGTGACTCCGGCCACCGGCGTTTTCGACGGCGAGTCGGGGACCACCGACGATCCGGCAGACCTCAGTTTTGAATTCTCGGTCGCCAATGATGCAACATATCTTTATGTCGCTATGGCCATCACGGATGATATCCTGGTGCTCGATACCAATCCCGACGCGAACGAAAAAAATGCCCGTGCCTGGATGGACGATTGCGTCGAAATTTTTCTCGACGGCGACCACAGCCACAGCCCGCACGCTCGTGATGCAGCGAAGATCGAATTCAGGACGGGTGGCGAATTCTCAGTTGTGGCTAACGGGGCGGTGACCAGTGATCAGAGTGGGGTGCCGGGCAAAAACGGCGATCCTGATTTTTGGACATCAGCGGGCAGTTACGGTCCCTCTCCGGGTGCAGCCTATCAGGCCCCTTGGGACAGCGATCGCAAGGTCTATTTTATCGAAGCTCGTTTTAACTATCAGATCATGGGAGTCGGAGTGGGCGATACCATAGGTTTTACTGTTAGTGCGCACGACGACGACGACGGCGGTGACCGGGATACGGCGCTGTACTGGAAGGGGGTGGGGCTGCACAGTTGGAAGGACGAAGCGGGGTGGGGCGATTTGCAACTTTCGTTACCCATGTCGGCTATGGATAAGAAGACTTTGGGCAAGATCGAAAAGGATTCGCTGAACAATGGTATGAACAAATAGTCGATTTGCAGGCATAA
>JACLAC010022849.1_pt1 | contig 12775 bp, 13 predicted proteins | sample 8027881 | NCBI WGS metagenome assembly JACLAC01 (sample SAMN15725517, study PRJNA655200) | protist metagenome | isolation source: fluorescence activated cell sorting (FACS) single amplified genomes of... | place: Spain: Blaines Bay Microbial Observatory, Mediterranean Sea | collected 2016-01-19 | reverse complement strand
TTGACTTTTGCTGGAGATGAATCGAAGTCTCAATGGAATATCTGGTAGTGGTTCTCCGTTAAACGTTAAATCCAATTGCATAGGACTCTCAAAGCGATAACTTTTATAATTGGAGGCAGGAAACAAGCGTACTAAATTAGGATTGTGGATTAGCTTCAATTCTGAAAGTAGCGGGTCCAACTCGCTGCGAATTTCACTGCTAGCCGGAATGTTTTCTAGTTTTGCTAACTGTAGCGCTGCATCACGATATCGAGATCGTTGCTCCACTAGCAATGCGCTCCGATATGCTCTAAGTAGTCGGCTAAAATCAACTGCATCTGGACCAGATTGGCCAAATAATCGTTCCAGTAGGGTTTGACCGGATGATGCTTTGGAGGCTTCGTCCATTAAAGCTGCTACATCCTTTGAGTATTGAACCGAAGGCGCAGCTAGTTGGCCGATCGTCAATGGGTAGATCGCAAGGAATGTTTCATCATTACAGCGTAAAATTTCTGGTGGTGGTAGTGGTATATCGATTCTACTGGAGGTGCGGATTCGTTGTGTGGATTTTTCTGTGAAATTCTCATCACCATCATTTAGCTTCAGTTCCATTCGATTGCTAGTAATCGATTCAAACCTTAGGAAAATAGCTTCTGCAATTCTTTCCTTTGCTCTTAAAATTGCTTCCTCAGTATCGGCACCCCTGCCTGCAATTTCCTGTGGCCATTCTTCTAATGCATTCAATACAAAACGTCCTCCGCGTGGAGGCATTGATTGCTGCAAATGAGATTCTCTGAAATTACAATCTGTTGACTGAGCAAACACTTTTTCTGAAGCAAAGATGAAGCTATTGATGCAAGCAATCACCATCATAGGGATCAGTGAATATACGATTCTTTTGGATGGATTAAATTGATTCGTCATTTAGGAAAGATCATTGGCTGAGTTTTTCTTTTGAAGACGTAGATTCATCTACCGGCGGTTCAGCATCGGCTTGCATGTCCGGACCGAGTGGTACTACTCGACTGGGATTTATTATTTCATGACGGAAGTAGTAGTGTTCCTGAAGAGATCAACGGTCTTAAATATATCAGGTTAATGCAGTAATCTTAGAGAGTAGCAAAACAAACGATGATAGTCTCTAATCCTGCGTTGGTTGCATTTGGAGTGGCCGTGATAAACAGTATCAAAGCTGATCAGAGTATTGAACAATCGCCAATCAGTTTCAGTTAGTTTGCTTCCATACAGGTAAGTATTGTCAGTCAAGTGCTCTTCAATGCGGTCGAGTTATTCAAAAAGTTCAACTAAGGACTCTGCTTAAGCAGTTTGCGTTGTGGCAAATCCACACTTGTAGTCTTCGTTATTGAAAGTTCGATAAATTAAATCATTCCATCCATCAATTTCTTGTTGCTACTCTTTCGGGTAGTAGTCCTCATGATTGCTTGTCGACTGATTGAATCAAGAATTGAGTATTCGGATAATTTCAGAGGATTCATTGTTGACGATCTGCTCGGTCTCTTTATCCCATAAAACTGGGACGGTGACCCGTCCCGTAAAATAAGGATCACATTTCATATAAATACTGTGCATACATGACTAACCATATAAATGATTCACAAAGAGTGAATCTTCAGCTTCTTTCCGAAATTCCCAACCAATTTGAAGCATATGTGGATGAAAAACTGAAAACTCAATTACATCTTCTTAACCCTTTAATCTTCAAAAAATCAGGGTTCGATGAGCCCATGGACACGTACCTGAAACGTACAGATGACACCTTACGGCCTTCGCTGGAAATCCCCCAATTTCGCAGGGGGCCTGGCCTTTCATCATAGGTGACCAAATTTCGGAACTAGGCATTTTCCCGAATGAAACGACCTTTGTTAGATTTGGTCTGGAACCATTGATCATGCCATTGTCCGTTGGTCAGAAGCCTCATTTTTCCCTAGCTTTAGATTAGGAAATTAAAAGTTGTTCTGTTTAAGATCTGTTAGATTACGTTGCCAGATCGGCTGTCTTGGTCAAGTGCTCTGGGAGGGAGAAGCATTACTGAGAAGAAATCCTGGGCAGTAGGAATCTAGTTAAATAGATCAATCATTTAGAAATTCGCTTGAAGTCATCGCAAAAATTCAGCTTCAAAAAACATGAATCGATCAAAACTCTTCGAATGGCTAGGTGTGATTACTGCCATAATTTATTCACTTTTGGTGGCTTTAAATATTGGTGCTGAATTCGTCGGATTTTCAATGTTGCTTATTTCTTCATTCTTGATCGGTATATGGGCCTATTGGGGAGAACATCGTGGTATCTTAATACTCCAAATGTTCTATGCCTCAGCTGGGATAATTGGAATGTTTCGATGGTTCTAAATTTAAGCCATGGCACCTGGGAATATTTTAAGACTGATGTTTGAATTGAGGGTTTGAGTCAAGAGGCAATCGTTTCAGATATTTTTTCTGCTAAGCGTAATCTGATTGTAAAAGTGGTGCCCAGCCCGATTGAACTTTTGACAGATATTTTGCCTTGATGTTCTTCAATGATTTTCTTGGCAATTGAAAGACCAAGGCCAGTTCCCTGCCCTCTTTTTTTTGTTGTAAAAAATGGGCTGAAAATACTCGAGACTGTTGTCTCATTCATACCAGACCCATTATCTATGACTTCTATTTTTGCAAGTTGATCCTCCGTGCAGAAATTCAACAATAAAGACGGCTTCAGGGTATCCTCTAGTGCATCCAACGCATTGTTGCAGAGAATCAGGAGGACTTGCTCAAGCTGGCTCCTATTTGTCCTGATTAATGGCAATTCCTTGGGCAAATCTACCATCAATTTAATATCCCTTGCTTGAAGAGTAGGCCTAATCAAAGATTCAACGCCCTTCAGAACTTCGCTGGCGTCACAAGGTCCCAATCCAGGTTTTCCTCCATGAGTCATTTCCTGCATTACGGTTAACCTATTGAGTAATCCCTCAGTGACACTTGTCATTGATGAAATATGCTCACCAAGTTCTTTTTCTCCCAGTCTGTTGAGATGATGAAGGAGGTTTAGATGCTGCAGTTGTGTCATTAATACACTCAAGGGGGTCTTGAGTTCATGGGCCAGTGAAGTACTTGCTTCGCCAATGGTTGCAAGTCGATTTGCTAATTTTAGTGCTTCTTGGGCTTTGGTTAATTCTTCAAGCTGTGCATAAGATGCTTCCAGTTCTTTTTCTTTCTGTGCAGTTATATCTAAGAGGATTCCCCTGCATTCGAAGGGTTGTGCTTCCAGATCAAAGCTGATTTTTGCAACTGCACGTAGCCAGATGATAGATTTCTTGGGATGATGAATCCGAAAGTCTAACTCTCTATTTTGAGATTCCCCAGACAGATTTATAAATTGGTTGAATAATTGGAGATCGTCTGAGTGGATAAGCTTTAACCAAGCGTCTACTGTGATCGTATGATTTATGGGGAAACCTAGAAGATCTCGAGTTTCAGGCGAACAAAAAAGTTGGTTGGTAAGTAGATTTAGCTTCCAACTCCCCATTTGTATGATTTGTATGAGTTGAAACCAAGTTTCAATTGGAGTATTTAGGCTGGAATCATCAAAGATTTCTGGTTGATCGACTTTTAAAGTCATCTTATTTTTAACGCGATATTAAGTCATAAAATTTCTTTTTTATAATATTTAATGACTGACTCGATCTCCAGTCAAGACAAAATAATGTGAATTTGTCACGATTTTGAAACTATAATTTTGAAAAATCTAACAAATTACTCTCCGTTCTCCCATCAGGTAAAAAAAGTGTTGCACTAATACAGTCTAATTTATCCTCAATCTGATGGCTGATGTAGAGAATTTGCGTTGCCTTTGATCTTCCCAATACATTGATCTCATTAATTAACTTTGTTCTCTGATAGGGATCCAATCCTTGGCAGGGTTCATCAAGTAACAAAAGTTCAGGAGATTTGACCATAGCGCGTGCCAATAAAAACAAACGTTGTTGGCCATATGACATGTTTAAGTAGGCAGTTTCCGCAATTTCCAGAAGACCAAACTGGTTCAACCAATTTTCAGCTATTTCTTTTTGTTTTTCAGAAATAGATTCGTAATAACCTATCGAGTCATTAAAGCCGGAATAGACAACCTTCCGTCCAGTAATTTTTTGACGGTAGTTCATCTGTAATTCAGGTGTGACTATTCCAATTCTTTTGCGCAGATCCCGAATGTTCTCCCCAGAACCCCTACGGTTTCCAAAAATCCAAACCCTGTTACTGTAAACTTGCAGCTGTTCTCCGACTATCAACTTCACAAGGGTTGATTTTCCAGAACCATTTGGCCCTGAAACCTGCCAATGTTCTCCGGTTGGCCAAGTCCAAGAAAAATTTTCAAAGACCGTGTGATCTTGATAATAAAGATTAACATTCTCCAATTTAACAGGTGGTACCAAGGAATTTGCTATATTTTTGGAATGAGAAACAATTACTTTTCTATTTAATTTACTAGTGTCTGAGGCCTTATTTTCGTAACTGTATAGTTTCTTTAAATTTGATTCATTTAGGACAATGTTCCGCTTACCTGAAAAAGCTATTTTCCCATCCATTAATCCCATAACATCTGTAATTTCTGGAATCAATTCATCCTGACGATGACTCACCAGGATGAGTGACAATTTAGAGTGTTGAACCAACTCTCTGAGCAAAGATTGAAAATCGTTTTTTGAATTCTGATCTAATCCATCAAATGGCTCGTCCAGCATCAATAGCTTTGGTGATTCAATTAATGACTGAAAGAGTAAAAGCTTCCGCCATTCTCCGTTTGATAATCCCCGAATTGGACGATCCACTTTTGAGTCCAATTGAACAAGGCGAAGCAAGTCTCCACTTTCCTTTTTTGTGAGTATGGACTCTGAGAACATGTTTCGAATGGTTCGTTGTTCTTGCTCCTTTCCGCTGTATTCTTCCCATCGATCCATGAGTTTCTCCTGCGCAAGCAGACCCAAAGGCTGATTTAGGTGAACCCAGCCGAGTTGACTGATCCCCTGCAAATCAGGATGTCTGCGCAATGTTCCCTCACAATAGGCGATTTGTTGCGCCAAGACCCGTAAGATTGTAGACTTTCCAGCCCCATTTCCTCCCAGGATTGCCCAATGCTCATTTTGCACAAAAATCCAATCAACTTTTTGTAAAACAACTTTGCCCTGTAGTCGAACAGCAACACCTTTCATCTCAAACCAATTGACACTGTCCTTTGCTAATTTGGGCATTCCAGATACTCCATAAAGAAAATTATTTTAGAAACTAATTGAATGTTTTTTGTAAAAATTCTTGTCAGTCAAAATTCAGTGTTGATTTTTGGCAAGGCTCTGCCCCATAATCACGCCGAATTTTTAAGGAAGCAAATATATTTGATGATTTTGATTTCATCAGACAATCAAACCTTTAATATTTGTTCTTGATAGATCCAACATTTCAATTTGAATCAATACCTGCAGGAACCTAATCAGAGCAAGGGGGTTAATTATGAACTTAAACGAAACCCAACTATTGCAAGCGTATCGAAAGATGCGTCAAATTCGTGCATTTGAGGACAGAGTCCACGAAGAATTTGCTACAGGTGAAATTCCTGGATTCGTCCATCTTTATGCAGGTGAGGAAGCTTCTGCAGTAGGCTTCTGTATGCACCTTACCGATGAGGACCGCATCGCTAGCACGCACAGAGGTCATGGTCACTGCATTGCCAAAGGTGTAGAAATCAATGGAATGATGTCGGAGATCTATGGTCGCCGCAACGGCATCTGTGCTGGCAAAGGGGGCTCAATGCACATCGCTGACTTGGAAAAAGGTATGATGGGTGCCAACGGTATCGTTGGTGCTGGGCCTCCCTTGATCTGTGGAGCTGGTCTGGCGGCAAAGTTTCAAAAAAATGGTGCTGTTGCTGTTGCGTTTGTTGGTGATGGAGCATCAAATCAGGGTACCACTATGGAATCTTTGAATCTGGCATCAGTTTGGAACTTGCCGTGTATTTTCGTTGCTGAAAACAATGGCTACGCAGAGGCAACTTCAAGTACATGGTCAGTCTCATGTGAGAATATTGCCGATCGTGCAGCAGCATTTGGTATGCCGGGTGTTGTGGTTGATGGGCATGACTTTTTTGCAGTCTATGAGGTTGCCGGTGAGGCCATTAAAAGGGCTCGCGAAGGAGGTGGCCCCAGTTTAATTGAATGTAAGCTAAATAGATTTTACGGTCATTTTGAAGGTGATGCGCAGAAATATCGTTTGAAAGATGAGGTGAAAAATTTGAAACAAAATAACGATTGCCTCAAAAAATTTGCTGATAAAGTTTTAGATCAAGGCCTTCTAAACAAAAAACATTTAGCAGAAATTGATGAATTAGTTGCTGAGGAGATCGACTATGCAGTCAACCATGCCAAATCGTCAGAAAAGCCAAATAGTGCTGACCTGCTCACGGATGTTTATGTAAGCTATCCTTGAGAAAACAGTAATCTTAAATTGGGGGGGGTAATATGGCTAGGATTATCACATTCAGGGAAGCAGTTAATGAGGCTTTGCTTCAAGAGATGGAGCGCGATCCCAAAGTAATAGCAATGGGAGAAGATGTAATAGGTGGTTCGGGTGCCAAAGGAGAAATGGATGCTTGGGGGGGGGGCCATTTGGATTCACAAAGGGTCTATATGGAAAATTTGGTGATAGGATTATGGATACCCCAATTACTGAGTCGGCTTTCATAGGTGCCGCAGTAGGTGCCGCAGTTTGTGGAATGCGACCAGTAGCAGAGTTGATGTATATCGATTTCATGGGAGTATGTTTTGATCAAATATTTAATCAGGCTGCAAAATTTAAATACATGTTTGGGGGGAAAGCTGAAACTCCTGTTGTAATAAGAACATCTATTGGCGCTGGACTAAGAGCAGCCTCGCACCACTCTCAAAGCCTTTATCCGATATTTACTCATATTCCGGGATTGAAAGTCGTAGTTCCTTCTAGTCCATACGAGGCTAAAGGTCTCTTAATTCAGGCAGTTCGTGATAATGATCCTGTGATTTTCTGTGAACACAAATCATTGCATTATATTCAAGAGGATGTTCCAGAGGGTTCTTACGCAATTCCTTTTGGTGAGGCAAATATTGTGCGTGATGGGGGAGATGTGACTATTGTGGCCTTCGGTCTTATGGTTCAAAAATCGATGGAAGCTGCATCCAAATTAGCAAAGGAGGGTATTCAATGTGAGGTGATCGATCCAAGAACGACCTCACCCTTGGATCTAGAAACGATCGTTGAAAGCGTCGAAAAAACGGGTTACCTAGTGGTGGTGGATGAGTCGAATCCAAGATGCAGTATGGCAGCCGACATCAGCGCTCAAGTCACGGATCAGGCATTTGGATCGCTGAAGGGGCCTGTGAAGATGGTAACAGCTCCGCATTGTCCGCCACCATTTTCAGACGTCTTAGAGGATCTCTATATCCCCAGTCCGAATAAGATCACTGAGGCCATCCGTTCACTGAAGTGAGACTTCTAGATCCACCAGAAGAAGTAAGCCGGCCAATTCGTGTCGGAATTCTGGCTAACCCTGCCTCTGGTCGAGATATCCGTAGAGTCATTTCCAAAGCATCTGTTTTCCCCACATCTGAAAAATGCAACATGATCCAACGTTTGTTAGGAGCATTGACAGTATGCGGGGTAGATGAAGCTTGGATGATGCCGGATAAGGGGGGCATAGCTACTGTCATCAGGCGATTCGGTCAGACTCTCGAAGGTAAACGCCTGCTGCCTGTTCAATTTACGGAAACAGACATCATGGAGACTCCTGATGACACTAGATTGTCTGTACGTGCAATGGTGGCAGCAGGTATTCGGGCGATTATTGTTCTAGGTGGAGATGGCACTCATCGTTTAGTAGCGGAGGAGTGTGGTGAGATTCCAATGGCAACACTCTCAACGGGAACAAATAATAGTTTCCCAGAGTTAAGGGAAGCTACCCTAAGTGGTTTAGCGGCAGGTTTGGTTGCGACTGCGAGGTTAAACTTAGACGATGTCACCAGACGAGAAAAGAGACTGTTAGTTGAGGTCAATGGTGAAATAAGGGGTATGGCTCTAGTGGATGCCTGCATTAGCGCGGATATGTTTGTCGCTGCAAAAGCAATTTGGCAAGTTGAGCAGCTAAGGGAGTTGTATGTTACTTTTGCGTCAAGCGAGGCAATTGGACTTTCTTCAATTGCTTCTTTGGTCCATCCAGTAAGACGTGATGAAAACCATGGTCTGGCAGTGCAATTGGGTCCAGAGGCCAATCAAAAAGTTATAGCTCCAATTGCACCGGGCTTGTTCGCTCAACTTGGAGTATGGAAATGGAACGAATTGCAACTTGGAAGTTCCTGGACTCCAAATATTGATCGAGGAGTAATTGCTCTTGATGGTGAAAGGGAGATTGAGTTCAGAGAGGTTGATAAAGTCCAATTAAGTTTGGATCGTCTTGGACCAAGAGTAATTGATGTCAGTATGGCTTTAGGTGCAGCAGCAAAACACGGTATCATGCTGTCTAATTTGAATTAATAGTCTTGGGGCCATTTGATTGAGAACGAATGGAAGTACGTATTATTTGTAATTTTTCATTAATGAATGAACTGAAATTTTATTTATTACTTTTTTTAAAGAAGTACAAAAAAAGATCTTCGGTTAAATAGAAAAGTTGCTTTTATCATAGTTGCTAGCATGGTATCGGGTTAAGCATGGGCTAGACAGGGCCAATCACCTTGCAGGAGACAAAATTCTGTTAAATGCTATATGCTCAAGAAACCATCGAAGGGCCACTTTTAGGGGGGCTATTTGGTTTGGAAGATCAAATGGTCTGCTTGCTTTGTATGCCTTGGCCCGAAGTCATTGAAGAAAATGCAAATCAAAATATTCCTTCGGGTCATTACTGGTCGGAAACAAATGTTGAAAGTGGTATGGTCAAGACTTTTATTTGATTTCTGATCTTCGAAGATAATAACAATTAAGGGTGCAACCCAACAAGTAACTGAGGAATCTGATGAAGAAATTGCTTAATGATCCATATAAGTATGTTGATGAAATGTTAGTGGGAATGTGCGCTGCCCACCCTGAAATATACAGACAGGCTGGCGAGGGGGGACGCGTCATTACCAGAGCTGGATCACAAAGACAGGGTAAGGTTGGCATAGTCTCAGGGGGTGGTTCTGGACATCTGCCTGTGTTTACAGGATATGTGGGTCCTGGACTTTTAGATGCTTGTGCAATCGGGGATGTGTTTGCTTCGCCCTCGGTCGAGCAGATGTCTGAGGCAATGAAAGTTGCTCATGCAGGCGCTGGAGTGTTACGTCTCTACGGTAATTATGGGGGAGACGTAATGAACTTCGATATGGCGGGAGAACAGTTGGAAATGGAAGATGATATCCAATCCACAACTGTTTTGTTAGCGGACGATGTGTCCTCAGCACCTCCGGAAGAGGCAGAGAAACGTAGAGGTGTTGCTGGAATGGTCTACGCTTTCAAAATTGCGGGGGCGGCGGCTGAACAAATGCTGTCGCTGGGAGAAGTGACACGAATTGCTCAAGAAACTGCCGATTCATGTCGTAGCGTTGGAGCTGCTTTAACTCCTTGCACGATCCCTCAGGCAGGAAAAGCAACATTTGAGATTGCTGAGGATGAGATGGAGATGGGTATGGGCATTCACGGGGAACCTGGAGTATGGAGAGATAAGCTCAAACCTGCGGATGATATTGCTCATGAGATGGTTGATCGATTAATTGCAGATAGGGCAATTGGTTCAGTTGATAGGCTTTCAGTAATGGTAAATAGTCTGGGTGCAACTCCTCCAGAGGAACTTTACATCCTTTACAGGATTGTCAAAAAACGGATTGAAGATCTAGGGGCTACCATAGTAATGCCCCTTGTGGGGCGCTACGCAACTTCGATGGAAATGTCTGGAGTGTCAATGACATTCTGTTCCTTAAATCCGGAGAGGGAGGCTTTGCTTCAAGCGCCTGCCCGGTGTGCGTTTTGGCAGGTGGGATAATGAAAGTTTTGTGGTTGCAAGACCAACTGCCTCAGTTGGCTGAACACCTGGAGTCAAGTTCTGAGGAACTCAATGGCCTAGATGCCAAACTCGGCGATGGAGACCTCGGGGTGACAATGGTTCGTGGTAGTCGACAACTTCTGGAGATTCGAGAGGAATTGCCAGATGATTGGGGCATGGCGCTACTAAAGTGTGCCCAGGCCTTCACCAAAACCAGTGGTTCAAGTTACGGGACCATTCTTGCTACGGGTTTGATGGCGATGGCCAAGCAGAAAAAGGGACAGGCTGAAATAGATCCTTCAGAGTGGGCTGGTTTACTCAAAGTGGCACTTGAGGCAATGCAAAAGCGTGGAAAAGCTGAGTTGGGTCAGAAGACCGTTTTGGACCCACTCTCGGCAATACAGAAGAAATTGGAAAGTAACCCCCATTCAAGCCTATCCGATCTGATCGAGGTGGTTCAGCAAACAATCGATGACTTCAGGGATAAGCCCTGCCAAATTGGCAGAGCACGTATTTTTCAGGAAAAGTCAATTGGTTTGGATGATCCAGGAATGGTAGCATTAAAACGGCTTCTTGAGGGCCTAACTCACTTATAAATATTTTAAAATTTTAAGAGAAAAATTAATTTAGAAGAGGATAATGTCGCTCAAAGCAGAATCAGTTTCACCTGACTGGTTCAAACACAAGAGAGCTGATAAAAATCTAATCGTCAATCCGGTGATACCCTGGTTAATGATCGGATTCCCAGTGTTGATTCTGGTCGCTATTGTGATTTATCCAACCATCTGGATGGGATATCACGCTTTCCAGAATACTAACATGATGAAACTGTTTTATCAGGATTGGGAGTATATCGGTTGGCAGAACTTTGCTACGGTGCTTAGTGACGATCGCATGTGGGATAGTGTTGGTCGATTGATCCAATATCTAATTTTTGGGGCCTGTCTGGAAGTACTGCTTGGGACCATCTTGGCACTGACACTCTTTGAATTGGTTAAATCCCAATTGGCAAGGGTGATCATCCTTATTTTGCTTGTCCTGCCCATGATGCTTCCTCCTTCCATTGTAGCCACTCTTTGGAAATTTTTGCTCCAAGCATACAACGGTGCTGTTAATCATCTTCTTATAAAAATTGGAATTTTGGGACCTATGGAGCGCATCGAATGGCTGGATGCAGGCTTATCTCTCTGGTCTCTAACAATGGTTGATGTCTGGCAATGGACAGCGCTTCCCTTACTTATCGTTTATAGTGGTCGTGTGTCTTTGCCCCCTGCGATCTATGAAGCCGCCAAAGTGGATGGCGCCTCACAGTTTATGGTCCTACGCAGATTAACGCTGCCACTACTCAAAGAAATCATAGCAATTGCTTTTATTATCCGTTTCATGGATGCCTACAAATTTGTAGACAAGGTGTATGTAATGACTTCCGGAGGACCAGCTCAGTCTTCGGAACTGCCCGTCTTCATTGCTTTCCAAAAAGGAATACGCGAAGTTGAAATTGGCGAAGCTGCAGCATATGCCTGGATAATCTTTGCTGTGGCAATGGTTTTGATAACTTTGTTTCTTAAATACCTGAAAAAAGTCCTGAAGGCTCAAACCTTCGCTTAAGGAATCGAATGGATTCTGCAACCAACCGATTGATTCGATATCTGTTTTTGTCTTTTTTGGCGATTTGGCTCGTTTTCACTATTTTTCCACTTTATTTTCAGTTCATTACATCTCTAAAGCCAGTTGCTGAAATCAACTCAATGGTCCCCACTTTCTGGCCTGAAACAATGCGACCCGAAAATTATTCAGGGATTTTTGCTGATCCGGGCTCGCTGAAGTCTTTAATTGATAGTCTAATCGTTTCTATAGCCAACACTCTTCTATCCTTGTTTCTTGGAACCCTTGCTGGTTATGCGCTTGCTCGCTTCATCCGAGGATTTGCTGGCGAAAACATTGCGATGTGGATTCTTTCCAATCGAATGTTCCCCCCAGTTGCCGTTATCATCCCAATGTTTTTTCTTTTTGATGCAACTCCATGGGGGACAGATAGCTACTTTAGTCTCATAACTTTATATTTAGTCTTTAACCTTCCCTTGGCCACCTGGCTGATGATGGTCTTTTTTCGGGATGCTCCGCGAGAATTGGAAGAAGCAGCTTATCTGGATGGCTTCACCCCTTTACAAACATTTTTTAAAGTCACCCTGCCTCTAGTATTTCCAGGTATGGTTTCAGTCGCGATGCTTTGCTGGATCTTCGCTTGGAATGAGTACCTTTTTGCAAATTTAATGACTGGGACAACCGTTAAAACCTTCCCAGTACATATCCCCTCATTTACCTCAGGTAGTCAAACTTTGTGGAATCTGGTCATGGCATTCTCTATGGTAGCAATGCTTCCCCCAGTTCTACTTTTTATCTTTCTACGTCGCTACATGGTGCGTGGTTTGTCCTTAGGTGTAGTGAAGGGATAAAAAATGGCTGAGCTAGAACTCCAATCCATCTGCAAAGCTTTTCAACATCCTGTTTTGGATCGGCTGTCCCTCAAGGTTCCACAAGGAGAGTTTTTTGTAATCGTTGGTCCCTCTGGAATAGGAAAAACCACTCTTCTTCGTTGTATCGCTGGCCTAGAAAATTTAGACGGAGGAAAAATTCTTTTCGACGGGCAGGATGTGACCAATGTGCCACCATACCAAAGAGGCGCAGCAATGACTTTTGAAAGCTATGCTCTCTACCCCCACAAAACGGTTTTTGAAAACATTGCCAGTCCCCTTGTCGCTGCGAA
>JACLAC010013300.1_pt1 | contig 12780 bp, 10 predicted proteins | sample 8027881 | NCBI WGS metagenome assembly JACLAC01 (sample SAMN15725517, study PRJNA655200) | protist metagenome | isolation source: fluorescence activated cell sorting (FACS) single amplified genomes of... | place: Spain: Blaines Bay Microbial Observatory, Mediterranean Sea | collected 2016-01-19 | reverse complement strand
TATTGACCTATGACTACAGCGGTGAATACGGAGACTGGGGTGGAATGCTCTATATCGATGGGACCGTAGAGTTTCCCGTCGCCGACTAATATCGCCTCTTTCCCCCCCTTCCATCGCCACTGGAGCCATGGTCCGCTACATTGTGGCTGTCAGGGGGGAGATTTTCAATGAAGCGTATTTCAACCTGCCTTGCCCTCTCTTTGCATCTAGCCTGCAGTAGTTCAAACAAGTCCTTATTTGACTTCGAATCGGCGACGGATGACATGGACTCCGGTCTCATGGCTCCCACCGCTGAATACTTTGCCGACAGTGGAACCGAGGCGGATGCAGGCTACGAAGACGACTACGAACCCGAGTCGGAGAACAGTTTTGCGCGGCTTCAACCCGCAGCATTGCCCGAATATGTGTTTGTCGCCAATCCCGACCGCAACACGCTCTCACGAATCCAGGTGGCCAACCTCTCCGTCCTGACCACCGAGGTCGGCGTGGATCCATCCGTGGTCCTATCGACACCCGACGAAACCAAATCTGTGGTGTTCAACAAAGGCAGTAACGAAGTCAGTATCGTCGATGCGCAGGCCATGACGGTCGAACAGGTTGAAGTCCGCGAAGACTACAATCAGATGTCGATGTCTCCCGATGGGAACTGGGTGGTCTGCTACTACGACGAGGCGTCTGTAAATCCCGATGACCCGGCGACTGAAGGCGCCCGCTCCTTCAACGAAGTGAGTCTGGTCAACCTGGAGACCTTGACGCATACCCCGATGGTCGTGGGCTTCAATCCGCGAGATGTCCAATTTTCCGATGCAGGAGACCGGGCCGTGATCGTCAGCGACGCGTGGCTGGCCGTCGTAAATCTGAATTCGACCGAGGTCGAGCCTGTCCGTATTCAGATCAGCGACGATACGGTCGACCCTCCCGAGGCTGAAGAAGTCGTTCTTACACCCGATGGTCGCTATGCACTGATTCGACAATTCGCCGTCACGGATCTGGTCCTCGTCGATTTGGACAATGGGGATCTGGAAGCTGTGGCCGTCGGAGACAACCCCACCGATATCGACGTCACCCCCGATGGTAATCAGGCCATCGCTGTCGCCCGTGGGTCATCCGAGCTCTGGATCTATGATCTAGCCGATCCCACATCCGAACCCAATGTCGTACCGATGCCCACAGAAGAGGTCTTCGGAAGTCTGGTTCTCAGCCCGGGTGGCGACACGGGAATCCTCTACAGTACGGCCAGCGGAGCGGCTCGATATGGTAGCTGGGATCGAAACGAAAACAACCCCTTGAAAGCCGTCACCACACGGGCACTGGTGAAGCCGATCTCCAAAGTAGAAATCAGTCCCGATGGTTCAACCGCAGTCATCTTCCACCCCAGGGAAAATGGGGAAGACGTCGACACCGACTCGTTCTTCTACAACCAGTACGCATTGACCATGATTGACCTCGACGATTTCTTTGCGAACCCTCTTCGACTGGTGGCCGAACCCATCGCATATGATCATACCGACGACGGACGGACTGGGTTCGTCGTCTTGGACGGTCAGCCTTATCTTGAGGTTTTGCACTACGAAACGCTATTGTTCGACGAAATCGAACTCAAAAGCGATCCCGTATTCCTGGGAGTCCTACCCGAGACTCGAACCGCCTTTGTCAGCCAGGAACATGACCTGGGACGCATCAGTTTCTATGACCCGGATACACAGGAGCTCGAAACCATTACTGGCTTTGAGTTGAATGCCGAGATCGAAGAATAGATCTCCCTGACACCGGTGTCATGCTTTTCAAGCTCTCAGGTAGCGAGTCGAATTTTTAATTATTAATTTCAATAACTTAAAAGTTGGCACGCTATCTGCAATACACATCGCCATCCACAATGGAGGCAACATGCAGCGAAATCCTAAACCGCACCTGATTGGACTGGGCCTGGTAGGCCTTTTAGTCGGGTGCTCTGACTATGCAGTGGCCCTTGGGTCCTACGACGAGGAAAGAGATTGGGCCGATACAGGTTACGCCTACGCTCCCGAAGACGAAGGCAATATGGGTGGCACCAGTGATGCCGATGACGGCTACGAGTCGGAGGTTGAAGACGACTTTCTTTCCCTCCAGCCCGCGACCACCAATGTCTATGTCTTCGTCGCCAACCCAAACCGAAATACGGTCTCACGAATCAATGTCGATGACCTCAGTGTTCTGACCACAGACGTGGGAGTTGATCCTTCGGTGGTTGAGACCACGGACGACTACACCATGGCCGTGACGTTCAACGAAGGCGGAGATTCGGTGACCATCATCGATGCCGCCACATTGGAAACGACAGAAATCGAAGTCCGCGACAACTTCAATCAGATGAAGATGTCTCCGGATGGAAACTGGATCATTTGTTACCACGACGCAGACGCGGAAGATTCCAGCGCCTCCGGCGGAGCACAGTCCTTCAACGAGGTCAGCCTGGTCAACCTGAGTACCCATGAACACACGGCTATGGTGGTCGGCTTCAATCCCAGAGATGTACAATTCTCAGCGGATAGCAGTATGGCTGTGGTCGTCAGCGACGCCTACCTCGCGGTCATCGACCTCTTGGAAGCGGCACCCTCACCCAATCGAATCCAAATCAGCGAAGATCTGATCGACCCCCCACTGGCTGAAGAAGTTCTTCTGGTGCCCGATGGTACCTATGCCTTTGTTCGTCAATTCGGTGCCACCGAGTTGGTGGTCGTCGACATCCTGACCGAGCTGGTGGACTGGGTTGAAGTGGGCGAGAACCCTACCGATATCGATGTCACACCCGATGGTTCACAAGCCGTTGCCGTGGCCCGAGGCTCAGGAGAGTTGTGGGTCTATGATCTGGCCGATCCCTATAGTGAAGCCGAAGTCATTGAGCTGCCCCCGGATGAAGTGTTCGGAAGTGTACTCATGAGTCCAGATGGTTCAAAGGGTCTCCTTTACAGTACCGCTACCGGCGTGTCTCGATTCGCCAGCTGGGACCGACATGCTGAAGATCCCGAAGAAGCCATCGAGATTCTCTCCCTGGTCAAGCCGGTCAAAAGCATGGCGGTCAGTCCGACCGGAGGCACGGCTCTGGTCTTCCACGATGACTCCAATGGAGAAGACGTGGATAGTAGCTCCCCTTTCTATGGAGAGTACGCACTGACCATGATCGATCTCAGCGACTTCTTCGCCAACCCACTCCTGCTTCCTGCGGAACCCACAGGCTACGCCGATACCGCAGATGGAGAGACCGGTTTCTTCGTCATGGACGGAGAGTCCTACTTGGAAATCCTTCACTACGACTCCCTTCTCTACGACGAGGTCGAACTCAAGAGTTCACCCGTGCATCTCGGAGTGCTTCCAGAAACTCGGACGGCTTACATCAGCCAGGAGCACGACCTGGGGCGAATCAGCTTCTACAACGTCGATGACGCCGAGCTGGAGACCATCACCGGATTCGAGCTGAACGCCGGAATCCAGGACTAAAAGGAAATGAAAATGAAAATCCCATCCCTTGTGACTCTGCTCAGCCTCGGCTGCGTAGTAGAAAATAGCAACGAAATTGACGGCCTGCTCTGGGATACCGAAGTGGTCGCCACGACCGACGGTATCTATGCCGCTCTTCCTCATTCTGGTGCGTTGGTCCGTATTCAGGACAACAACACCTACAAGGTCATTGATCTGAATGGTGCCGAACCTGTACGAATGGTCACCACGCCCGATGGTTCCAAAGCCCTGATTTTCGCTCGTTGGCCGCAATGTACGAATGATAACGAGGATATCGTCGACGTCTCAGACTGTGATGAAGATGAACTCGAGTGGAATGCTGAGCTGGTGGTTGTGGAAGACGGTGTCGCTGGAGAGCCCATCAATATCCCCGGCCATATGAATGCCCTGGCATTCACTGAGGACGGCTCCAAGGCTGTCGCCTACCTGGACTACAGCGAAGACACCATCATCGAAATCTCTGGAATCGTCGACCTTTCCGAAGTGGTCATTATTGATCTCGAAGGAGATCAGACCCAGAACGCCGTTTCAATCGGCTTCTCTCCGGACAATATTCTCTTCAATGCGGATGGAACCAAGGCCGTGATCTTGTCACGTTCCAAGGTTGTTCTGGTGGACATGGTCAGTTTCGATGTGTTGGTGGAATTCCCACTGGTGCTCGACGCCGACCAAACAGTCAATCCCTCTGGCGCAGTCCTGACGGAAGACGGTACCAAGGTCCTGGTCAGTGTCAGCGGCTCGAGCGATATGTACGTCCTCAACCTGGAAGATGGCAACTATTCCATCGACATGGAGGAGTTGAGCGGTGCACCGGCTGACCTGGCTGTAGCCAAAAGCACCGAACAAACCCTGGTGGTCTACGGCTCACTCGCCCAGGTGGATTTCGTCGACAACTCCAGTGGCGATCTCCAGCCCGCCCAAACGATTGATTTGGACGAGCCTGTCTCGAGCGTGTTGATGGCCAGCGACTTCGCCGTCCTCTACAACAATGCCGGCGGAGACTATTACGACGTGGTCAAGCTCGATCTCGATACCACAGAAGATCATGAACTCCGGGTTGAAAATCCGATTCATAGCATGCAGATGAGTGAGTCCGAACAGTATGCAGTCGCCGTTCTTCGCCCCGAAGACAGCTGGGGAGGTGGACTTTCCCAATACGCCGACGAGAACTGGGGCCTGGCCGTAATCAATCTGATCGATGGCGAGGAAGAAGTCATCAGCCTTGTGGTTGAGTCGCAGCCTGTCGGTGTCGAGCTGATCGAAGACACAGACGCCAGTACCACCTATGCCCTTGTGCTGATGGATGGTGTGGATTCCGTACTCAAGATCGACCTTGCGCGACCCTCGGCCTATACCGAAGTCGAGCTGGAAGCTCCACCCGTTGGAATCGGCGCGCTACCCGATGCCACAGGCTTCTACATCACTCATGAGTCCGCTCTTGGCCTGATCAGCTTTCTGAATCCAGCCAACAACGAAATCACTACGGCCCATGGCTTTGCAGTCGTGGAGCTTCTCGATGACGACACCCTGCCCCGCCGCGAAGGCGAGGAGGAGTAAAACAATGCTTGGAATAAATACAATCACGCTTTTCGCCGCACTATCGGCTCCCGCTCAGGCAGGCCCCAACTCTGCCGTTACACATGAGCTGAACTGGGAACTCGATTCACAGATGGTCTCTGACGACAACTGGAGTCAGATTTCCTGGACCGACGCGGTCAATACCATCGGAATCAGTGGTGGCTATGGAATCAATAGAAACCTCACGCTGATGGTTGGACTGCATCATCGTAAGTATGTGAACGACACGTACATCTATGATTTCGATGGCGAAGATCCAACGACCTCGTTCTCAGCAACTCAGCTCTCCGTGGGCCCCAAATACAGTGTGGAATTGAAGTCCTGGCTTCGACCCTATGCCACCGCTCAGGCCGTCGCCTGGATGGGTACCCTCAGCGCGGATGAAGATCTGGACGAAGAGGAAAACTTGAATGAACTGTCGTGGTCAGCGTTCGCACCCGGTATCAAAGCGGCTGCTGGATTCGATATCATTCCTTTAAAAGTTGGAAAGGTCGAAGTCGCGACGCATATGGACTTCGGCTATGGCGCCGCATTGAACTTGGAATTCACCGATGAGAACGGCCGTATCGGAAACGGAAAGACGGGTGCTTCGGTCGGAAATCTTAATCTCAACGGCTTTCACGTGAACTGGGGAGTGGGCATCCACTTCTAGTCAGTTCCGAGAAGAACCCTTACGCCCGGGCGGTCCCTTGGACCTCCCGGGCGGCTCTGTTTTAGCGTCTTGAAGATGCTGGGGAGCCACTCCCGAGACTACGGGTTCTCCCGTCGTGGACTCCATCTGCTGCCGAGCCGCCCGTAAAATAGCCACACTTCGAGGGCCTTTGGACCCCAGGACAAAAGAGTCCGAGGCACTACGGATCCGCTGCTCATTGAGCCAGACCTCCACCACACCTCCCCCCACAGCCGCTTCGATCATCCGCGTATTGTGTTCCGTGTCCGACTGCGCATGGTCCTGTCGAGCCTGGATCCTGTGATAGGGCACTTGGAGCTGGGACACAAAACGTTCGGCCTCTCTCTGTTGCCAGAAGTCTTCGTCTTCACAGGACACCTTCTTCACGACCCCATCTGGATCCGGCTTATTTCCTGCATGCGAAGCACAGTCACGAATGTCCCAGCGATTCGCAGGCCCTTCCCAGTCCACCAGGAACCGCACCGGAACTGAGTGTCGAGATAGCATCCCTGTGGCCATGACTACGCCATAGGAAAGACTGACCAATCCCATGCGATCCGTGTCCATCTTGGGAAGTCGAGACACCACATCAATGACAGCCTTGAGTCCGTCTTGATGAATATGTCCTCCGCGGTCTTCCTCTCCCCCACTCTCGCCTCGGCCATCAGGATCCCAGATGACCACGGCAAACCCCGCTTCCACCCAAGTCACACGCTGACTACTCGGTAGCGCACGCTCACCGCTCAGATTGCCTCCCGGCACCACGAACAGAACGGGCCAAGGACCATCTCCCTCCGGCATATCTACGACGACGGCCATCTCAATCTCACTCGTCGGATTGGTCACACGTCCCGTGTGTCGACCTTCTGAGCTCTGAAATCCGGTCTCTCGGGATACACGCTCCGTTTCACCGGCTCCGGCTTCATCCGCAGCAGCAGTCCGTGTTCCAGTATTCGAGCAAGCCATCAACGCCAGGCAGACAAGCTGGCGAAAGTTCAAACTCATGAGGCAGAGGTCTCTTCGCCTGCCGAATCATCGGGTTCCGACGGTTCCGTAATGCCCTTGGCTGCCTCTTCTTCTCTCAGTCGCCGAATCGTGGTCCTCACGGGTTCCAAGTGACGACGTTTGATCACAATCCATGCGCCCAGACAGAGGAATCCAATCGATCCCATCTGTGCCGGAGTAAGGCCTTTGAAGCTTTCGGTGCTGAAGTACCAACGATCCGGCCCATCCTCAAGACGAAGGGTGTCCAGGAAAATTCGCATCGGCATATGAGTGAACACCAATAGCGCCGCGAAGAACCCGGGGAAACGTGGCTTCCGATCCAGGTAGTAGAAAATGGGTACAAGAGCCAGAAACCAGAGGGCCTCGTAGAAACCCAGATCATGAAGTGCCGTATGGGGGTTGATGTAGTCAAAGATCTGCTGTTCGCTCATCATCGATGTATCGGCCGGAAGATGCTCCGCCATGCGGGCCTGATTCTCAGGGGAGATCACCTCCTGAACACAGAGCTTAAGTTCCCCTTTCTCACCGTTGTATCCCCAACGGCACATGCCCTTGACTCCAAGGAAGAAGTCCGTGACCTGCCCCGGATGATCCTTGACTGAGAAACATCCCATACGCCCTAAAAAATAGCCGGGGACAAAGCCCTTGAGTGCCGCATCCGCGTAGGCCCAGGGTTTCATCGGTGCCAACAACGGCAATCCTTTGCCGTGTCGCTCCTGGTTCGAACGGTTGATCCGCCGACCTTCCTTTCGAAAATACCATATCGACAGGATCACACAGGCGAAGAAACCACCAAAGCTCGACAGCCCCTGATTGATTTTAAGCAGAGTGAGCGGTCCCTCTGAACTCAAAAGCTCACGCTCGTACATCAATACATGACCGACGTGCCCTCCGACGAAAATTCCGACCACCACCCAGGTCACAAAACGATTGAGTATTTCCGGGTCCAAACCGTCATTCTCCGCCTTCCGCATCGCAACCTTTGCGCCAAAGAGGAGTCCAGCTGCCACCAGAATTCCAAACATCGAGATGATGTCCTGATTGAGGATCGGAATGGTGAACGGCAGATCGAAATTTACAGGATCGAAGGGGGGGATGATGGGGTCCATGACCGAGCTCCCGGAGTGGTCCGCAGATGGGGGCTTTAACCACCCCGTGCCAACCGGGTAAAGTATGTCATCAGTACCGGGAAAGAACGGATGCGCACAATCTTGATTTCAGCCATGATTTTCAGCTTCTCCTGTACCGGCGAATTGGAGCCGATAGAAGTCGACGAGCCACTTCCGGGTGCCATCACAGTCAGCCCGGAATCCATGGACTTTGGTGAAATGGAGATTCTGACTGAACAGGTCAGCTACATCTCGATCCGAAATGATGGCAACGGCCCCCTACAAGTGTTCGACGTGGCCTTTTCCAGTGACTCGCAACGACCTCATTGGAGTCTCGAGGGCGGGCTGAGTGGATTTCTGGATCCGGGACAGGAAATTGGACTGACAATCACGGCTCACCCCATGACGCTGGACAGTCCAAACAGCGGATTGATGATTCGCTCAGATGATCCCGATCGGCCCGAGGTCAGCATTCCGCTCAGTGCTTCGGTCTATGCGTTGCCAGAATTGCGGGTAGATCCCGCTGATGTCGTTGAACTGGGAATTGTAGCCATCGGAGAAACTGGAAAGGCGGATGTGATCATTGGCAACGATGGCTACGCCGACCTCTACGTAAATCAGGTGAGTATTTCCAACAATTCATCCGCATTCGATATCGAAATTGACGCGTCTGGCACCACAATCCCGGCACGTTCTGAAGACGGTCGAATTCGAATCCGCTTCACGCCAATAAGCGCCGGCAGCTTTACCGAGACCTTGACCATTGAGACGACCGACCCCGTGATGAGTTCCTGGTCGCTCGTCATACAGGGCACCGGCAGCTGAGTTTCGACTTCAAACGCGCGGAAGTCGCAAAGACAAGATCGCCTGGCCTTCGTCCACCTCTGCGTCCAAACGACCGCCCATGTCCTCGATCATGCATCGACTCACATACAAACGTGTCCCGTGCTCATCGCTATCGCCCTGGCGAAACGCCTCGAATAATGGCCCCGAGTCCCTCGATAAATCGCCTTTCCCGACACTTATAAGCTCGAGAACCCCGCCACTCTCGTCCGAACGAACACTGATTTGAAGCCCCAGGCCAACGGTCGCCTCGAGCGGGGGCAAACGTCGTAACCAGACCTCAATCAACTGCTCCACGACATGGGCCAATACGTCCAAACTGGCTCGCACCTGTACCGGTTCCAACTCAGTACTCAGTTCGATACCCCTTCGGGCCCCGATCCGAGTACACACATTGGCCACTACGGTGGAGAGTTCCAGGCTCTCCAATGGAAGACTCTTCTTTTCACGGGAAAGCTCTCGGACCCGACGCAGGACATCCGTGGTTCTTCCCATTCCTTCCAAACACTCATCGATCATCTCGATGGCCAGCTCCGGATCCAGTGCATCAGCCAGAATGTCTCCCCGGAGCGTGGTCAAATTGGCCACGAGGAAGGTAGACGAATTGTAGATTTCATGAGCGGCCTTTCCGAGCAGGCGCGAGCGCTCTTGTAGAAGCGCTTCTCTCGAATCTGGTGAGCGCCGCGAGTGAAACAGCTGCTGCTGCTCAGGACTGACGCTTCCCTTCCCGTCCGTCATGTTTTCTCCAGGCCATATTCTAACAGCCCGAAGGGCCTCTCATGCGATAGATGCCATGACATGTCCTCACTCTCCCTTACTGGTCGTCAGTGGCATCTGCTCGATTCTCCAGAAGAGATACGAGAACAGCTCCAAAAAGAACGCAACCTCCATCCATTGGTGGCAAGCTGCTTGAGTCTAAGTGCCGGACGGGATGACCCTGATTCCTGGCTCGCACCCGACTGGTCGCATCTACATCCTCCAGAACTCATGCGAGGGCTATCCACAGCTGTGGATCGAATTCAGAAAGCGGTCCGCGACGAGGCGCACATTCGTATCGTCACGGACTACGATGTCGATGGAACGACATCGAGCTTGATTCTTCAACACAGTCTGCGCCTTCTCGGGGCCCGAGGTTCACTCTCGTACCATATTCCCAACCGCTTCAAGGAAGGCTACGGATTTTCCGTCCAGGCTGCAGAGGCCGCGGCCGAGGAAGGGGTCAGCCTGATTCTCACCGCAGACATCGGAGTGCGGGACCACGATGCTGTCAGCCGGGCGGCGGAGCTGGGGGTCGACGTAATCGTCTGCGACCATCACCTCCCTGAAGGTGAAGCTGTTCCCAAACACGCCTTGGCCGTACTTTGTCCACCGCAGAAGGATTGCGATTACCCCAATCCCGATCTGGCCGCTTGCGGGGTCTCATTGAAACTCGCAACCGCCCTGCTCCAACATCATCCGCGCCATTCGGAAATCATTCAATCCATGTGCAAACTCGCTGCCATCGGTACGGTCGCCGATGTGGTCAGTCTCTCATCCCTGGAAAATCGTGCAATCGTAGCCCTGGGACTTGAAGGCTTGAACCGGCCACCTCATGCACCCGGTCTCCAGGCCTTGCTCGATGTTTCAGGACTCAAGATCGGTCAAATCGTCGCATCAGATCTAGGATTTCGAATCGGTCCGCGAATCAATGCCGCAGGACGACTGGAGAGCGCTACAGCGGTCATTGAACTGTTGAATCAACGCGATCCGATGGAAGCAGCCAGGCAGGCTGCGGAGCTGGATCAGGTCAATCAACGTCGCCGCTCCGTACAAGACCAGTTGACCCAATGGGCAGAAAAACAACTGGATGCCGAATCCAATTTCGGATGTGTATGGGGAAACGAGGACGAAGGCTGGCATCGAGGCGTAGTGGGAATCGTCGCAGCCCGTCTACGTGATCGAACACACCGTCCTGCGGCCGTCGTATCCGTCCAGGGAGAATGGGCTCGCGGCAGTATCCGGTCGACTCCAGGTATCCACGCCGTCAGTGCTCTGGATTCGGTCTCAGACCTGCTGGAACGCTTTGGAGGTCACCCGGCGGCAGCCGGTTTTACCGTTCATCGAGAACGACTTCCTGCACTTGCGGAGGGCTTGAACGCCTACGCATCGGGTCAACTGGAAGGAAAGACTCAAACCCCACAGCTCCAAATCACCGCACAGGTGCCTGTGGCGACCCTCAACTCAGATGTCATCTCCTCCCTACACAAATTGGGGCCTTTCGGGAAAGGAAATCCTGCGCCGGTAATTGCCTTGGAAACGCTGGTTCCCAATTGGGTGCGTCCAATGGGCAAGAATCACTTGAGGATCGATCTGGGGGTTTTGGACGCCGTCTGGTGGAACGGAGCCAAGCATGCCTCCGAATTAACTGGCGAAGTCGAACTCGCTGGTACCCTTGGTTTCAACACCTGGAAAGGACAACGAAAGGCCCGCCTCACTCTGGAGGATGCACGCCCTGCGACTCGGCAAGAGCCCTGACTGTTTCAACCAGATCCCGAATCTCAGCTCCAGCCGGTGGTTTCAATGAAAACACCTCAGGCACAACACCCAGTTCATCCCAGGTATGAACTTCCAACTCAATGGCCCACCCCACACTCGGGAGCTCAATCGTCATCTCTTCAGGCAGGCGATGACGTCCGACATGCATCAAGTCCGGTACATCCACCCGCATCAAAAGTTCGGGTTCACTCTCCTCTCCGGGTAGTTCCCGGGAGACATTTAGACTGCGAACCGTGTCGAGTTTGCTATCCAGAAGTGCATCGACATAGACATTCTCTGCTCCCTGCAAACGGACTTGAACCCGGTCATCTACCCAGCCCACGTTGAGGACCTCGGCCCCCTCCAGGGGAAGCCCTGCCGTCAACAAGGACAGCAGATCGTCCAACCCAATGGCTCCACCTGTGACCGCCTCCAGTACCTGAAGCGCATCGTCCCCTTTTAAGAACACGCCATCGCGATGCAACCATAGGTTCAAACCGGTCCCATCACTGGCCATCAAAAGCATGGGCGTCTGCAACGGAGTCTGCACATCCAGACGAACACGATTGGGATGATGAAGAATCATGGCCCCAATGGTCGTACCCTCGGAATCAGGCCCCTTCACCGTAATATTGAAGCGAGCCTGGAGAACATAGGGAAGCTTTCGGGCCCACGCCTCTGCAACTTCCTGACGCGCCTGCGGCTCGTCCTGTCGTTGTTTTTTCTTCGTCGCACAGCCCAGCTGTACAACGAGTGGCCAGATCCAGAACCTCAATCGCCTTCCCTCTGATGCTGAAAGCGGGTCCAACCTAACCCGTGAGCCCAATCGCGGATTGCACAGGGGCGTACTCTTACGGCAAAAGGAAACGAGAACCCGGTCACTACCAGAAAAAAGAATCATAGAACCTATGAATTTGGGAGTTCACGATTCCATAGATGCCGCGCTCCAATTCGAATCGGAAGAAACGTGGCCAATACACATAAAAGGGTACTGACGAAGAAAGGCAGAACTACGATTATCCACTCACTCACCAAGAGAGAACGACCATCGAATCGAGCCACCATGATCCACCAGACCGGCATCACATTGAGAATGACTACGGCCAGGGTAAGCAACAAGGAGACGACCATGAACATCACCGCCGATGGACCCGCCGCGACTCTGGCCACGTTGTCGGCCTTGAAGTCCGGAAAAACAGCCCCCATACCGACTGCGATGCCTGAAATCCCAAAAGCAAGCCCGAAAGCGGTCACCGAAGCCACCACCACCAGGAAATTCCCTGCGCCAAGAATCATCGTACAACTGATCGCAAGAATCTGACCGACTACAATCATGGGGATCAGACTGGGCCAGACTTTGGCCCACAGAAATGCGCGCGCCTCAATCGGGCCACTTCTCACGATCCAGAAGGCTCGTGACTCGGCTGATACGGCCGTAAAAAGAAAGCGGTTGGCCACGGCCGCCATGATGAAACCCACAAGCATGATGGATGCATAGGCAAATAGATTGCGCCAGTATGCAGCCCAGGGTCCTTTGAAGATATCCAGTGGCAAAGCCCAGGC
>JACLAC010007137.1_pt1 | contig 12782 bp, 7 predicted proteins | sample 8027881 | NCBI WGS metagenome assembly JACLAC01 (sample SAMN15725517, study PRJNA655200) | protist metagenome | isolation source: fluorescence activated cell sorting (FACS) single amplified genomes of... | place: Spain: Blaines Bay Microbial Observatory, Mediterranean Sea | collected 2016-01-19 | reverse complement strand
GAGCTCGAAGGATGGCTGAGGGGCAGAACGGAGGATGGTATGGGAATCAAGGGTGGGGAAACGGGAATGGCGGTGGACAGCAATATGACGGGTCGCAGCAGTACGGAGGTGGTGGCGGCGGCGGTGGTCAGCGGCAATACTATGCTAACGGTCGCTGGCACACCCCCGGAGTCCCAGGACTCGGAAAACGCAAAACGCGTGGGCGGCAGTCCTATCAAGGTCAGGGGTCTTTCCAGGAGGGTGGGGGTTTGTCCGGACCCGGAAGCCGGAACTCCTCGCCTGCCCCGACGATCATCATAAATGGGATGCCGCAGCAGCAGCAGCAGCATCATCATCAACAGCAGCAGCCGCAACAGCAACAGATGCCGCCGATGCAGTACCAGCAGCAACAGCAGCAGCAGATGCCGATGCCGATGCAGAACGGCGGGATGCAGATGCAGATGCCGATGCAGAACGGCGGGATGCAGATGCAGAATGGCATGATGCAGCAGCCGATGCAGAACGGCGGGCAGATGATGCAGCAGCCGCAGATGATGCAGCAGCCGAATATGAACGTCAGCCGCAACGGCAAGACAAGGAAGGAGCGCAAGAATGAGAAGAAGGCGCTGCGTCGGAAGGAGAAGAAGCTTGAGAAGGGGAAGAAGGACAAGAAGTCCAAGAAGGACTTGACTAGCTCCTCCGACGAGGAACAGTCATCTACCGAGGAAGAAGATGACTCTGAGGATGAAGAGCCCGAGGATGAGAGGAAGAAGAAGAAGAAGGATCGCCTGGAGGCTAAGAAAGTTGAGGAGGAGAGGAAAGTGGCGGCGGAGAAGCAGGCGAAGCAGTTCGAAGACTTGCTGGCGCAGAATACAAAATCCGTGATCACGGAAGTCACTGGGCTTATCGCTCAGAACCGACCGGCTGCGACACCACTCCAGGCCCCCATGCTACAGCAACAAATGCAGCTCCAGCAGCCGCAGCAGCAGCCGCAGCCGATGCAATTTCAGCAGGGGCCGCCACCAGTGGTGGGGGGTCAGCAACAGGTCGGGAACAACGGTATGCAGGGACAGCAGCCGGGACAGCAGTGGGGAGCCCCCCCGCAGCAGCAGGTCGCCCAGGGCGCCGGCGGGAACCCGCAGCAAGTGCAGCCGATGCAGTGCGCGCAGCAGCAGCAACCGATGGTGATGCCACCGAATCAGGGCTTACAGCAGCAAGGTGGGATGCAGCAGCTAGGGGGGATGCAACAGCAGGCCGGGGTGCAGATGGGAGTGCAGCCGCCACAAGGTGGACTCGGACAACCGTCTAACCTTCAGCAGCAGCAGCAGATCGGCCAACCCGTGCAGCAGGCTCCCCAGGTCCAGGGTGGACCAGGAGGAATGCAGCAGCAGCAACCACCACAGATGCAGCAGCAGGTTCCGCAACAGCAGCAGATGCAGCCGCAGCAGGTTCCGCAGCAGCAGCAGGGTGTGGCGCAGGGGCAGAATGGACAGCAGGCTTGCAATGCTCATTGGGCATGCCAGGGCGGGCCGTGCCAGCAGCCGATGGGACAACAGCAGCAGGCCGGGGTCCAGCAACAGCAGCCGCAGCAGCTTCAAGGCGGGCAAGGTCAGCAGCCGCAGGGAGTTCCGCCGGTGCAGCAGAACCCTGTGCAACAGGCGCAGCAGCCGCCGCAGCAGCAGCAGATCGGGGACCTGAAGTTGCAGGCCGCCAAGGTGTCCCTTAAATTGAACCTCGTCCAGCCGGTGGATCCGGCTCTGGCTTCGGAGATCGATGGCGCGACTGACTTCGCGAGCCTCTCGACTGTGGTCCAGAACAACCTCGACAGGGATGAGATCGTTGGAGTGGTTGAACGGATCGGCGTGGTGCTCGGATCGCGGGACAAGGCCCGCCTCCCGAAGCCGAAGCTGCTCGAGAAGGTCAACGAGGAGTCTTGGAAGATCGGGATTTGACAAACTACCGGGAGTGCCCGGAAGATTTGCCTCCCTCGTCGGGTGCTCCCACCTTCCGTGGATGGTGTGCCGAAGGAGCAACGGGACTTCGAAGCGGCACTACGGGCCAAAGTCAAGCTCCGGCGTCATCCAACTCCACCCGTGCCAGGCACGGGTAGCCAGGACCGGAGTGGCAACCAGGAACATCACCATAATAATAATAAGACTCATGATAGTTGTGAGAAGGAGACGAAGGCTTCTGGTGTAGAAGAGCCACACCCTTCGACACGCGTGAAGAAGGACGACCTGGGAGAGGGGGGACACGATGGAGAATCCCTGTTCAGGGTTTTCCTATCCCGTCTTGCCCGCGAGGGGTCTTCCAATATCATACTTAGTGGGGCTCTCTGTTTCTCTGCCGGGACGCTCCTTGGACTGTGCCTTGGATCCCGGGACTGTGAGTCCACCACGCATTGGAATCCGATTGCCGCGTTTGTTGCGATCCGTGGGGCGGAACGGAACCCGTTCCTGATCCTAGGTGCTCCAGAATCCGTGGAGTCTTTACGTTTAGCCTCCGGTGCCGCGTTGACCGCGTTGATGGGGGGATGCGGGGTGGCGTGGAAGCAGAACAGTCCGGCCGCGATCCGACAACGACCGGGGCAGAAAGCCCTGGGAGAGGAGAATGACGGACGGCCGTTGGAGAAATCTAAGGGGGGCCCTGGGATGGGATCGGAGAGAAGGGAACCAATCCGACTTTCGATTCATCGACGGGGAAGGGACCCGGAGACGGTGATCTACGCTACCCCCCAAAAACCACGAAGACACCAGACGTCGCCCCAGATCTTTCATCTTGATTCCAGCCCTCCCCCCCTCACCCCGCCTATGTGTGTCGCGACTTTCCCCCCCTCGAGATCTTGCTATAGAGACGATCTCGCGCCGAGGAACGGGGCGCAGGGCCTGTCAATCCTCCCCCCGACCCCAGTGGCGCGGATGTCCCCACCTCACCATCGCCAGGAACTGGCACACCTCCCTTGGGGTCGTGGCGCACAGGGGTTTCAATGGGCGACTTTTACTCCACCTCGATCCTACTTCCACGGGGCCCCGGAGCATCTTCAACTCATGGGTCCTCCCAGAGAGAAACCACGGCGGGACCACTGGGGGGAAGGATGCCGGATGCGCTACCCACAGATTCGAGAATTTGCCCAGTGAACTCCGGACTCCTCTTTTGGCGGCGGCCGGTTCATCGGTGGGTGGGACTGCTTTGTCGATATATCCGTACATTAAACCCGATGTGTTCAACATGTGATCCCTTCTGGAAGTTTGAGGAATGTTGGTCGAGGACCTTTTGCCTGAGGTCTGTGGGCGGGCCGTGACTGAGTGGCTTCCATTCAGGTTGGCCCCCGGACCCTGCGTAGTCTATAAGGCGGATTGGCACAGGACCACAGGTAGGGGTACGGGTGGCGGGTTTCTCGCTCCTGGTACCTGTCAGCCATCGGGTGGCTCCTGGTCCCTGTTCGACCTCTCGAACCTTTGAATCTCCTCTCACCTCCCCCTCCTCTTTGCCCTTCTCTGCCACTCATCTTTTGTTCTTCCACACCATCTCGGCTGACGTACGCGATCCATGATCACCTCACCCGGTTCCTCACTTCCTTTTCTTTCACTCCTTAAAAACCGGAACAAAGGCCGTCTGTGTGAGCGTTTGTCCTTCCATACCTCCCCAGGTACGATGTGAATACTGACCCCTGTGGCCAACCACCCTGCCCCTCCCCCCGGCTCCCCCCAAAATCTACAAAAACACCTAAAGATAATCATAGTAGTCGATGATTCCTGATTCTAGGTTCGAACTGACAGATTTGAACCCGGGGCCCACATCGAGGAATTCTCCTCGGCGTTAATCTAATTCACATCCATGTTATGTGATTTGGGCTCGAGATGTGGGTAGGCTTGGGCTGGAAGGACTACGTCCGGTAGGCCCCCACCCTTTCCTCGGAGCCTTCGCTTTGCCGTCTGCTTGCCGATGAATGTAGCACGATGGCGGGGGCCTCCGGCCACCCCCCAGGATCTGCGGATAATGGGACACCCACTCGCAGGTGAACCTCACCGTGGGGCAGCTCACGATCGGGGTGGAAGAGGATGAAGATGGTGAAGCCTTCCTACCGGGTGTACCGGTACTGAGCGGGCCCGGAGCATGAGCTGTGACGCATTCCTTGGAGGATGGCATTCCCCCTTTTTGTCTTTGTTTTTCTCTGTGTGCTCGCATATCTTCCGCCTATTCAGGCATGACCGCTGGAAGTTGGTTGACTCTTGCGGCTGAGTGCTTTGCCCAGACCTGTTTGAAAATCGGAACCTGAGGACTCGCGCCCTGCAGGAACATGTCGGCACTGTCATGTCACGTGATGCTCCCAAATTTTACCATGGTCATGACGGTTTGTTACTCGGTTTTCACTGGGGCACAGGTTTTGGAGGTAGCAACTCATGATACACGCACACTATTTTTATTCTTATCTTATTCTATCTCACACGAATGACGTTTGAATCTCAGAACCTCCGCATGAAAACAGGTAAACACGGTGGTGTGGAGGCTCGAGGAGCCTTCTACTCCGGGTCTGCTTTCGGACATCCATCTAATCTAGAGGGATGCCTCCTGGTAACTGTCAGCGAATTTGGTCTATCCGCCTGGTTTTGAACTTCCTGGACGGTCTGACTAGGACCCTCTTCCATCACTACAAAACGAATGGAATCTTCTGCCCGGAGGATTGTGGAGACCTGCGGTGCCACCTTCCCTGTGGGGGGGAAGGAATCTACGTCTTCGAAGCCACCCTGGCCGCGACAGCGGGTGCCGCTACGATTCTTTCCTTTGCGGTGTCGCCGCTGACCGTGACCAAAGCGGTTTGCATCCGGAGCCTTGGGTTCAAGACGGATGTGGCGACATTCGGCTTCCCTACCCTCCCCGCTCTGGTCTTCACGAACATCCAACGACCGCAGGAGTCAGGACAGATCCCGTTCGAGTGCCAGGTACGACCCACGCACCTTCGGCACCCAGGAAAACGCCTGATCTGGAAGGGGGACGACCGCTTCCTGCCCGGCCCGGACGATCAGGAACTAGAATCTGAGAGCGAAGACGGAGAGATGAGAACACCCACCAGAGCGACTGACCGACCCCCCGCCTCCGCCGCGACCTCCGCGAAGCGCGCGCGGTTTGAGGAGTGAATACCAGACATGTGTGCCGAAAATCCCTTACTCGGATGAGGGGCCCGGGGTACCCGGTAGTCTATCTTCGTTATCTCTTCGGGAAATGAAGGAAGCGTATCAGTGCTCTGATACCGGCCACTCTTCGGACCACAGTGTTCTAAGGGGTCACCGTCGCTCAAAATCGTACAAATTGTGCTTTATGCCCCGGCCACAAGGGAGTCTAGCAGAGATGGCCTGGGGCTCAAGACCTGACTGTCTCACGGGGGCACGCGGAACGTGGAACTGGCTTGTTGGTACATTAGTTTTTCTACCGATTATATTAGCCAGGATGGTCCGCCACCGAGAGAGAGCCCAAGGCATCCCACCTAGTAGGCCTGCAGCGGCCGCTTCCGGTCCCGTGTCCTGGACCGGGACTGACGTGGTGATCTTCTTCCAGCCCAAAGCCCCCCCGACGAGGGGGCCGAGGACCTTCTCCCTCCACGGCAAGGAGTATGTGATCCGGGTCCGGGACGGGAACAAGACGGTTGAGGAGGTGAACACGAAAGGGCAGATCACTGTGAATGCGCACGAGAGCTCGACCGCCAACCAGTGGCTGAATGGGCCCGGGAGCGCGAACTTGAAGGAGGACATGAACAAAAACACGAACAAGGAGTTCTTCTGTGCTGCGAGTCTGTGCGACCCGCGTGCCGAGGTCCAGGATGTGAACGGGGTTTGTCCCCCGTGCGTGACGAAGATCCGTGAGGCGGACGTCCTGGACGCGTGCCCGGACTGCCTCGACAAGGGCGAGTTGCACCTCGTCTCGGATGGTATGCGCTGCCAGACTACGGACGCGGAGACGGAGAAGATGAACACGAGCACGGACAACTCCTGCATGAGTGGCGTCTCGGAGGGCTTCTCGAGCGGTTTGGACATGAGTGGGGTAGTGGAGGAGGCGAAGGACGACGTGAAGACCGTGGACGAGCCGGAGAACGTGGAGAACCTGAACCAGGGGAACGAGCCCGTGGAGAAGGGGGAGGAGAAGGTGGTGAACGTGAACGGCTACCTGAAGATGAAGCCCATGAATGAGACGAAGGACTATGACCGGGGTACGGAGGACAAGGACCTCTTCCAGGAAGGCGCGAACTCGATGAAGAACGGGATCGTCATCCGGGAGGAGACTGGGACTCAGATCGGGCCATGGCCATCGTTCCCGAAGAACCGCATCCCGGGCATGAATGCGGGAATGGAAAAGGGACGTGTCGTCCGGCGACTGCAGTGTGCGCGATGCCTCATCTGGGCACCGTTTGGGGAGCTCTACAATGTGACGGGGCAGGATGGCATGGACCTGGGGAAGTTCAATCCTACGTGCGGGGTCTGCGTCGAGGAACTCTGTACCCTGAACGAGCGCGGCGAGCCCATCCACTTCGAGGTCTTGTTCCAGTGCAACGTGGGCTGGTGCAAGACGGAGGGGAAGCGGACCGTGTCTATGGTGAAGGGCCGGCACACCGGGTGTGAGGACTGCATGCAACAAGTTCGCGAAGCTTCTATCCCGGCTGGCAACAACATCCCCATTCCTACAAACCTCATAGGTGGCCCGCAGAAAGGAAAGTCCGCTACCAACATCCCCACGAACGAGGGGGGTTCCCACCCCTACCCCGGAGGAAAAGGAACGTCAGACAAGGGGATGGGGAAAGGGAAAGGAAAGACGATGAAAGGGAAGTCCTTTGGTGGCGGGAAGGACCGGGACCAGAACGGGAAAGGGGGGCACACCGGGAAGAAAGGAGGGCCCGGGGGCGGCCCCGTCCGCACCGTGAAGTTCTGCTGCTTCTATTATCGCCACGGGTGGTGCCGCAATGCGGCCTCGTGCAGGTGGGTGCATGACCTGAACGAGCTTGGAGAGGACATTGCCCGCTTGATCCAGAACGGGAGCTGCAGCGGGGGCTGCAGCGGCAGCAGCGGCAGCTACGGGAATGGAACGAGTAACGGGTCGATTCGGGTTGGGTGCGAGAGGAGCTTCTTCCCAGACGGTTGCCGACACCGCCGCGCCGGCCGACACCCTTGAGAATGACATGCCATCGGAGTCGTGGGGGCGCGCGCCTGAGACGCCGGCTACGGGGCCCTTATGTATGATCGTTTGTATACATGGAGTTTTTTCTGGTGCCCTGACCGCTGTGCTAGCGTCACTGGTCCCTGAATGAGGAGCACAGCCTCTATCGATACTATTATGGGGACACCCACTCCTATTTTGGGGGTGTCTGTCTGTCTGTCTGTCTGTCTGTCTGCCCATCTGTCTGTGTGCCGGTCCTCGGCGTCCCACCCTGCCACCCACCTCTCTCCCCCATTCCCTTGTGCCTAGGCCGGCCTGACCCATCTGCAGCAGACAGCGATAGTAGGCTGGAACACATACGCCTCTGTTGGGTTGATATCCTTGTGTGATCGATGTTCTGACTTGGCTCAAACATGAGGACTGGGGAGTACGGCAGAACTCCCTTGAGACTTCGTATGCTTTCGAGATTGTGGGGGATTCCGAGCCACGCAACGCAGGGTTCAAGGGGCTCGAACGTACGCAGCATGACTCTCCCTGCCGGGTGAGTGGAATTGTTGGGTACGGAATTTTCATCTGCGGTGTCCTCTCGCGCCAGAGGATTCCTTTCTCGTTTGTGGCGGTCTCTTTTATTCCTTTGAATGAAGCAGGAGGCGTCGGTGGACTTTATCTCGTGGTTTGTAGCTGCGCGATTGTAAGATGACGATGAACCCGAAAGCGGACGACAGGTGTCAGGACATTATCAACCAGAAGACGATGAACTTGCAGGGTGTGTTCCTCTGAAACACGGCCGTTTTTCTTTGTTTCTAGCCCATCGTCTTCCTAGACGCTGTCCTTTCACTTCTCGTGTCTTCTTTTTTTGTTATTTCGTGGTTTTGAGTTGTTGAATGATTGAATGATAAGGCACACACACATACTCCGCACATGCTCGCGTTTACACATATGTAAGCAGCAGAGAGTCTCCCTACGGGTCGCACGAACCGTGGGGGATCCGGGATCCGGCGGCACACACCGCACAGGACTCCTCGGGGCTCTCTGTTCGGGGTGACTGTGGCTGCGAGATGGCACTCGGGGGAGACCGGGCTCCAACCGGCTCCGGGACTCCCGGGCAGTCCGTCACCGCGCCCACCACCTCTGTTTTCCAGCTGCGTCCGCGCAGCGCACTTCGTGAAAGGCTCACGGTAAAAGCTTGGTCTGAGGACCTTGAGGGAGAATGCCGTGGGCTGGCCAGGGCTCCCCCGGGGGCTTTCGATGCCAACGCGTTGAAACTCGTAGAGACCGCGTTCCCCTTCCGGGGGGAGGAACTCTGGCCTTCTGGTGCCGGCCCGGAGCGCGCGCTACCGGGGCTTTTTGCGGCACCCCCCGATCCTGAGGCAATTCCGGCGTTGCGGGTCTGGGATCATGTCGGTTGGGCACTGCGTCGCCTGGGCCCAGCCTGGCATGCCGGACTGCACCAGACCGTGAGGATGAGCCTCCAGGCCACTGTGAATACACTTTTTCCGGAATCTCTGAAGACACGTCGGACATCTAGGTCTGTGGAGCTCTTGATGCTCTCCCTGCAAGGGATGAATGAACTCCTTTACATGATCCGGAGCCCGGATGGTGTTCGAGCGAAGGTTTCTCTAAATATGCTTCAGCCCCTTGAGCGACGGGGCATCCGGGACCCAAGAGCACGGAAAGGCGCCCTGTGGAGGCGCGCTGTGCGGCGGATTATTATTCGCCAAAAACTCTCGATCCTAGGAGGAGAGGGGTTCGACATGGAGCAATCCATCGCCGCTGTTTACGTCGCCGCGACTGGGCAAGGCCCCTACCTGGGCTTCTGCCGAGAATGGCGGACGTCTACGCGGAGGGTCTCTGGGACTCATCAGCGAGGGATGGAACACACAGAGAAAACAGTTAGGCCATTAATGACGGGGGCAAAGGCGCGTAGGTACCGGGCCTGGAGAAGGTCACAAAGGGGTACGGGAGGCTTTTTGGTTGTACGTCGGGCCCAGACACACGTTGCGGCGACCATGGAAATCCAAGGTATCAACGCAATGGACTTAGGGAATGACGTACGGAGGGTCCGAAAGCTCCCGGGGAGTAAGAGCAAACCACGCTCGAGACTTCCTCCCTGGCATGCGTACTCCTCGAGGAGACCTCGTCTGCTTGCGCAGAGAGACCTGAAGAGGGAGGCAAAGCGGATCAGGGAAGCAAGACCCCCACCCAAAAGAGGCCGAGATCCCACGTGGACGCAGACGGCTTTGAAAAGGGTTGAGGACCAGGGGCCCTTAGACACCCCCCAGGCAAAGGCGTACCGTAAGAAATATGCGAAGAAATTGTTGAAGAGGGAAGAAGAGAGGAAAAGGAAGGCGTGTGAAGTGAGAGACGCTAAGAGGAAGGAAGGTAAGAGTAAGAAGAAGATTAGAAGGGACAAGAAGAACCGAGACCCGCCGACCCAGGGAGACACAGGAGGCCATGATCTTGGGAAGGGACTAGCGGGATCTCAAGGGGAGAGCAGAAAGAAGTCTGGAACTCGACAGCCACTCCACATGTGTGATGTTGAGAGACAGCGGTGGAATATGACCTATTTGGATGCCTACCAGGAAATCATGCTGAGGAAGGCTGAACATGGAGACCCCCCCGGGCCGATAGACATCTTGGACCCGTCGAAGCGGAGGCTCCTGTTACTCTTCCTTGTAAAACCCGGGGTTTATGTCGATTGGAGCCGGATGAGTGCGTTGTGGAATACGGAATACCCGGTCCTCCGCCTAGCCCGGATTGTTGACAAACTGGGGGCCCCCGGTAGAATCCGCCCTGTCTGGCGACGGATAGAGTCGCAACTCCAGTCCCAGCTTGTACCTCTCAGAAGAGACCTCACTTTTCGGTTTCCCGACACCATACCGCGGCACACTGCGTCCCGTGCGTTGCGGAGTCAGATTCAGGGGACAGTAGGTCTACCGGATGAGGTGCGAACCTGGATCTTGTCACAGCTGTGCATTCTCATGGTACCCCCCCGCACATTCTTTGGTGTCAGGAATGGTGGGGCGGTGATTCGAAATCATGCGAGCATTGAAGTGGCACGGGAATCGATTCAGGCTATGGGCGACCAGATCACCCGTGGCGTGGACTTCAAACGGATTGGGGGATCCTCCAAGATTCCCATCGCCGCCGAGGTCCGGGAGTTGACCGGGGAACTCCGGTCCGCCTCAGGGAAAATCCGCTCTCTTCTCCAAAAGCAAATGTCCCAGAAAACCGATGTAACTGAGTGTTTGGGCCCCCCTACTCTCCCTCCCCCCTACACCACCACCCACAAGGTGCTTGAAGAAATCCGGGCAAAGAACCCCCCAAAAACCCCGGAGGCCGAGCGACGGTACCAGGACTACGCCCGGGAGTTCGCGGGATTATGGGATCCGCGGAAAAACCCAGGTGACGCGGTTTTGGGAAAGGGACCTACCGTCAGGGACCCACTGAAACGGGAACCCCCCTGGGGTGGGAAGTGGTTTCGAGGAGGGAACAAGGGTCCAAGGGAAGAAGGTAACGGTGTCAGCGAGGGTGATACGATGCTGATAGGTGAAGACCATGGAGACAGACACTCTGCTACTAGAACCTCAAACGTTCAGGATGTTATAGGGGACATAGTACTCGCCCCCCCGCCGCACTCAATTCTGGTCCATCAGTGCAACTGTCGCACTACTCGGCCGCAAGGCGTTGCGGAACGGATTTTTGGGTGCTTCCCGGAAGCTGACGTGTACTGGGAAAGGGGACAAGGGAAACGAGGCCTGGACGAACCGGGGACCGTGGAGATCCGGGGGAGGGTGGCCAACCTGTATGGTCAAGACCGTCCCGGGAGACCCACGAAAGAGGAGACGGCAGAGGTACGTGAGAGATGGTTTGCACTGGGGCTGAAGCGTCTTGGGGAAGTAATTCCCCCGTCAGCGACGGTCGCTTTCCCGAAAGGGATAGGAGCGGGACTCGCGGGAGGACGACAGTCCACCTACGAGGCCCTAGTCCGGGACTTTGGGAGGGACCATCCGGGACTCACCATTCTTCTCGTCTCACGCACTGGTAGTCTCACTAAAAAACCGGAACCGGTGAATAACACTCAGACAGGTGGAGAGGATAAGGAGGACCGGGGGAAAGGAACCTCGGAAATAGTTAGGAAGGTTAGTCAGGTGGCCGCCGCATGTGCGGAGGACAAATCACCCAAGGAGACCTGGTTGATCCCTGGAGCGCAGTACGTGACCATGGCCATCCTCATGGCACTGGTTGCGGAATGGACGCTCATAGAGGGAGTCTCTCCATCACAGGCGGAATATGCGGTGCGTGGCTACGTGTGTGACAATCTTCCCCTCCGCTGGAGGAGGTATATAGGGGCACTCATGCGTTGGGGGGGTGCATTGTTACCGTATTACTATATCACCGTGAAGCTGAAATGCTACGGGGGGGATATAGCTAAGGACGGGACGAGACACACCTGCGACAAACAAGGACATTCGTGTATGCGAAAAGTGGTGTCCTATTACACCTTCTTTCAGAGGAGGACCAATAAACTGGTGCATCGGTGTGCACAGGTGATCCTCCAGAGGCACCCTTCGTGGGAAGTTTGGGCGTTGAAGGACGGGCCCGACCTCTTAAGAGAACGGTTCAACAAGCTACGGTTTGATGATCGGTTCCGAGACAAGTGTGCCGCCTGCGGTGCATGTAAGAAGCCAGCCACGTCCACTGTTTGTGATGCCGGACAGGCATATGAACAGACCAACGTTAAACAAGCGGTGCTCGATCTGATTTGGATCTCTGCGTGGGTCAGTGTGCACACTGGACAAGACACGGTTACCTTCTTTCGGGAAAACCGGGCGTGGAGTAAAATCGGGGGCAAACGGACAGACATCCTGGACGTTCATGCGGGGGTCGTGGTCCTGGGATTCGACGAAATCTGTCAGTTCGTCTGTTTATTACTCTGCATTACCCTCATAAGAATTGGTTGCCATGTCTTTCAAGCGCCTGGGGTTACAATAGGAAACCCGTTTGGCAGAATCGCACTTGGTGCCTCCACGGGTAGGGATGAGTCTTTAAGGGAGAAAAATTGGACAGAGGCTAACATGGCGGAGGAAGATTTCAATCGACTGGCCCGGGAGGGCTGGTCGCTTGCTGACGTCTTTGCCTGTAGCAAATACGTTGACGACGTCAACGTGGATTCTTTAGTATGCTGCCGGGCCTGTGCTCTCAAATTCATTTATGGCACCTACCGTGCCAGTTTCTCCCCGGCTGAGCACTATAAATTCCTTGACATGAAAAAATCTTTCTCAAAGACTCGCCCTGGCGTGAGGCCACGGCTACTCTTGAAGCCTGCGATTAAAAACGAAGATTTCATCACAGGCAAAAAAGCCGGGTGCCCTACCACCCATTCTGCACCTCACTGGTGCCCTTATGACTCACGCATCCTGGCCGGGATGCTCTGGGGCTACGTGCTCCGGTTTCGGCAAATTGTCCCGCAGGAGCGACTCCGGCTGCGGAGCGTGGGCCTCATCACTAGTGAGTTAGTATTGCGCGGCTATAAGTTGCATACACTTCGAGTAGCATGGGCGAAGCTCCCGTGGTGCTTGGAGCGTCAGGAGATGATGACTCGTTTGCGTCTCCTTAAAAAGGCGGGACTCCCTACCGAGGGACGCGATCTACTC
>JACLAC010020630.1_pt1 | contig 12783 bp, 4 predicted proteins | sample 8027881 | NCBI WGS metagenome assembly JACLAC01 (sample SAMN15725517, study PRJNA655200) | protist metagenome | isolation source: fluorescence activated cell sorting (FACS) single amplified genomes of... | place: Spain: Blaines Bay Microbial Observatory, Mediterranean Sea | collected 2016-01-19 | reverse complement strand
ACCTTCATTGGTATTTTCGATTATGATGAGAATATCAACACACTAGTGTGAGATTAGATTATTTCAGTTATTTTATTCTTTTGAAAAAGTAGGAATTATCATGAGTATCATAAAAATTAAAAATAAATTATGCGTAAATTAAATTTTATTTATATAATGCACATTAAAAGAGAATATTATACCAAAGATGAAGGTAAATAGATGGTACAAACTGTTCGTATCAAACTTGCAGTTGATGAAAAAAATGGGTTCATAATACTTCGTGTATTGAATGGTAATATATTTTATATATGTATTAAAATTTAAAATACGCGTACTTTATTGTTTCATATAATTTTTTGTGTTGAGTTTCAGACTTCGTATTTTAGAAAAGAAAAGATTTTACTTCAATGGTCGATCAATTTTTTTCTTTTTATTTTTAAGCCCTTCCTTCTTATATTTTTGTCGAACTTTTTCTAGATCTTTTTGTAATTTTTTCTTTGCCACTTCATTTGTACGAGCTTTCCCACAGCAACAACCACATAGAATCCAATATACAAATGCTAAAACAGTAAATCCTAACATAATCAAAACAAATATATTATTTGAATAAAAAAATTGATAGAATTCTAAATATCTGATTTGTACATTGATAATAGTATTAATATCGGTAAGACGTGCGTATTCTTGAAAAGCATCGACCGAAAATTGCAATGTCGGTATTGTACATAACATGATTAAATTAATATTAAATAATATCGTATTCATCAACGTCTTTCCTTTAATCATTGGGTGTAATGGTATGATTAATATTCTCATACCAAACTTAAAATTACCAAGCATAACAGCTAATAACATGTAAAAAGTAAACATTCCAACTGATATGACCCCAAACAATGGAAACCATGAATCGAATGATTGAAAGTAACTATTTAAAAATGGCGTCAGTGCCCTTCCACCAAATGTTACGGGCAATTGAAACAGGCATATATGCAATATCCAAAAAAACGATAAAATGGAGGAAATGATACCTAGAAACAATTGTATCCATGGCCATAACGTATTTAATAACGATGGATTCTTAAAATATGCACTTTCTTCACACAATTTCGTTTCCTCCCAATCTTTTTCCAATTGCAACAATGCCAGTTTGAATTGTTTCATTGCTTTCTTATCAGCACGTTCACTTTTTTTACGTTGATCCCTTGTCTTTGAACGATATTCTTTTTTCATCATTTCTCCTAAATCATTCAACTCTTTCGCTTGTTTTCCTAATTCAATTTTATATTTAATAAAATTCTTCTCTTCCATTGGTTGAGGTCGAAATTTCCATCCAAGAATAAAATCCATCGGGATAGCTATTAGGCCAATCCCAGCATACATCACGAAAAATACGGAACCTAAAAAGCTAAATGCTGCAATAACATAAATTGGAAATGACGTAGCCATTCGTAAATCTTTTCGTTCATATTCGTCTATACCTTTCCAATTTTCACCAACAACAGCTGCTTTTCCCATCGTATATTCGTTAAACTCAAACGTATCTACCATTTTATTCGTATTTTCATATAATGGTATTGCTGTTTTGTTTAAAAATGCATACATGATAAACATTATTGGTGCTAAAATGATAAAGGAAATCAGTTGCCATTTAAATGCACGACAAATTTTATCGCTACATGTCAATGTTTCATTACCATCTAAATCAACATCATATGCTTGGTAATAGGATATTGCAAATGGTATCAAGAATACAACAAATACAATGACACCAACAACAACAAATTGCCATACAATATCCAATCGCAAATTCCCGCATAAACCTTTTGAATCCAACCATGCACCGCATCCTACTGCACCACCGCCATTTGCAACATCTAATGGCAATAAAAAAATTGCAGCTTCAGCAAATGTCAATGCAAGTACGGCGATTGTTTTTGGAAAATATGCCTTCCAATTATCTTCTTTATCGTTATAATATCGTATAATCAAGATATTAAAGAATATCATCAGCAATGGTACGCCAACCATCAATGCAATTAACCAATATCCTAATGATGTTGGCTGTCCATCACCTTCATTTTGTGATAGAACTGTTTGTAAATTAATCATTAATATAAAACATATCGTAAATAGTATATTTATGATTTGAATCATTTTTGTTTGAATCATTTTTATTCTTAATCTTTCTCACTTATATAAATATATATATGTGTGTGTGTGTGTGTGTGTGTGTGTGTATGATTACCAATATTATCTGTCTATTTATAATTATATATGTATAGCATTAAGTTGTCGATCCATATATCTTGCACTCTTCAACTATTCATTATTTCTTTTATGATGTGCACATATATATATTTTATACATAGTACACACATGTTATATTGATGAGATGTGATGTTATGAGCGTGTGTTTATTCATTATTAATAATACCAGGTACACTGTAATATTTCCAGGATACTACTACAGTTTTCTCACGCGATATCCACCACGCCAAAACGCGGTGATGACGGCATCCACGAGGACAACTACGTAGCTGTATACTGTAGTGTAGTATACGAATGTACGTACTACAACAGTACAGTGATATACACTTAGCAACTGACTTTCCTTAAATTAAAATCTCTAAAGCCATCCATTATTTTCTTTCTTCTTTTTTTACACCACACTCCTCTCTGCTGCCGGCTGTGCCACTAGTTGCACTACTATTTATTATTTTTATTATTAATTTAATAATATACAATATATATATTATATCTGGAATTGTTCTCTCTCTCTATCTCTATTTCTCTCTATCTATCTCTTTACCCATAACACACTCTCTCTCTCATTCCCTTTCTATCTGTAATTCATTATATATATCCCTAGCCCTCATTCGATATCAACATGGCTCAATCACAAAAAAAAAATAACAAAGATGTTTGTAAATGGTTTTTAAATAATCGCTGTACAAGAGGTAATAACTGTAGATTCAGCCACTCGATAGAACATGTAGAAGAAGCAAAAGAAAAGAAAGTAGGGACAGGTAAAAGATTAGGGAAATGGAAACGTGATGGTTTACAAAGTAGATCCAGGAAGCGTGATTGGGAATTATATAATCAAGGAATCAAGCCGTCGTATGATTTAGGTGACCCAAAAATAGCCCCAAAATGTAAATGTGATTTAGTATGTATAAAACGAAAAGTAGGAAAAAAAAAAGCAAGAAACTATGGTAAAATATATTATAATTGTCCAAATTGGCAAGATAAAAAACGAAACTGTGCATTTTTCAAGTGGTATGAAAATCATGATGATATGAAGGAATCGAAGTTAAATGATAGTAATAAAACAACATCCAAGTCTGAAAATTATACTAATGTAAAAAAAAAGTTGAAAACAAATGATAATAGTAATAATGCCAGTAATAACAATAAAATACAAGTTGTAGACGATAGTAGTAGTAGCAGCAGCAGCAGTAGTAGTAGTAGTAGTGATTCCGATTCATCATCATCAGATGATTAAAAATTTGGTGGACACACAGGGGAAATTCTGAGTTTTGTGCACAATTTAACAGCACATGGCACATTTCTTGGATCAAGTCTTGAGCAAAGTATTCGCAGGAGATTTAAAATTATTTACTTCGTACGACGTTAATGATGATATATATATAAAAAATTCTCTTATTTATAATTTAAAGATTTTATTTACTCATATTGTATATATATATGTATGGAATTACCAGAAATAATAACTAAAGATATAACTAAACCGGAAAGACCTGTGAAAGAATTATTTGTTTTTTTTAGATCCAGGGGAAGCAAAAGCTGTGCCTGGAGGTCGTGATTGTTTTTGTTTCTTGTTGATTGGACGTCGTCGCATTTTAACTCGCGATCCTATACTTTCTGAACCCGAAGTGCCATTAGTGGGTAAATTTCGCTTCTTCAGACTGGAGCCATCAGTGATCGACTCAACGGTACTGGAGACATCATCTACGAACGACGTTACGATTGATGCTTGTATATTGGACCCATTTTGGATAGCTGAAATGTTTTTAGAATGTGCTACAAGATTAATGGGGCCATTATTGGCATCAGTGCGATTGTGGTCGGTAGTATGTGGTACCATTGTCGTAGAAGCTGCAATTTCGTCAATGTCTATATCAAGAACTGAAGTAGACGATCCTGCTGAATCGTCCAAATTGAGAGCATCAATTGGTCTGTTCGTTGGCAAACGGCGAATTGTAAAAGCCGGATGGACTGATTGACCAGTAGTTGTAAGTACAGGTGTACGTATGTCCTGACGTTCGAAATCAGGGTCATCTTTATCAGGAGGTGAATCAGTATACTCTTGATCGTTGAAAATCGATTCCGAGGTAAGTTGAAAATGACCATCACCACCCATGGATTCATATGCATGTTGATCGTCATGTGCTTCTCCGCCATTACGAAATTCCGGGACTTGGGAAGAGGGTGGTTCCAAGTGGTCATGATCCATTAATACCTGAGTACTCGACGTAGAGACCAGATTGCGGAAAGTAAGGGATATCGCTGGAGCGACAACATTATTTAACACTTGTTGAATTCGTCGAACATAGTGGGAAATCCATCGCTGTCGCGAAACCTGATAACTTCGATTATTAGGGTCCTCTGGGTATTTCAATTCTGCAAAGTACATCATTAAATGGCAACCAGATGGGTCAATAAAACCATCATAATTTATTCCAAACGTGCAGACAGTAGGACGTCCGTTCTGCGTGTGGTTGACCTGTTGATATAATTCCCATAGCTCCTTTTGAGCCCGAGTAACCACATTGGATCGAAAGTTGTTCCATGCTGCTAAATATTCGGCCTTCTTCTGCTTAGCTGCACTACAAAGGTCACGGGAAGATAAACCTGAAAAATGCACGTCAATAAAGAAATAAGCAGCACCCTTGGCGGCCATCCAACGAAGAAAATCCAATGCCGCCGTGATCCCTGTCGGAGGTCTGGACGCAGCATATCTCGCATTGTATGCATTAGTACGAGGACCATCTCCAATTAGTGGAAATTGGTGAGGAGGAAGAAACGTATTACGAACAATTAATAAATCTCCATATGCCCGATAATTTCCACTCGGTGGTACAACAGGTATAGTCGCAAATAAGTTAGATGGTTCCTCCCTTCGCTTTTCATCACAAAGAGTAACAGCCGCACGTTGTTGAGATAAAGGATATTGTATTTAATGAGTAAATAAAATCTTTTTAAATTTTAAGTAAGAGAATTTTTTATATATTTATATCCATACATTAACTTATAAATAAGAGAATTTTATATATATATATATATATTAATATATATAACATTAGTTCACTGCAATCGTTGCTTTTTGGCTGTTGATATTGAACGGTCATCATCACTATTATTGTTTATTGTATTCTCAATAAATTTGTACTCCATTTTTTCAAATGCTTCATCTTCCAATTTTATTTTTTCCAACGCTTTCTTTATTCTTGTATCTGCAGCAGCAGCTTCACGTTTTTTATTCTCCTCTTCCATTTGAATTGTTGTCATATCTACATTGGGGATGGCAGCAGGAGTGAACGATGTGTGTAAAATATTTTCCCAAAAATCATCATCATTTTTTAATGCATTCTTAAAATCGTTATTAGCAAGGTCAAATAATTCTGATGACTCAGTGAAATATTGTTTAACAGAATCCATATCTTTAAATAATTCGCAAAGCATGTAATTAAGCCTCTCTGGGCGTGCAAGCTCTAACCTTTTGTTGGTGTCCCATCCTGAAAGTAATGGATGTAATAATGTATTGCTCCCTGATGTAAATAAATTGTTGCATTTTAAAACACTGATCAAGTACCCTGCAAAGGCATCCATACCATTAAATCGGTCGTATGCCATTGAATCGTAACCAAAACCCATTACTTTCATGGCAGACATGGGTTGCGTCCCTACACAAACAGTTAATTTAGAAAGCATATTTTTACAGAGGTTGTTATCATTAAATGCTTTCTTTACTACAACAGTTGCAATTTCCAATGCGTGGTTGCAGCTAAAGTTACCAAAAAAAGGTGACGCTACAGTGTTATGTAAATGAATCGCATTGACATCATTCTCCTTTAATGTTAACTTGTCCAGCATTGAATCAAAGTCCAGGGATTTAATTTTGCCACGTATTTGTTCTTGCGACATGTTTGTCTTCCAACGTGTTCCTAATTTGAATTTCTTTTTTGTTTCAATTAAATGTAACCATACAGAATATGCCTCCACACCTACATGATCATCTTGAAGCTGGACCAAATCAAACGGTGGCAAGTACAAACAAGCGCTATCAATACTCTCTTTTGTGGTGGTGTTTTTTGAGAGTTCTTCAGTGTATTGTGTTAACAAATTGTTATGCTTACCTTGTGTAACTGCACTTAATATTCCTGCAAACAACCCCCATGTTAATTTGCATGACTGGTCAAACGTACGATATTTATTTCCATAAAATGTTTCCAATGTGTTGGTGCATGCCTTCACTAATGATAGTGCATTTTTATCCTTCTCCAAGTTGACATTAACACCATTCTTTATATAGCTCCATAACACATTACTGAACGCTTTTTCATTTATACAATATGTCGGATCTTTGTACTCAGATGTGATTTGCGATAAAAAGCGAACTTTGTGATAATTGATATTTAAATTTATCGTTTGGGCTTTCTTCAATACTATTAAAAATTTCACTAAATTTTCGCAGAAATTATTTCGTGGTCTCCAATTTTCAGCATGCAACATGCCTGCAAATCTAGCAAATTGATACCTTATAGTGGAAATGGTTGAAGGTTCAACTGTGGGACATTCAGTAGCATTGAAACAATTTACACACACAATGCAACATCCTTCTGCAAAATTTGGATTAGGGTGCTCCATAATATTAAAGCATTGTTCACGTTGACATACCAAACATGGTAATTCCAAACTGTTTATGTAACTTGTAAATAATACGTTTTTTCTCAATGCAACTTTTAAATCATTGGATAATTCGTTAGCTTTATGTGTAGCCTTGCCAGCTACAGCTAGGCCTAATTTGTTTTGAACGGATTGTATTCCAGCAACTAATGGTGGTAATTTTTTCAACGATGGGGAGTTATTTGCAATGGTATTATGTAGTGTCCATCCATTTTTGAAGAAATTACCAAATGTATTGGACATGCTTTTGTTTGTTTCTTGTATTAAATTTCCAAAATCAAGTCGCAAAGACGGGTCTTCCCATATAGCCGCTTTCTGAAAAAGGCACGGTTGTATGACAAAAAAAGCCTCGATGGCATCTCCCAACATACCTGTAGATGGTGTACGTGCCATTGCTCCAACGGACAAATGTACTGCTTTGTATAAGTTTGAAGATATGCAATTTTTATTCTTAATTTTTACTGTTAATTTATCAGCAGCATTTTTCAATATATTGTCTATTGTTTGTTTTTGATCAAAGTTCCAATTTGTGTCTCTGATTTTATCTATATCCCCAACAATATCTTGCATCTCTTGCCTATATAATTTGTAACGCATTTCGTTTTCATCCTTTAAAACTTGTTCTTCTAATGCATTTATAAGATCAATCAATGTATGATCTTTCTTAACCATGTTTTTTGGAAGTACAGTAAACACACGGAATGGTAGGTTGGTTTCTAATGCTCTTAACATTGCATTTGAGCTTGACAAATTTACGTTTCTTCCTTGCACACGTGTTTTGCTGGAAAGAAGACCGGATGGGTATTCATCTTCTAATCCTAAAAATGCCAATCCCTCCGCATTGTATTGTTCAGAAGGATCCATGGCTATTCGCCCACCACTTGCTTTAACTATTTGGAATGGCGAAAGGCTAACAAAAATGGATTGTTTGTTACACTCTGCTGGCAATAATGATGCGTAAATGGAACTTAATGCTGAACGGGCGCAATGAACTTGCCCCCCTTGCCCCATGTCCTGCTTAAATGCAGCTAAGAACCGGTCTTTTTTTTTTCCAGGGCCTAATAAATAAGCATTGTAGGCCCCAGGTACAAGATGTAACGTTTCCAACTTGTCTAATTCAAATAAGCCAAAGCGAAATTGCTCTGGCATACCATACATACCATTGCTATTCCTCATCATACTATCTGTTGGTGATTCATGTACATACAAACCACCTGTTTGTTCATTATCAAAAAATACATTTTCTAAAATACTATGTGCCAAGGTTAAGTGGTTTCCAACGTAACCTAGCATAGTTGTATCTATTTTATACTTGGACCGTTTTTTCGAATCTAAATTTGAAGAATATTCACCTTCCTTTAAATTTGTTTTCCGTGTTGTTGTTGTACCTGCCGGATTACCAATAGCACGAATAGAATTGTCATTTATTTCCGGCCATTTGCCTAATTTTGTACCAGAAGTTAATTTGATAATTTTTACTTCTGATTGTTCCTCCACTTGGCTGTCATTGTTGGACGATGATGATGTCAATGATGATACGTTTGATGTTAATGATGATGATGATGATGATGATGATGATGATGATGATGTCAATGATGATACGTATGATGTTAATGATGATACGTATGATGTTAATGATGATATTGTTAATGATGATGATGATGATGTCAATGATGATACGTTTGATGTTAATGATGATGTTGCTGCTGATGATGATGATGTTGCTGATGTTGTTGTTTCCAATTTTTTGGCATTTATTAACCAATTGGATAAATCTTTGTTTAATGAAATTATTAAGTTTATATGCTCCTTGGCATAAGGGCGCAAACATCTGAATGTTAGCCATAACCGGTCTAACTGTCTCTTGCTTAATGTAAATTGCAAATTTAAATTTTCTATCAATGTTTTAATTGTTTCTTCGTAATTCACATTGTATTTGTTTTTAAATTCAATTGCACTTATAGCAGTATGGACAATTTTTGGATTGCAATTTGCTGTGCAGCTTTGAAAACCAACACAGCCATTAAATGTTGGTATAGAATCAATAATATTCCATGCTTCATGTCTGTTATCATATTCTCCCCGAATAAAAATATCTTTTAAATTGTCGTTTTTAGATTTCAATAAATATAATGTAGCTACTGGCGAATTTGTTGTACTCCCTAATTGTAAAAAGAACAGTAATGTTTTTGCCAAATCTACATGTGGGTAGAACCAATTATTTCCATCCGAAGCAACACATAATGGATTGGAAAATCCACCATGTGGTGGGAATATTCTTTTCCATATTAGATAAGCAAAATTTAATTTTTTGCATACATCTTGAATTAATAATGTTAAATTTGCATAAGTATCGTCGTTCTCGTTATTTTCATTGTTGTTGCTATTTTCCGTTTCATTGCTACTATTGTTGCTGTCGCCGCTATCTTCACCAATAGATGGCCAACTGTCTGGGTAAGGCAATAAAATTTTATTACCATGAAAAACATATGGTTTCTCACCAATATTTGCCATTAATAGCTCTTTGTTTGGTTGTGTACCAAAAGTAACAAATGTTGTAATTTTTGTTTTTAAATCATTTAATACGTCCTCATGAAATAAATCTAATATTCCAACAACATCAGAATCATTTTTTTCATATGGAGAGTGAACAATGTCGCTTCTCATTTCAGTCACATCAGAAATAAATTTCATTTTATTTAATATATTTATATACAATTCTTTCGTTAAACCTCTCATTGTAAAAAAGAGATCGTTGTTTGGATAAATGTCATATGGTCGTGTATCACTTTTCTGTATTGTTTTTTTTATTAAAGTTCGGTATGCCCGATCATTTTTTTCAATACCAAATGTATTACTGGGTATGGCATCCATATATTGAAACCACTCCCTCCAAGTTGTTTCCGGTTTTAAAACAAATATGGATGAATCCTCTTCATTAATAAATGGTAGAAATGCGGTGGTTAAAAAGTGTATCATATCATCTTTATCTTCATTATTATCAATATTGTTATAAGCTCTTTCAATTAACAATGCTCCATAATGACCGTTGTAACATGTCTGTTTAATCATATTTAATATTGATTGGAAATTGTTTCGTCTTTTTTTGTCATTGTTATCAGTGAAGGAACTCATTAAGTCAGTATCATTGGGAAAACATACTGAAACCACTTCTCTATGTGTGAAGTTTAACCGTTTATTGAAAGCTGTTTTTACTTCTGATAACTTCATCCAATGTAAATTTTCTCGATTTTGACAAAAAGTATAATTTATAAGTTTTGTTATTGTTTTTATTTTCTTACTTTTGGACATTGATTGTGGAATTATTGCATTTATAACTTTAAGGAATGGAAATTCTGTTTGTATCCAATTATATATAGATAGATCAAAATTTATATCAATACTATCTGTCTCTGCCTCAAGGTTTATTAATAATTGAGTTGGAGAAAATAAAACATTTTTACATTCTTTTAAATGGTTGTTGTAATTCGCGTAGGCGAATGCTTTGGATAATTCCATGTAATCATTTGAATTATCACTATGATTCTTGTTATTTAGTTCTAAAAGTTTTGTTAACTCTTGTAAAGACATGTTTTTTAATGCCTCATAATTCATACTACGTATATATTTTAATAATAGATTGTACGTCGTTTTGATCTACGCGCTTTGTCTTTTGTGACTTTTCTAGCTTTGTAATTTAGTAAGAGATTGTACGTCGTTTTGATCTACTTCTTGGAATGCGGTGGTGGTCGTTTAACAAAATATGGAGGAAAATCTGAAGAAGATGAAGAACAAAATACTTCTAGTGATGAAGATGAAGAAGTGTATTTAATGTCATAAAAATAATATCTTGGAATCACCGGAGTTTTTACGCGTCTCCGCGTTAGTGTCTGTATAATAATTGTGTAATAAAAAAAGTTTATTTATTGGTGCATCATTGCTGCAGTAAATTAAATGCTGTGTCATACTGCCTCCCGACGTTCCAGGACCCCTTGTGTATACAGAGTAACCAGAGTATTCTTAATCATAGTTTTATTAGTTTGGTTTCTTTCTGCATCAAGCCGGGCTAGAGCTAGAGCTAGCTAGCTTGCTGGGCTTGGCTAGCTAGCCAGGCTAGCCAGGCTAGGCAAATATTTCATTTATTTACAGAATACAGAACTTGATTTGCCTTAATTTCACTATATAGGTAGTGAAAGTATACATGATGGTTGTACATATTCCACCATAATTTAGGGCAAAATTATGGTGGAACAGGGGTTTTTTACTGTGAATAGAATCTGGTTAAGGAGAATAAACTACATAAACCCACAAGAGATTTTTATAAATAGCATAAACACAGCGTAATATTTAATAGTGTGTAGGCTTATTTTTCGATCTAATAAATTTGTATCTTAATATTCGGATATTCTCATACTAAATTAATTATACATTATTTGTCTCCAAGCTAAAGCCGGGCAAGGCAAATAATTCATTTACAGTATTTACAGATACGACGCGTCCTCGTAGTGATGGCCACGGCAAGAAAAACAATTCACGCCCGACCAAGGCATCTGGGAAAAATCCACAACCGACCACGGCTTTGACGGCGTTTTTGACGCCGTCACTATAACTGTTTACTATTGAAAAATTATCAAGCCTATTTAGTGCTAATTGGTGATAAGTATTATTATCACTAGTAAGTATGAAATCTAAAAATAAGAATTTTATAAATATCTGAGTGAATAAGATAAAAGAAAAGATGCCCTTCTCTCAAGTACAAAAAATACCTAATTTTGCCTATCAAATATATCAAACACTACAAATCTAGTGAGTATATGAAAACGATAACATTAAGTATAAATATAATAGGAAATGAAAAACAGAAAACATGGCAGAAAAACACACTTTTCAAGTGTAAAATGTTGAAAGGCCTGTGTCCATGCTAATTTTATAATGCTATTTCCATATATTAAAAAAACTTCATAGGGACAATTATCATTACTATAGAAAATAACAAAAAATCTCTATACTATAGTTTTAAGTACTCTAACAAAATTATGTAAATTAGACTACCAACTTTATACTACATTTCTATAACACCTCAAACACGAATATTTTTGCCAATTTTATTTTCATTTTTAAAAGTTCCGCCAAAATGGGTACAAAAATTGAGAAATTTCATCAGATATATAAAATTTGCATTATGTCTCACAACATCATTTCAAACATTTTTAACTCATATAAACTTCCGCATCCTTTCTTTATATATATAACTTGTATCTCTAAACTCCAACCAAAATAAATATTACATTTACATGAAACGCTAGACCCAAAGTGAATTTTCACTAAAAAATGCTCATTTTTTGACACTTTTATTAAGGTTTTACAAGCCTATTCAGTAGTAAGGGTACTTTCACATGCAATTGAAACGTCATTAGTAAAGTATGTTCCTGACACTCAGTTGTCATCAACTTACTCTTAGGTTTGCCTCTATACATGTATAAATGAGAATCGAACCTACTTTTGTATCAATATTTTGATTGACTTAAGATATATTGTTTCGATTATACCCCATTTTGCAATGTATGTTAACATGCCTGAAAAAGGCCTAGAATTCCAGATTGATTTTCATTCACATAAATTCTAAACGAAGCTAGAAATGTTCATTTTAAACACGAAACATAAAAAATTTTGATAAAATGTCGTAGATTCTATATGGTAGGTGATATATTTAACTTTTCTCTGAGCGTTTGCATGTATAAATATGTTTTTAAAGAAAAGTGCTGAAAAAAAAATTTAAATCGCACGTTAGCATGGAGTTAGTATTAGAGCACTTTTGCATTGAAATGGTGAAAATCATGAAACGTTGAAAACTTTCATTGAAGTTATTCAAAT
>JACLAC010010832.1_pt1 | contig 12783 bp, 14 predicted proteins | sample 8027881 | NCBI WGS metagenome assembly JACLAC01 (sample SAMN15725517, study PRJNA655200) | protist metagenome | isolation source: fluorescence activated cell sorting (FACS) single amplified genomes of... | place: Spain: Blaines Bay Microbial Observatory, Mediterranean Sea | collected 2016-01-19 | reverse complement strand
GCGATGGACCGTACCAGCTTGGGTCGATCAACCGTATGGATCACGTCGAACAGCGCCAGCGCATCTTTGGTCTTGTTGGTTTGCAACGGGCCGATGAGGTGCAGTTCCAGATCCGGCCAATCGGCGCGCAAATCCGGGTATTTGCCCTGGCTCTCCTGAACCCGGTTTTCGCCAAAAATCATCTGACCGGCCTGCAGCGCCTCGATGACGGCATCCTGGGGCTTGGTTTTGGCTACTGCGATCAGGTTAACGCTGTCCCTTGCGCGGCCTGCGCGCTCGGCGTAGCGGAGAATTTGCTCGTCAACCGCTGCGAGGTTTTCTGCGATCGACATGGCTCAGGCGAGCCCTTCGCGCCCGATGGCCAGAAAACGCTGGTCCCGCGCACGCTTGAGTGAAGCCCCGTCCATCTCGGAGAGTTGTATCAGTTGCCGTTCCAGAGCATTGCCCAATGCCATGGCGGCCTCGACCGGCTGTCGGTGGGCGCCCCCGATGGGTTCATCGACGATCCCGTCGATCACGTTGAGTCGCAGCAGATCCTGGGCGGTCAGATTGAGCGCGCCGGCGGCTTCCTTGGCGAACTTGCCGTCGCGCCACAGGATTGAGGCGCAGCCTTCGGGTGAAATCACCGAGTAGACAGCGTGTTCGAACATCAAAACCCGGTTCGAGGCAGCCAGTGCAACAGCTCCGCCTGAGCCCCCTTCGCCGGTAATCACCGAAATCGACGGCACCGTGAGCCGCAAACCGGCTTGTATCGAGCGCGCGATGGCTTCTGCCTGCCCGCGCTCTTCTGCGCCCTTGCCGGGATAGGCCCCGGGGGTATCGACAAACGACAGCACGGGCAGGCCAAACTGGTCGGCCATTTCCATGAGGCGAATGGCTTTCCGATAGCCTTCCGGCCGGCCCATGCCAAAATTGTATTCCACGCGGGAGGCCATGTCGTGGCCCTTCTCGTGGCCCATGACCACCACAGGCCGACCGCGGAACCGGGCCAGACCGCCTAAAATCGCCTGATCATCGCCAAAGTTGCGGTCACCGGCCAGCGGTTGAAAGTCCGACAACAGCATGTCGGCGAGCGCTAGAAACTGCGGTCGATCTGGGTGACGGGCCACCTGGCACTTCTGCCAAGCGTCCAGGTTGCTGTAGACTTGGGTCAGGCGCTTGGCAGCCTGCTCGCGCAGTTTTTCCAGTTCAGCGCTCATCGCACCGCCTGATTCCTCACCCACCAGGCGGCTGAGTTCAGCAATCTTCGCTTCCAGATCTTTGACTGGCTTTTCAAATTCCAGGGCCACCGAAGTGGACATGCGCGCGGTCTCCTGTCTGATAAATGAGGTCAGTTGCGATGTGCTAGCCCATTGCTGCCGCTTAACAAACCCCGATTCAAGGGATGAGCTGCGCCCACAATGGCCTTCAGACGTTCGTCTAGGATATGGGTATAGATCTGTGTGGTTGAAATATCTGCATGGCCGAGCAGGGATTGAACCGCCCGCAAATCAGCGCCATGAGCCAGCAGATGGCTGGCAAAAGCGTGTCGAAGCACGTGCGGGGAGAGGATGGCCGGATCAACCTCTGCCTTGGCCGCCAGTGATTTTAGGGTTGTGCCGAGCTTTTGGCGGGATAGGTGCCCAGTTTTGCTGGATTCGGGGAAAAGAAACACGCTTTCCTTGCCCAGCGGGAGAAAACCGATCCGGCCCTGTTTAACATAGCGGGTGAGCGCAGCTTGCGCCGGCTCACCCACGGGAATCATCCGCTCCTTATTACCCTTGCCGCGCACTACCAGAAATCGGGCATCGCGCGCTGCAACCGAAACCGGCAGAGTAACCAGCTCGCTCGCACGCATGCCGGTTGCGTAAAGCATTTCCACCAGAGCTAGGGTGCGTAGGGCTGTCGGGGTCTCCGATTCGGCGTCGTTTTGGGCCTGAGTGAGTAGCTTTCCAACCTGGTCCTCGCTGACCAGCTTAGGCAGCGGCTTGCCCGTCTTCGGACCGTCGATATGGCGCGCGGGATTGTCCCGGCGCAGGTCATCCTGTTGCAGGAACAGAAAGTATTGCTTGAGCGCCGAAAGCTTTCGCGCTGCGCTGCGTGCAGATTGCCCGGCATCCATTAACCCTGCTAGGTAGCCGCGAATATCGACATCATCGGCTAGAGCAATGTTTCCGCTCAGATCAGGCCTGTTGCGGTCCACGCTGCGCTGAAACTCTCGTAAATCGCGGTGGTAGGCCTCCAGCGTGTTCTTCGCCACACCACGCTCACTGCGCAGCATTTCGAAGAAAAGATCCAGATAAGGGCCTTGGTTAAGAGGGGTCATGGTGGCGATCGGTGCTTAAGGCTGTTCGTCTGTGGCGGGAGGCTGGTCCTGTCCAAGGATGATATCACGGTTCAGCTCCTGCCGGATCGTCTGTGCGGGGCGGGGCGGTTCCCAAGTGTAGAGCAGGATCAGAAAGAACACCCCGATCACGCACAGGATCACCAGAAACAGTAAAAAGGGGTTTGGATCATTCCGGCGGTAGGTCATCTCTCGGTGCTAAGCCCTGTCTTCGTTTACAGTTTCGTTAAAGGGGTCTAAACGCGAAGTCATGACCAATGCACGGAATAAGAGCCTCGCGACATCGTTGCACGGTACCATCCACCGCCCCATTGTGCTGGTCGGCCTCATGGGCTGCGGTAAATCAAGCGTTGGTAAAGTCATTGCCCCTTTGCTGGACCTCGAATTTTTTGATTCGGACGCCGAAATCGAAGACGCTGCGGGCATGTCTATCGCTGAAATCTTCGAAAATTATGGCGAAGCCGAATTCCGTTCCTTAGAACGCCGCATTTTTGAACGCTTGCTGGATGGTCAGCCCAAGGTGATCGCAGCAGGCGGCGGCGCGTTCGTCCAGGATGACACGCGGACGGTCATTCAGGAAGGCTCTGTATCCATCTGGCTACAAGCCAAACTGGCGGTCCTTGTGGCCCGCACGCAAAAGCGGGGCAATCGGCCTATCCTGGCCGGTAAGGATCACCGCGTGGTTCTGCGCGAACTGATGGAACGGCGTCGACCAGCATACGAGCAAGCCACCTTGCGCGTGTTCTCAGGACCCGAATCCGTCGATAAAACGGTGTTAGCAGCGCTGGAAGCGCTTAACAGGTATTTTAGGTCATAAGGTCATGACGCAGACAATCGAAGTGGGTCTGGGCGAGCGGACGTATCCCCTATACATCGGGGCGGGCGTGCTGGACGGCTTGGCGGCACAATGGGCGGACCGGCTGCGCCCGCGTCGGCTGTCGATTATCGCCGATGAAACCGTCTGGCAGCTCCACGGTCCTGGGCTGAGCGCACAGTTGGAGCAGGCTGGGGTTGCGCTGCGGTTGGTGACGGTTCCGGGCGGAGAGGACAGCAAGTCATTCCGCGTGTTCGCTGATGTTTGTGAGCAAATGCTTAGCCATGGAATCGAACGGCGCGACGTGCTGCTGGCCTTTGGTGGCGGCGTGGTGGGTGATTTGGCGGGCTACGTGGCTGCCTCGTTGCTGCGTGGGATCGACTTTATCCAGGTGCCTACGACCTTGCTGGCGCAGGTTGATTCCTCCGTTGGCGGCAAAACCGGGATCAATTCCCGCAGTGGTAAGAACCTTATCGGCGCCTTTCACCAGCCCAAAGCGGTCTATATCGACACCGCCATCCTCGACAGCCTGCCCGCTCGCGAATGGCGCGCAGGCTATGCTGAGGTTGCGAAATACGGCTGCCTGTGGGACGGAGCCTTTTTTGAATGGTTGGAAACTCAGGGTCCGGCGGTCAAGACCGGCGATCCAGCCGCACTGGTCGAAGCCATCACCCGGTCCTGCGCGATCAAGGCGGATGTGGTGGCCCGGGACGAGCGCGAGTCTGGGGTGCGTGGCCTGCTGAATCTGGGGCACACCTTTGGCCACGCGCTCGAAGCCATCTATGGCTATGACGGCCGCTTGCTGCATGGTGAGGCGGTTTCGGTGGGTATCGGTCTGGCCTATGCGCTGGGCCGGACGCTGGGGCTGTCCACCGGCCAGGATGAACAGCGCGTCAAAGCCCACCTGACCGCCGCTGGGCTGCCTGTACGCCGCGCCGATCTGGCTGCAACCGACGCCCTGAGCCTCGACGCACTTTGGGCCCCGATGATGAAGGACAAAAAGGTGCAGGACGGCGTCCCAACTTTTATTGTTCCCACCGGCATCGGCGATACCCATCTAAACCGTGACGTGCCGAAATCGGCCGTCGACGATGTTCTTAACGACTGGCTGGAGACCTGATCCCGTGTTGACCACTGTGGTCGTCATTTCTGCTGTAATTGTGCTGCTGCTCGCCGCCTCGGCGTTTTTCAGCGGCTCAGAAACTGCGCTGACCGGCGCGAACACCGCCCGCATGCACCTTTTAGCTAAGGGTGGAGACCAGCGCGCGGCGCGCTCCGAGCGGTTGATTGCCATCAAGGATCGGGTGGTTTCGGCCATTCTGATCGGCAACAACCTTGTCAATATCCTCGCCTCCGCACTCGCCACCATGCTGTTCAGCACCCTGTTTGGCGGGTTTGGGGTGGTGGTGGCCACTGTGGTGATGACGGTGCTGGTGGTGGTGTTTGCTGAGGTGCTGCCCAAGACCTTTGCTCTGCGTCAGCCAGACACTGTTGCGTTGCGGGTGTCGCGACCTTTAGCTCTGCTCACGGGCCTGTTCGCGCCGGCGACCTTTGCGCTGCAGCGGGTGATCTCGGCGCTGCTGCCCGACCGGAGCAGCGACGACGATGAGGGCGAGGAAGCCCTGCGCGGGGCTATCGCCCTGCACGCGACCAGCGGTGATGCCGAAGACGAGGCGGAGAGCCAGATGCTGGGCTCGATCCTCGACCTCGAAGACGTAGCGGTTGACGAAATCATGACCCACCGCTCACAGATCGAATCGCTTGATCTGGGGCAACCGAATGCGGACCTGATCGACGCGGTGCTGAATTCGACCTTCACCCGCCTGCCAGTTTGGCGCGACCAGCCCGACAACATTGTCGGCGTGCTGCACGTCAAAAACCTGTTTCGCGCTCTGCGCAAGGCTGACGGAGATCCGGAAAAACTCAATATCAGCGCGATTGTTGCGACTCCGTGGTTTGTGCCTGGTACAGCTTCGCTGCTGGAGCAATTGCAGCACTTTCGGTCCCGTCGAGAGCACTTTGCGCTGGTGGTCGATGAATATGGTGGTCTGGAAGGCGTCGTGACGTTGGAGGACATCCTCGAAGAAATCGTTGGCGATATCGATGACGAGGAAGATGAGGTGCGCCGCGGCATTCAGCGCGAGGCGGGCGGGTCTTTCATTATCGACGGTGAAATTTCACTGCGCGATCTTAACCGCAATCTGAGTTGGCGACTGCCCGACGACCGGGCCTCGACGCTGGCTGGGTTCGTGCTCTACGAAAGTCGCCAGATTCCCGAAGTGGGCCAGGTGCTGAGCTTTCAGGGGTTTCAGTTCGAGATTCTCGGCAGGGATCGTCTGCGAATCACCCGCTTGCGCGTGACCCCAGAATCGGTCTTGGCTCAAAGGCGTAGAAACCAGCGCAAAACCAGTGAGCAACCCCCGCAATGAATGGTCGCAGTACCCAACACCCACAGCAAGGCTTACCAACCGCAGATCGGCGCAAGCTTTTGCACGAAAGACGTTACGATATTCGCGGCTATGAGCGCGAAGATGGGATGATCGATGTCGAGGGCAAGATTGTCGATACCAAGCCCTATTCCTACGACAACCACGACCGCGGTTATATTCCAGGCGGGGAACCGTTGCATGAAATGCACCTGCGGCTGACCATCGATCATGACTTCAAGATCCAGAAGTCAGTGGCTGCGACGCTGTATTCGCCCTACCGCATGTGCCCGGGGGCGGCAGATGCGTACACGCGGCTAGAAGGCCTGACCATTGGTCCGGGTTTCAACAAGCGTGCGGCTGAAGCCGTGGGAACCGCCTTTGGCTGTACGCACATAACGGAGATGTTGCGCGCCATGGGTACGGTCGCCTTTCAGTCCATGTGGCCGATCATCCACCGCAAGGAGAAAGCGGCAGAAGAAAAGCGCCAGACAGAGAATCCATCTGGCGCTTCCGAGGTTGAGAAGCCGAAAAAGCGTCCGGGGTTGCTTGGCAGCTGCCACGCCCATGCCCCATGGTCTGAAGTGGTTGAGCGCAACTGGCCGGACTTTTTTGATCCAGAAGCCGAAGCGGTTGCGACGGCTAAGCTGGTGACGCGGGGCGGGTAAACCTGTCCCGAGTGCACCTCTAGCGGCGGCGGAAATATTCGAGGATTTGCGCACGCATCGTGGATGAAAACGATGCCTGGCCTTTGCGCCGCTGCACAAAGTCGCAGAACTGATCCAAGGAAACTTTTTCTTCCTTGAGCAGCTCATTCAGCCCTGCCCAGAATTCCGGCTCCAAGCGAACAGACGTCCGCCGACCCTGAACCCGCACGTTGCGGATCGGATGAATGGATTTTTGCGCTTCGTTGTGTGAAATTTCTTGTAGCATGGATGCCTCCAAAAAAGTGAAAAAGGACAAGTTAATCTCGCATAGCGAGTAGTAACTATGAATTACATAACCATGCAAGGGAAATTATCACCTTAATACAACCCAAAGTGCTCTTTTTTGCACTTTTTCAGTAGAATTGGGTCGCTGGATCGGGCTGCTATTTGAATGATATCGATAATGCATGCACCGGACCGGCCAGCTCGTCTGCCAGAATGGCGTGCACCTTCCGGTAGCGTTCTAATCGAGTGAGAGCGCTTAATGCATCGGCTTTTAGAGTGATTTTGAAGTGAGATTCACCTGAATTTGGGCTGGCTGCATGCCCTGCATGAAGGTGTGACTCGTTTTCTACCTCTAAAATGGCAGGGGACAGGGCCGCGATTAGCTTGGCTTCGATCTGTTCCTGAACGTTCATTTCGCCTATTCTCCAAACTCTTGTGTCTCACATCTTTATAACCTGGCGGATCCATGGACCGAAGCGCAGAAGACGCTCTGAAAGAACCTTTTAAGCGGACCAACCGTACCGACGAGCGGGAAAAGGCTCGCGCGCAGAAGCGCGTGCGGGTTTGCGATGCACCTGGCTGCAAAGAGGAGGGCCAGCACCCGGCCCCTAAATCCCGCCGTAAGGCCAACGAACGCTACTACTTCTGCCTCGAACACGTGCGCGAGTACAACAAGGCCTGGAACTACTTTGAGGGCATGACCCCCGGCGCGGTCGAGCGCGACCGGCTGGCCGCAATGACCTGGGACCGGCCCACCTGGCGTTTCGGAGAGCAAGGCCGTGATCGGGCCAACCAGCGCGCCAACGCTTTTGCCGGCAAAGGTTTTAAGGACAACTTCGGACTTTTCGAGGAGGAGGAGCGTGACGAAGAGGAAATCCGCGCACGCGATACCCGCCGCCTGCTGCGCTCCCTGCCGCCCGAATACCGCGAGGCTTTCGAAACTCTTGAAATTCAGCCCCCAGTCACGGCAGAAGAACTCAAGACCCACTACAAAGATCTTGTCCGCAAGCTACATCCTGATTTGAACCAAGACGATCCAACCGCAGAAGATCGGATGAAAGCAGTGAACGCCGCTTACTCCCTTGTACGCGACATTATTGAGAACGCTGAATAAACCCGCCTCGCAGCCTTGCATGAAGCGCCCTTGCCGGGGCTTTCACGCTTGAGTGTAATGCGCTGAAACGACGACTCGCCGAAACCTGACTTAAAGGGTACCTGAAATGACGACTGAGCTCACGGCACCAGATATCACCGTAAACGTTCGTGACGCCTACGGCATCGATGTGGACCTGGACATACCGGCCTTTTCCGAGGCTAACGAATACGTGCCAGACCACGATGCCAACTACATCTTTGACCGCGATACCACGCTGGCCATCTTGATGGGTTTCAAGCACAACCGCCGCGTGATGGTGCAGGGCTACCACGGCACGGGCAAGTCAACGCACATCGAGCAAGTGGCCTCACGGCTGAACTGGCCGCTGGTGCGGGTTAACCTCGACAGCCACGTCAGCCGGATCGATCTGGTCGGTAAGGATGCGATCGTTCTCAAGGACGGTAAGCAGATCACCGAATTCCGCGAAGGCCTGTTGCCCTGGTCGCTGCAGCGTCCGATGGCGCTGGTCTTTGACGAATACGATGCCGGCCGGCCGGATGTGATGTTCGTGATCCAGCGCGTGCTGGAAGTCGACGGCAAGCTGACCCTGCTCGACCAGAACAAAGTCATCCGCCCCAACCCGCACTTCCGCCTGTTCGCGACGGCCAACACCGTGGGTCTGGGTGATACGACCGGTCTCTATCATGGCACCCAACAGATCAACCAGGGCCAGATGGACCGCTGGTCAGTGGTGTGCACGTTGAATTACCTGCCGCGCGCGGTTGAGACGGAGATCGTGCTGGCCAAGCTGCCGGCCTATCAGACCGAAGCGGGTCGCAAGACGGTTGAGTCGATGGTAGCGCTGGCTGATCTGACCCGGAAGGGCTTCATGGCAGGGGATATCTCGACGGTGATGTCGCCACGGACCGTGCTCACCTGGGCTGAAAACGCCGGTTACCTTGCCGGAAACATCGGTCTGGGCTTCCAGCTTTCCTTCCTGAACAAGTGCGACGAGCTGGAGCGGCCGGTGATCGCGGAATACTTCCAGCGCGCCTTTGGTGAGGACCTGGTTTTGGACAAGGCGGCTTAAGCCTTGGCACAGCCTGCGTCGTTCAAGATTCCCTCGTCCAACAAGCGCCGGGCGAGCTTGCAGGAGGACTTCCGGCAAGCCACGTCCGCGACCTTGCGCGCCATGTCCGGCAACAAAGAGCTGGAGGCGGTTTTCGCGTCGAACGCACGCGGGAAGATCGGCAACGACGTTTTTATCACTTCCCCCAGCCGGGAGATGACCCCGGCTGAGCAGGCTTTGGTGCGCGGGGAAAGCGACCAGAATGCCTTGCGTGAAGCCCTGCACGACGAAAAACTCCACACCCGCCTTGCGCCACTTGAGATGACAGCGCGTCAGGTCTTCGATGCCATGGAGCAGGTGCGCTACGAGGCGCTGGGGTCCAAGGACATGGGCGGGGTCCGGCAGAACCTGCAGGCCGCGCACGAGCAGCGGGTCTCCGACCTGAACCTCAAATTCGTCAACGCCAAGGAAGAAGCGCCGCTGTCTGAAGTCATGCGCTACCTCGCCCGACAGCACATCAGCGAGGGTGAGTGGGACGTTCCGGAAAACGCTCAGCAGGTCATCGATCTGTGGAAGCCGCACCTCAGTGACAGTGTGTTTGAGCAACTCGATCGGCTCAAAGACAACCTCGACGACCAGAGCGCTTTTGCCGAAATTGCGGGTGATTTGCTGCGCGATCTGGAATTTGAGGTCGATCAGAATCGCGACGATCAGCCTGATGATGATCAGGACGCAGGCGACGAGAACGACACAGACACGAATTCGAATGATGTCCGAGGTGAAGACGACGGGCAGCAGGACGATCAGCCACAGGACTCCAACCCGGACGATCAGCAGGCCTCGGACCAGCAACAGGCCGGTGAGCAGGACGACGTACAGTCCGAGGATAGCTCGCAAATGCAGGAAGGCGACGAAGCCCCACTGCAGCCCGACATGACCCCGGAATACCGCCCACCGTCCAACGACCCGCCACCGCACGAATACCGCGCCTTCACCATCAAGCACGATGAGGTCGTTGAGGCGGCTGATTTGTGTGATGGGGAGGAGTTGACGCGGCTGCGGCTGATGCTGGACCAGCAACTGACGTCGCTGCAATCGGTGGTCGCCAAGCTTGCCAACCGCCTGCAGCGCCGTCTGATGGCGAAGCAGACGCGGTCGTGGGAGTTCAACCTTGAAGAAGGTTTGCTGGATACCGCGCGACTGACCCGTGTGATCACGGACCCGACCAACCCACTGTCGTTCAAGGTCGAAACCGATACCGATTTCCGCGACACCATCGTTACGCTGCTGATCGACAACTCCGGATCCATGCGCGGTCGGCCCATTTCTACGGCGGCGATCTGTGCCGATATTCTGGCGCGGACGCTGGAGCGTTGTGGGGTCAAGGTCGAGATTTTGGGCTTTACCACGCGGCAGTGGAAGGGCGGCAAGTCCAAGGAGGACTGGCTCGCCGCAGACCGGCCGACCAACCCGGGCCGCCTGAACGACCTGCGTCATATCATCTACAAGTCAGCCGATGCCCCCTGGCGTCGGGCGCGCAAAAATCTTGGACTGATGCTGCGCGAAGGCCTGCTCAAGGAAAACATCGACGGCGAAGCGCTTGAATGGGCGATGAAGCGTCTGTCGGTGCGGCCTGAAAACCGCCGGATCCTGATGGTGATTTCCGACGGCGCGCCGGTGGATGACAGCACGCAGTCGGTCAACAGCGGCAATTACCTCGAAAAGCACCTGCGCGACGTAATCGAGTCGATCGAGAAGAAGTCTGACGTGGAGCTGGTGGCCATCGGCATCGGTCACGATGTCACACGCTACTATCAGCGAGCGGTGACCATCACGGACGCGGAGCAGCTTGGCGGCGCCATGATGGACCATCTGGTCTCTCTGTTCGATGAAGACGCCTTGCGCAAAATGGCGGCTGAAGCCTTGGCGGCAGGGCTGATGGGGCGGCACTAGACCGCCCTGCACCCTCTTTTCGGGCTGGTTTTCAGTCCTGTGACTCGTCGTGCATCCGGCTTCGCCCGCGCTCAAACCAGCGCAGAAGCATGCCGGCGGTCAGCGCCAGCACCAGCGGGAAAATCGCCAGTGCCAGAAATGTTAGGCGGAAGCCGTAGCGCTCGCCTGAAAACCCGATGGTGACCGGACCGCCGAGAAAGGCGACAAAGCCCACCGCTGTAATGATGGAAATGGCGATACCTGCGGGCAGGCCGGGGGTTGAGTCGGCGGTTTTAATAACTTGTGGCGCGATGTTCGCCGTACCCAGACCCACACAGGCGAAACCGATAAAGGTGAGCAGCTGGTGGCTGGGCAGGTACACCAGAACAATCCCGATGACTGCGATCACGCCGCCGATTTGCAGCGTTCCGGCGCGACCAAACCGGGCGACCGCCAAATCTCCCGACAGCCGCCCGATGGTCATCGTGGCCGTGAAAAATGCCAGCGCTATGGCGCCGGATACGGCGGCACGCCGGCGCAATTCGGCTTCTTCAACCGGCAGCAGGGACCAAAGGTGTTCGGGCACAATCTCCGCCCCACGTCCGAGCATGAGTTCCCGGATCAGCAGTGCGCCCCAATCCTGAAACGTGCCTTCGAGCATGTAGCCGGCGACCATGTAGAAAGCGAGGGCGATCAAGGGCGGGTAGAGCATGTACTTAAGCTTGAGTGGGGCGGCTTCCGTCGTGCTTTCCGCCGGGATTTGCTCTCGGCGCAGCATTCCGTTGTACACCGTTGGCAGCGCCAGAAACCCCAGCCCAATCAGCCCCCAGATCAGCCACACGCCGTTGAGCTTCAGCGCCAACCAACCGGCCATGAGTGCCGCGCCGATAAAGGTGCCCAGCGACCAGAACCCATGAATGGAGGATATCACCGGTCGCCCCATCTGGTCTTCGATGGCCGACGCCTGAGAGTTCACGGCGATTTCCCACGTGCTGATGGTCAACCCGACCAGCAGGAACAGCGCCACAAACACAACAAAGGTTGGCGCTGCGATCAGGAATCCCACTGTGCCAAGGTACAGCACAGACATGAGCAGGACCGCCCGGCGGGTGCCGATTTGCTTGATGATCCACGGTGCCAGCGGTAAAGACACCAGCGCGCCAATCGCGCCAAACAAGAAGCCCATGCTGAAAGCGCTTTCTCCTATGCCAAAGCGGTCCTTCACAAAAGGCAGGTAAGGCAAATATGAGCCAATCAGGGTGCCGTAGATCAGAAAGATCAGACTCACTGAAAAGCGTGCGCTTTGAGGCGTGGCGGTCATAGAGCTCTCAGTGAGTTTGTTGATGCTTCGGGACTCGATTCGTTTAATACTGGGCGAGACAGACTCAATTCCAGACCCAGTTCCAGATCCAGAGCAGGCAGGAGGGCCGGATGGCCGAATCTCATCGTCAACAGCGTGTCGCGGAGCGTATCCGCAAAATTCTGTCGGCGGAATTGGCGAAAAGCAATTTCTCCGATGCAGTGCTGGACAAGCAACCTATTACCATCACCCACGTCATCCCCTCGCCGGACCTGCGCCACGCGCGCATTTTCTTCACCGCGTTGGGCGGGGTGACTCTGGTGCCAGTCAAGGACTTGAAAGACGCGCTGACGCGGCATAAGACCGTGCTCCAAGCGGCTTTGGGCCGTCAACTCACCATGAAATTCACGCCTAAGCTGACGTTTGTGCCCGATGACGCCTTTGACAAGGCCGACCACATGAACCGCCTCATCCACGGTCTGCCGCAATCAAACTGAGGCGCTTGGCGGTTCGAGGGAGCCCGGCGCGGCGGAGTTCGTGACCTTCGAGGCCGCTGGGGTGAAGAGTCAGTCTTTCCGCAAAGAACGCATCCGCTGACTGCCTTTCGATACCCAGGGGGCGCAGGAGCTTTGCGGGAAAATCCCGGGCGTTTTCAGTGACGATCACAGGGGCGCAGGCGTCGATCGCGGCGGATACGACGTGCAGGTCGCCAGGGTCTCTGAAGCCCTTGCGTTCGACGGTGGCCCCAGGGGCAACCGCAACGGTACTGTTTGAAAACTGCTTCAAAAAGGCCTCTGCGTCGGGTCGTCCGCGAGAGGCAAGAACGCCGCGCAGTTCTTCGACCGTGCGCGCAGACCAAAGCGGCTTGATGCCCCCAGTCTGACTCAAGTG
>JACLAC010010206.1_pt1 | contig 12783 bp, 9 predicted proteins | sample 8027881 | NCBI WGS metagenome assembly JACLAC01 (sample SAMN15725517, study PRJNA655200) | protist metagenome | isolation source: fluorescence activated cell sorting (FACS) single amplified genomes of... | place: Spain: Blaines Bay Microbial Observatory, Mediterranean Sea | collected 2016-01-19 | reverse complement strand
CGAGCAAAAGAGCGCAGACCCAGCCCTCGTGCGCCGCCGTTGCCACGTCGCTGCGCTGGAGGACCCAGGAGGCGGAAATCACTGCCGTGCCCGCCACGTTCGCGACAAAGGTACCGATAGGAAACGTCTTGAGCCGCCCGTTCAGGCCCCGGCCGAGGGCCCAACGCAACCATGCACCGAGCGGCGCGAGGAGCACAGAAGTGCCGACGCGGCCGACGCGTTCCCAGCCCCGGAGCGAGAGCGTGGCGCTGCGTATTGTGTGTGGGGGGGAGTGGGATGGGACGGTCACCGTTATGCTCGCTATGCATAACTAGCCAATTGTCGACTGACCGCGTGAACTTGCATTGTGGCCACCATCACAGCCAGGAACGCACTCGGAAGCACCAGAGCACGGATCCGATGGCTGCCGCAAGTCGGCCATCGACGGGGCTGCCGCAGAGTGCCGAAACGATGCCCAACCAAGGCGACGGCCATGCCCGTCAAAATTGATTGGAAGTAGCCACCGATGCGGCGCACAATGCTCTGCCCGCTCGGGTTTGTCACAACGTACTCGGCGATGCTGTTCTCGGCGAACGAGGAAAACGTGGTGAGTGATCCACAGAATCCGGTCCCCACCCCGCTCTTCAGCGCTTTCGACTCGATTTGGCACACAGTCACGAACCCCATGACGAGGCATCCGAGAAAGTTGGCGAAGATGAAGTCCTGGTTCTCGAAATCCAGAGGGACGATCTCTTGCAGGCCAAGCCGTGCCAGGCATCCAAGAACCGCACCGATCCCGATGGAAGCCGCCGTGGTCAGCTCACCGTCCTCGCGAGCTGACTGCTCCGTGCCTTCGTCCCCACCCACCAGCGGCAGCATCGGCGAGGAGTTGTCTGACTGCATCCTCCTGCCCCGCCGCGGACATCGATCGACGACAACAGCACAGCGCGCCAGATAATTTAACCAGGACCTTATTGGTTCCGCACATTACCTTACTTTCAGGCCGATGGCAGGCTTCTGCAGCCCGCCAATCCTTACGTAAGGATTGGCGCTTTGAAAGTTCAAAGCGCCAATCCTTATGTAAGGATTGGCGGGCTAGGAGATCTCTAGTCCGCCAATCCTTACGTAAGGATTGGCGGGCTGCAGTTTTTTCTGCATGCAGAAAGTTCAAAGCGCCAATCCTTACGTAAGGATTGGCGGGCTGGAGATCTCTAGCCCGCCAATCCTTACGTAAGGATTGGCGGGCTGGGACTTTAGGCATGCCTAAAAGTCTGCCATGGGCCTGTTTACTTTACTTTACTTTTCTAGATATTTTGGTCACTCTCAGTCCCGGTCCCCGCGGCGGCCTACTGTAGCCCAAGAAGTTCAAGTCGTTAGATTCGAGCATTTTGCTACCTACCTACCTCGGGTCGAAAAGGGGGTCGCGCGGCGGTTGTCTTACCTACCTACTCCCCGTGCACGGGGGTGTCGGCCCGAGCCTAATACCGACCAATCTTGCCTTCTTCGGCCAGGTTTGATCAAATGATTTTGGCCTCTGCCGCCGCAAAAGCCTTTAAAGTCCCTCAATGGGTTTTGAACTTGCCCTGGAGGTTCATCAATGTCCAACAAGCGCACTGGCTGAGCGAAAGCCTCGAAACACCCTGCACCGTCATTTAGATAGGCGTCCTTGAGAGTGTTTTGGCAGCCTTTTGATCATCGCCATGTCGAGGTTCACCGTAATCAAAGAGAGGGCGTTATGAATCGCTCGTTTTGGAACTCAAGACGGACCCCCTTTCTGATCTCCCTACCTACCTACTCCCCCCCCCTCTGACGGCCCGTGAGATGCGTGCTACTCTACCTACCTCGGTAATTATAACTTCTTGGGGTACTCTATGTTCGGATTTGTGCGGAACCCTGGACCTGGACCTGGACCTGGACCCGGAATGCCTCCTGTCATGTGCGGCACTCCTTGTGCGGGAATGTTTCAGTTCGATTGGGAGCGAATATTAACGTTTATAAAACTCGAGCTACGCTAGTCACGCTAGTCGAGATCTCGAACAACTATGCGTACGAGTAGGACTTCTCCTAGTAGAGGAGAGAGGAGAAGTCAAACGGCACTGAGCTCGCTCGAAGGCTTGTCGCTCGCAAGCAACGCCATGCTCTCCTCGACGCGGCTGAGGCGCTCGTAGATCGACGGCGGCAGAGAACCCTCGTCCGAGGGCATTGGCGAGCTCCGGTTAGATTGGTTGCGCCTCAGCTCGAGGAGCCCGGCCTCGACCGCATCCAGCCTCGCGAGGACGCTCTCGTCCCGCCGCAGAAGCTCGTCGCGAAGGGTCCGCAGCGTCACCGTCTGGTTGTTGGCCTGCGTTGCGCGGAGACGACGCGGAAGCGGGCGCGGCGTGAGCCCTTCCCCACCCAGCAACAGCCTGCACAACCAACCACCACCCCACCGCGACACACTGCGGAGGCGCACCTCGCACGCGCGCGCTAGACCCCGCCCTCGGCGCGCAAGGAGATTGCCGTCTCGGCGCGGGCACTCACCCCGCGAACGAGGAAGGTTTCTTGGTCCGAGTCGTCGTGCGCGGGCTGCGACGAGGTGACGGACGTGGTGGAGCTCGTCGAGCTGATCCGCGCCCGAAAGGTCTTGGCCGTGATCCACTCGGGCGGTTTCGTCGACGGGCTCGGCTGCTGTTGTTGCTGCGCCGCGGCGCTCTCCTCGCGGTCCACGCGCTCGATCACGAACGCGTCCTTCGCGAGGCGGGCCACGCTGGAGCTGACGTGGATCCGGCCGTGCGGCGCGGAGCTCTCGAGGTGTTGCGCCGTGGCGAGCGCCTCGCCTGATGTAGTGCAGTTGTTTCGAGGCAGCACGAGCACCACCACATGTTACGCGCGGGTGCGACGGCGAGAGCGCGCAGAGAGAGAGAGCGAGGCCACAGAGACCCGCCCTCCCCGGCCTTTCCCGCGAAGGTTTGATCGGCTGCGCGCGCGGAGGCTCCTCGCGAGAGAGTCGCGGTGGCGGCGGCGGCGGCGGCGGGCCCGCCGTAGAGCTGGAACCGGGGGCGCATGTTCCCGATCAGCCCGCCCACGACGTCGCCGATGTGGACGCCGATCCGGATGTCGAGCGAGGCGAGCTTCGGGTCCAAGTCGCGGACCAGCGCGAGCTCCTCGAGCATGCCGAGCGCGCACGCGAGCACGCGCTCGACTCGGGCGCCCCACACCGCCGCGAGCTCGGCGTTGTTCTTGCCGCTCGCCTCATCGCCGTCGTCGCCGTCGTCGCCGTCGTCGTCAGCCGGGCCACCACCACCACCGTGCTTTGGCCCGAGGTGGGCAGCGCGGCCGTCGGCGGTCTTCTCTCGCTCCACCCCGGCGACGAGGACGTACGCGTCGCCGATGGTGTCCATCTTGTGCAGCCGGTGTTCCGCGACGACGGCGTCGAAGCGCGCGTAGAGCGCGCTCAGCGCGGTGACGACCTGCCGCGACTCGAGCCTGCACACCACCAGGAGGCCGGGCGGAGGCGCATTACGTGTATGTATGAGCCCTCGCTCACGGGGCGATGTCACGAAACGAGGGCGAGCCAGACGACTCCCTCGGTCGTCACTACTACGGGCGCGCGCGTGGCTCAGGGCGGTGAAGCCCACGAGGTCCGCGAAGCACGCCACGACGCGGTAGGACTCCACCACGAGGCTGAGCTGCTGCTGGCCTTGCGCGCTGTTCGCGCGCGACCTGCTCCGGAAGCTCGCCTGTGTTGACGGATGGAATCTGAGTGTATGCTGGCTTCTGATTGGCCGAGAGCTCCTCATCACTGAAATGCTGGCTTCTGATTGGTCGATAAAAAGGTCGGACTCAGATTCCATGCGCCGAGTCGGGCTCGCGTTGAGCGAGTTGAGCTGAAGGAGCGAGGACCCGCGGCGCTGCTCCGCGAGGAGCTTCTTGGAGGAGGTTTTGGACTCCTTCGCGAAGATCGCCACCTTGGAGCTCTTCCGCGCGACCCTCGAGCCCTTCCGTGCGGGGCGCTTCGGCGAGGAGGAGGAGGAGGCTTCGCCTTGCTCCCCGTCGGAGGACCCACCCGACGCCACGCGATCGCGGCTCTTGAGCTTCTCGAGCACGGCGGCGCTCAACAGCGCCTCGAGCATCATCACGTTCTCCCTCGCCTCCTCTTTGGCGCCCGCGCGCAGAGCGAACTCGTGCCGCAGCGCCGCGTTCGAGACGTCGCAGGCCTGTGCATGCGAGCACGCCTCGAGAAACGCGGTGAGGCGCCGGACCCCCCCCCCGCGCGCGCGCGATCGGAGCGCCTCTCGCGAACGGCGGGTGACGAGGAGAGCGCGTTGCAGGTGGTGTCCGAGCGTTGAGCGGGCTGGCCGTGCCGACCTGCAGCGCGGCGCAGAGCGTCAGCAGCCCGTGCGCGACGGCCTGGTGCCATGCCAAGTGCCGGACCTCGAGCTCCTCCTGGGGCACCATGGCGTAGCCCGCGATCGCCACGACAAAGTGGAGCGTGCTGGAGACCCAGACGACGAGCTGGGCGTCTTGGCGAGGGAGGAGGAAGTTCGGCAGGTAGCTGAGCATGAAGGAGAAGAAGAGCAGCACGTCCGCGAGGGGGTAGAGCGCGAAGGCCACCGAGATGGCGAGGTAGCCGGGAATGAGCCCCGCGGCCGAGACAACGAGGAAGATCACGTCGCGGAGCTTCCCCGCGGTGATCAGCGCCAGGGACGCCGCGACGAGCGCGGCGCTCGCGGCGAGCGCGGCGGTGCGCCACGCGGTCGCGGCGCCCCCCGGGTTCAGCGAGGGGCTCAGCTCCAGCGCGGTCATCGCCACCAGGACGGCGAGGAGGTACAAGGCCAGCGTGTTGCGCGTGCACGCCGCGCGGCGGCGGAACGACCACTCGCGCTGCCGGCGCTTGGTCTCCGCCGACGACCACCGCAGCGACGGCCCGCGATGGTGCCCGGCGTCGCGCAGCATCCCGCGCTGCCGAAAGGACCCGAAAATCGACGAGTGCCGCCTCTGTCGGCTGTGGCTCATGCGCCGCTCCATGACGCTTTGGGCCTTTTGCCGGCTCCGCCGCAGCGAGTTCTCGCGCTCCTCGTGAGAACGAAGGAGCTTCTGCACCTCTTGGTCCCGAGTCGCCCGTCTGCCCAACTTGTCAGCGCGCGCGTCCTCGCCGGCCCGCTTCGCGAGCGTGGCCCGCATGCCGCCCATGCGCACGTGCTCCTCAATGCCGAGAAAGAACGTGTTCATGACGCCCTTGCCCTTGACGCGCGTCGTGCCCCGGTCTTCGACCGTGAAGCTCAGCGCGCGAGAGACGACGTCCGCGACCGTCGACGTCATGCAGACCCTCCCGGTGGCGCCGACCTTTTGCATCCGGCTCGCCGTGTTGACCGTGTCGCCGAAGATGCGAAAGAACGTCCGGCTCGAGCCGACGACCCCCGCGATGACCTCGCCGAAGGCCAAGCCGATCCGGAACTTGATCGGGACCCCCAGATCCTCGCGGTTGTTCTTCGAGAAATCGTTCGCGAGCTCCACCATCGCGACGGCCAGGTGCAGGGCCTGCGTGAGTTCTTCGTTGAGGCGGTTTCCTCCGATCCCTTGGGGGGACGGCGCCCCGCTCCAGCCGCCCATCCATTCCGGATCCGTGACGACCTTGCTGCAAACCACGTAGTCTCCGAGGATGTTCTCCACCTTGTACAGCTTCTTCTGCGCGCCCGTCAGGCGGTCCATGCGCTGTGTGAGCGCGTTTAAGAGCTTAAAGAAACGCTGGTGTCCCCCGACCGTGTTTTCCGCGACCTCGTCGAAGCGGTCGATCACCACGAAGAGCACAAGGGCCTTGTCGAAGCGCCGCAGCGCCCTCTGGTTCTTCCGGAGGCGCGCGGCGACCCACGGCGGCACGAAGTTGTGCAGCAACCGGAGCTGGCCCTGTTTATTGTCCTCCGTGTCGAGCACCAGGGAGAATCGGCGTCGGCTCATGAACTCGAACATGCGCTGCGAGAGCAGGACGAGCAGGACGCAGCACCAGGGCAGTACGGTGGGAATGAACGCGGACTGCTCCTCCATCTCGCGCGTATTAGAGAACAGCCACAGGGTCGCGACGTTGATGGCCGTGGCGAACACGGGGAACAGGTACAGCGTTCCCGCCAAGAACAGCTGGCCAAAGAGCGCGAAGTTCGGCAGCGCCGTGATGAAGTGGTGCGCCCAAAGGTACGGCGTGCGGCACAGCATGCCGGCTGAGCCCACCATGTGCAGGGCGAAGAACGCGTACCGCTCGTAGCGCGTGCTCGTTCGTCGGAGCAAGGCGAGTGACATCGTGAGCACACAGACGGCCGCGCCGGCGCCCTTGACGGGCGTCGGATCGTTCACCAGCACGAGTGCGGCGATGATCGTTTCAACGAGAAGCATCGCCAAGTTGCACCGGTCCTTTGTACCGCCGCGCCACAGCCGTCGGTGGATCAGGCGCGTGTATGCGTGCTCCACTACGCGCTCGTAAAAGGACAGCGTGAATTTCCGGAAACGGTGCCCCGCGGACTTGCGGATCAAATGCCGCCCGATCAACTCCGACACGGTGCCCGTGAGCGCCACCTCGTCCTGAACAGTGAAGCCTTCGCCGTCGTTTTGGTTCAACAGGATGGAGGAGGACTTTCTGCTACGGAATCCTCGCGACAGAACACCACTGGGACTACCAAACCGATGGGCCCTGGCTTGGTTGCTGCCGTGCGGGGTGGACATTGGGCGGAGGGAAGACATCCTTCCCGTCCCCTGCGTGGCACGACTCTCTCAACCGAGGTGGAGGCACAACCCCAGCCACCAACAAACAACAGCCAGAACAGCGGAACGGTGGACGAATGCGAATGAGGCGTTGCAAGCCGTATTCGCGAAAATCCTGAGATTTCGACCGATCCTGAGGTTTTGATCGGGGGCGCAGCTGCACGCCGCCCTGTCCGTCGCGCGGGGGCGAGAGCAGCAGACGGGAAAAGGATTAATTCCAAGCTTTTCCCCATTGAAGACAGTTTGTCAAAAGCTATCCTGTAGCCTTCAGGAGGCGTGCCCCCGTTTCTACCCGTAGCTGGGCACGGAGCTCACGGGAGGTCATTTTGCGCGAGATTGGCTTGCAACGCCTCGAATGCAAGGAAGACGATTTAGTGCACCGAAAACGACGCGTCACGCCGGTCCCTGTTGGTTGATTGATTATAAGAATTCAATCGACATGTGATAACCTGTACCTTTCTAGCAGGCTTGTACATACTTACAATTGAAGTTAAGGTATAAACAACCCAATTACGAATAAGCTGGACAGTTGTAAACCCGTCGCGAACCAGCCGATGCAATGGACGAACATGGGAGCTCCTTGAATTCCGGAATGATTCCGAGATTTTACTCGAGTTACCTACCTCTTGTACTTGAGGTATTATTGCGCAACACCAGTAAGTCTAACAGCCTGGCGCCCAGGTTCTGCGACACTGTCCCAGCTCTCGTGCGGCTTCCCGGGCTGCCAGCAACGCGCATCAGAGCCGTCACCCCGTCTTTGTTCGTCGCGTTCACGTCGGCTTTTTGCGCCAGGATTCACGATGGCGGCCGCACTAGTCGAGCTCCTCGGTGACAAGCTGCTGGACTCCTCCAGCCAGCAGGTGAGCACGGGTGAGGAGCTGGCGGGCGCGGAGGTCGTCGGCATCTATTTTTCGGCACACTGGTGCCCGCCTTGCAGGAAGTTCACACCGCAGCTCGTGGAGACGTTCAACACGCTCGTCGAGGACGACAAGCCGATGAAGATTGTGTTTTGCAGCGCCGACCGTGACGAGGCGGGGTTCAAGGAGTATTTCGGAGAGATGGACGGGTTCCTCGCGGTCCCGTGGGGCGCCGACCACATCAAGGCGACCTTGAACCGGACCTTCAAGGTCGAGGGCATCCCCAGCCTGGTGCTCCTCGACGGGAAGACGGGCGAGGCGTACAACAAGGACGCGAGGGGGGACCTTGGCGAAGACCCGATGGGCAAAGCGTACCCGTGGAAGCCGCCGACGTTCGAGGAGGCCTTGGGCGACACCTTTGTGAACGGCCAGGGCGACAAGGTGGACGCCGCGTCGGTCACGAGCAAGCCCTTCGCGCTGTACTTCAGCGCGCACTCCCGTCACCGTCACACAACAGAAATTCTCTTGCTCGAATGTGTGGCGGAGAATGCTCGAGAGAATACATGCGGCTTTCATGCGTGCTCTCGCGGATTCTCAGCTACACATATGCTGAAAAGAAGTTCTTTTTCGTGACTTTGACAGGCACTGGTGCGGACCTTGCCGGGGCTTCACGCCCCAGCTCGTGGAGACGTACAAGCAGATCAAGGCGGACGGGAAGGACTTCGAGATCATCTTCGTGTCCTCGGACCGCAACCAGAGCGGGTTCGAGGAGTACTTCGCCGAGATGCCGTGGCTCGCGCTTCCCTACTCCGACCGGACACGCAAGGACCAGCTCAGCAAGCACTTCGGCGTGCAAGGGATCCCCACCCTGGTCATGCTCGACGCGGGCGGCGAAGTCATCAGCACCTCGGCCCGCAAGTCCATCGCCTCGGACCCGAAAGGCAAGGAGTTCCCGTGGTACCCCAAGGCGGTCAACTCCGTGGAAGAGCCCGACGGGATCAACGACACGCCGAGCCTGGTCATGTTCATGGAGGGCGAGGGCGACGCCGCGCAGGAGAAGCTCTCCGCGCTCCTCGACGCCCTGGCGGAGCAGTTCAAGCCCGCCAAGGGCGCGGACTGGCCCGTGCGCTTCTTCAAGGCCACGAGCAAGCAGGGCCGGGTCTCGCCGCAGATCCGGAAGATGGTCGGCATCGGCGAGGACTTCTCCAAGCCCGTCTTGGCTTTGCTGGACATTCCCGACCAGGGGGGCTATTACCTCCTCGACGGCGACCCGACGGACGCCAAGGCCGCCGGGGATTTCCTGCGCGACTTTGCCGCGGGCAAGCTCAAGGACAGCCGAAAGCAGCTCGCACGGATGTGATCGCCCGAAAGGCGCGGACGCGTGCGCGCGGTGTCGTGATGATAAAATCTTGGTTCTTGTTGTCGTTTTTGTGTGAAGCAAATGAAAATGTTCGCCGTCGCTCCCTCCAAGCCCAACAAACCGCGCGCGTCAGAACCTCCCCGGCGCTGGCACTCCAAAACGCCGAAGGGGGGCCTGAAAGGGAGTGGACCCCACACTCCGAGGTCGCTCTGGCGCGCACGGCCTGCGCGGTCCGCTCTGCCGCTCACGACCCCGCTCCTCCCTGCTGTTTTGCACAAAACGCCTCGACCATGACCGCGATCTTCTTCTCCCGGTCCGGGTCGGTGGCAAAGAGCTGCGCCGCGATGGTCGCGACCTTGGCACGCGTCTCCTCCGCCGTGCCGCCGCCGGTCCCGGGCGCGGCGGCCGCCGCCGCCGCCGCCGCGGGAGCCACCACGCCGCCGCCGCCGCTCGGGAGTGCCCACGACGTCGCCGGGGGGGGCGGCGGGGCGGCGGGTGACGCCGCCGCGAGCTCCACGGCGCGCTTGGCGACGGACTCCGCGGCGATCTGCTCGTGCCGGATGTTCTCCTGCTGGTTGATCATCGCCGCGAGCTGCTGCTCGACGTCGTGCTCCACGCGAGCGGTGATGGCGCGGGCCACGGCGTCGAGGATGATGGTGCGGTTGCGGTCGGACGCCGCCTTGCGCGCCGCCGCCACCTCCGCCGCGTCCCCGACGACCTCGTCGGCCTTGACGACGTCGCCCTGGTCCACCATTTCCACCGGGTCGAAGCCGTCGGCGTAGAGGCGGTCGAGTTGCTCCATCGTCAGGAACGTCGGCCGGGGGTCCGCCGCCGCCGCTGCCACCGGCGGCGGCGGCGGCGGCGCGTCGTCGTCACCCGCCTTCCCTTCAGCCCCCTTGGCCGCCTCCGTTCTCCGCTCCGCCTTCTCCTCCTTGGCCGTGACCGTCGCGAACATCTCCGCCACGTCCGCCACCGCCGCCATGGACGCCGACGCATACGCCGCGTCGTCGTCATCCTCGGCGGCGGCGGCGGCGGCCTTCGCCTCCTCCCCTTTCTTCTTCTGCTCCGCCTCCCCCGCCGGCAGCGCACGGGTCAAGGACGGCGGGCTCGGCAACGGGCTCTCCGTGACACTCACGAGCGGCGGCTTCGGCGTCCCCGATCCGCCCGCCGCGCCGCCGCCGTCCCCGGTGGCGGCCGTGCCAGCGCCTGCCGTGGACGGGGGCTTCTCGCCCGCGGCACCGCCGGACACGAGCGCGGCGCGCTTCGGGAGGTGGCTCATGATGGTGTCCAAAAACTTGAGGTCCAGCCCGTGGCGGCGCACCGAGAGGTCCACGTGCACGGTGACCACGAGGCGCGGCGCCTGTCCGCTGCCGTCCACGACGGGGCTCGAGCACCACAGCGACCAGAACTTCTGCCCGTTCTTGCGGTACGTCAGGAGCTTGATGCGGAACGCGGCCTTGCGCTTCTCCTCGGACTCCACCATGCCGCACGCCTCCGGGTCGGTGTCCGCGCCGAGCAGAAAGCTCAGGTTCCGGCCCAGCACCTCCTGGAGCGTGTATCCGGTCGAGGACAAAAACCGCGAGTTCGCGAAGACCAGCGGGCAGCCCTTGACGGTGGGGTCGCTGACGCAGAGCGCCCAGCCCGCGCCCTTGCCGGTCGGGTCCTTTCCACCGAGCACCTCGGCGACCTCTGAAAACCTTTGCAGCCACGCGAGCACCGGGACGGGATCCGCCGGATCCCCCAAGCGCTCCCGGTGCTTCGTCTGCACGTCGAGCCACTCCTTCGATCGCTTGCTCAGGTCGGCCAGGCTCTTGGCCGTCCCGCTCTGCATCCGCGTAGGGACGAGGTCGAACATCCGGCTGCGCAAAAAGCTCGGGTACACTGTCCATGCCTGAAGCTCGAACGCCAGTGCCTGCGCCTTGTTGAACTCCTCCAGAGCCGCGACCAGGGTCTTCAACGGAGCGATCAGCGGCACGATCCGCTGCGCCTTGCGGCTCTTCCCGCGCCCCGGATAGTTGGTGAACTGCTTGCCCGCCTCCTTCTCCACGAGCTCCGGGTTCTTCACGTGGGCGCTGAAGAAGGACTTGACGTTCTCCGGGTAGACCCAAAATGACCCGCCGGGGCACTCCTTCTCCAGAAACTCGCCGAAGGCCTGCTTCGCCGCCGCGTTTTTCTGCAGGTGCCGCAGGCCCTCCCTGCTCTCCCCCATCAGCGCGGAAGAGGCAAAGGTGTACATGGACGTATCCTCCAACAGGCACGGCACCTCCTCCAGGCGCGACGCCTTGGCAGAGGACCCCCGTGACAAGAGGCGCTTCATCGTCGCGGCTCTCGTCCAAACAAGCGACCACGCTCCCTCTCTTACGCCATTGTCGACGAGCTCATCGCGCTGGGCATGTCCCAGCGCGCGCGCTGATGTCATCTCGCGACGAAGTCGGAAAAAATGCGTCGCGTCCCCATGCACGCACACCATGTTCCTGCCGTCAGTCATCTTCCGTGGGAACTGGGAACCATCATCGCGTGGAAGGCCTCAGAGCTCCTTCCGCGAGCGTGGTCCTAGGTTCCGCGCGCCATGGTCGTCGGCGCGGCCCTCTCATCAGCCCCGCGAAGTACGTCCGGTTTCGACCTCCCCAGCGCTCGTGGGAAGAATCCGCGTGGATCTCGCTGCGTCTCGCTGCGGGGAAGGGCCCGCAGTTTTTTGCAGGGGCTGGTGGTGGGAGAAACAAAATGGAGGGGGGAGCGGGCTGTTTTTCGCGCCTTCCGACCTCACGGTGTTTTCGCACACAGGGCGGCGGCTCGGACACGCATCCGAGCGGCGCCCCGACCTGCGGCGGCGTGTGCACGGGTGCCCGCAGACGTGAGGGCAAGGGCGGCGGCCGCGGTTCAGGCGGTGCGCGCTGCGTCGGGCGAGCGGGGCACGCGGTCCCCAGGACGCCGGCTCCTCTAAAGGCCCGGGCGGGAGGCGTGACGCGGGAGTGAGAGAGCGCGCGCACTCACAGTCCCGGGCTTCAAGGCCTCTGGTGCCGGCGGCTTGTAAGAGGCGAGCGTGGAAATGTTGACAACGACCCCGCGCCCGATGCCGAGGTCCACCAGCTCGTCCGGCCTCGATTGCTTGGAGGACTTGGACAAAGGCCGCAGCTTCCGCACCATTTGCAGCGCGGTGTAAAGCTCGCGGTGGAGTTTGATGGCCGCGAGCGTTGCCCGGGCTGCCCAGGAGGCCCTTTTTGCAGATCGTGGTGCTGTTTGCCTCGGACCCTCGCGTGATGCAGTACGCTCGGAGCGTCCAGACAAAGTTTTTGGACGTGGGAGTGGACGTTTGGCTCATGACCGAGCTTCCCCCGGAGATCAGTGGCCAAGGAGGGGGCCACTCCGATCGTTGGGTGAAGCCCTTGCACCTGGTGGAGGTCATTACAAAGACCTACTCCGACTGCTTAATCGTCCTCGGGGACAGGAATATGAAGAACGACACGTGCCAGGCGCGCAAATCGGGCAAGCTCGTCGAGGTGCCGGTCATGGAGCGCATCCGCTCCCTCGTGAGGGAGTGGGCGCAGCGGACCGGGTTGCGCCACGTGTACGCAGACACGGGCTCCCGGGTTGACCCGTCGGGGCTGTCGGAGACCCAGCTCTTAGAACGCGTCAAGTGAGTGTCTTCTGTCCCTCTGCTGGCCTCGTCGCCGCCGGCCGTCCCCCGCGGCGGAGCGGCACGCCGGGGAGCGTGGCGGCGTGCGCGTGTGACGAGCGGGTGCGACCATGCCGGGCGACCGCCCGTCGCGTGGAGTGGTCGCGGTCCCCGACGTCGGGTTGTCATTCTGGCCCGCGATTGTGCGCGTCTCCCCGCTCACGCAGCGCTCCTCCGCT
>JACLAC010002482.1_pt1 | contig 12783 bp, 8 predicted proteins | sample 8027881 | NCBI WGS metagenome assembly JACLAC01 (sample SAMN15725517, study PRJNA655200) | protist metagenome | isolation source: fluorescence activated cell sorting (FACS) single amplified genomes of... | place: Spain: Blaines Bay Microbial Observatory, Mediterranean Sea | collected 2016-01-19 | reverse complement strand
TAATCTGCATTGGAAGAAAGTGAAGAAAAATAGAACTTTAATTGCAGGGAAAGGAATATAGCCTTCTTCACCCCTTTTGATCATCCTAGAAACTGGGCCTGTTTGTACATATTTTCCGTTTTCACCAATGCAGGATCCCCGTCCTGCAAACCCGACGCCGTCAAGTGGGCGAACTTTGGGGGACACGCCGGGCAAAGGGTCCGACTGGTTCCAGGGCGGGCTCGAGGAGCCACCCAAGAACAAGGTGGTGAAAAAACAGCCGTCGTTGTCGGACTTGTTGAAAGCGAATATAATTTCTATCGATGGGGTGAAAACGCCTTCTATTTCAGAGCTGATGGACTTTGATATTTCTCCCGGAGATCTTTTACCCGAAAATGACTCTACTTTTCGAAAAAGTAACAACGATAGTCCGCACGAGCCGACGAGCCCGCCAAGGCGCGGGGAGGGGATCTCCTCTGTAGGCAACAAAATGAAAGGCGGCAAAATTAAAACAAGCCCCCTAAAACGCCCCCAGAACCGGGCTACGAAACAGACCGGGAGCGTGTACCAAACGTGGAATTCGACGGGCGAGCGACGAAAGCGTGCTGCTGGGAGAGGCTTGCCGGTCGGCCAGTTCAAGGCGTGCCCTCCACCGAGGAACACCGTTGGTAGACCGCAGCACCACCGGGGAGGACGCCCGAGCGAGGCGATGGACATATCGATAACTGGGAACTCGCCAACGCGGTCAGGGACCGGCCCCCACCCAACCAGCAGCCCAAAAAGGTCTCAGTTCAGGGAGGACCGCAATGGGCACGTTCTTAGCCATATCCCCCCGCGCCCAAGTGGCCCTCTGCCGTTCTCCCCCTCCGGCCGACGGTCGGCGTGGGACTCGTCCAGCAGCGAAGAGGACACGGACGACGAGGGGCAAACGGCTTTGGCGCCGCCAAGCGATAACGAACATTCCGAACCGTCGCCCCAGGCATCGGTGCAAAACATACACGCCTCGTCTTTTGCCAGCGCAAACGGGAACACTTCTGCGGGTGGCGACCCCAAGTTGTTGACCGCGATGTCATCGTCGCAGATAGACATGGTAAGTGCTAAAATAATCAGGCTCTGCATAGAAACAAAAGACGGTGCAGCGTCGTTGGAGGCCGCGCTGAACCTGTTCAACCGCCTTATCGCGAACGGGGTTATTTTGAAGCTTCCTGGCGTCTACAAGAGCATTATAATTCGCTGCTGCAAAGAGAAAAACGTGGCCCAAGCCCTGGCGATATTTGACCGCATGTGCCAAGCGTCGGTCCAGTTCGATGTGGAGGTGTGGGAACGCCTCAACCAGGCCTTGGTGAGCGGGGGGATGATAGAAAAGGCGGCTGCGCTGCTGAGCAACATGCGCTGGAAGAATTTGTCGCCGAAGCCAGAGTTTTATGTCATCACCATGTTGGCCTGCGTGACGATCGGGAAGATAGGGCTTGCAGACGCTCTGTTGAGTAAAAGCAAGGACGAGCTGCCCGTCGCGTTTTTGCACCATATTGTCGACGTGTGCACTACATTGCTCTCCAACTGGAAATTGGCGGGGTACCGTGCCCGAGAAACGTCCCTTTTGGAATTTATAGGAAATCTGGATTACTTGATCGATTTAAACGCGGAGCAGCCGAAGGCGATGGAAGAGGCTACTGGCAGTGCAGCTCCTACCGAGTGGGATGGCCATTTTTTTGACGACCCGAAAAACGCGTTGGCACATTCAAACGCAACCGAGGAGGCGTTTCAAAACCTTGAAAAAGTACTCTCCCGCGCCGATGATATGTCCACATGAAAATTGCTCAGTATGAATATACACTTATAATTTAAGTGAGAAATCAAAAATATATTAAATTAAAAAAATGTGGAGTCTTTCTTTCTGTCTGTGTTGTTAAATGTTTATTAATATGTTGAAAGTAATATTTAATATTATACATAATAAATTAATACTGTAATTTGTGATGATCTAAAAACTCGTACTCTATACTAAACAATGTAAACTAGAAAACAACTATAATCTACGTGTTACTCTTGACTCTCTTTAAAACTTCTCTTTCGTTTCTGACGTCGGTCTCGTATACGTACGAAACCTCCGTGTGGCTGTACAGAGAGGAGCGATGACACCCACACCCAGGGGCACCTCGTACCTCATCGTCGGTCGCGAAGCACGACTTCCGATTCGTATGCTGTGTCCCTGCTGTCGTCAATCTAAAACTCGACCTCCGTACCTTTTTCTTCCATTCTTCTTTTCGTCGTCGCTGCTATCGTCCCGTACTTCCTCTTTTTCACAAAGATGAAGTGCTTTTCTTCTTTTTCAAGAAGACTTCTGTACTAAAACACTACAGGTTACAGTTGTGCTCGTTTTAAATACTGCTGCAGCAGTTGTGCTCATTTGAAATGATGCCAATATGATGCCAATATATTAATGCCTTCAGAGGAGGTTGTTTGGTCCTCGCCGCCTAGGTTACGGTGGACGTTTATATATATGTAAGGGAGTAGTGCGAGAACGACCATGCTCCTCTTCTGGGAAATACCGAAATAAATATTGGCGCAATTCTACAAAAAGGCAGAGGGAAGCTTCTGGACCGCCGAAGAAATTGACATGAACGACGACGCCGCCGATTGGGACTCACTGAAACCCAGCGAGCAAGACTTCATCTTGAAGATCCTGGGATTCTTTGCCGCCTCCGACGGCATCGTTATTGAGAACCTCCTCTCACGGTTTGCCACCGAAGTACAGCTACCAGAGGCGAGGTGCTTCTACTCATTCCAAGCAGCCATTGAAAACATCCACAGTGAGGTCTACTCGCTTATGATCACAAAATTCGCGGGCAAAACACTATAATACTATAATATCGAAATTATAAATCGGAACTACGAACTATGGACTGGCCAGTACACTCTCAATCTTTGGTTTGAGCTTATCCATCAATGCAAAGACGGAATGGCCGGTGCCTTGGGTTTTCTCATCGGTCGGGACGCAGTCCAACTGTTTGTCTACGATTAGCCAGGGTTCCATGAGAGAGTAGGGTCGGCCGTTTGTTTCGGCTGGGGTGTCCTCCACAACGGCAATCTCGGCGTCCCGTTCGTACCGCAATTGCCGTGGGGTCACGTTTGGAAGGTAGTACTTGACTGTTTTTGACTTGAACTTGGGCCGGTTGTACAGCGGGTCTGTAGTTTTCCCATCCGCTGCATCACTAGAGACGCAACCAATGGTTTCGGACGATGGTTTAATGAGGCGGTAGCTCAATGGTGGCAAAGTGCTCTCGCTGTCCGGGAGCAGTTGAGGGTCGGCGTTGCACTGAAATTCTTGCCTCGTCAAGTCGACCCACCGCTCGGCAGTTGGCTCGTCGTGGTCAAACTTGACAAGGTGCTTGTGCTTTGGTCGGTATTCATCATACCTCCAGATGGTCCCCCAGTACCACTCCGTGCTCCCGTTGTAATTCGTGTGCAGGAGACGAATGCGGACCCCCTCCTGCTTCAGATCATCGTACCAGGCGACTCGCCGGTCGTTGAAGTAAATGCAAGCCTTGCCATTTCGTTCGCCTGCCCGTTGATACACGCCGTACCCATGTTTTCGGTTGTTCTTGAACTCCCCCTCGTACGTGCTCCCCGCTTCACTGCCGTTGTACCAGAAAAATCTCCCTCTTCCGTGCATTTTCCCCATGCGCCACCCCCCATCGTACTGTACAATATCGTTCGGGAGAAACCATTTCCCTTGGCCGTGGGGCGTTCGGTGCCGGTTCGTCCAGGCAGCTTTCCGCTTCGCCCACGTCGGCTCTTCGGCATACGAGCCTACGTACTTTGCACCGCTATCGTACCAACGTGTCCGTCTCTCCCTCTCCGCTTTCTCCGCGTCTTGCCGTTCCTGCTCTAATTTCCACACCCGCCGTTGATCCTCCAACCGCTTCGCTTTCTCCGCCTTCTTCGCTTCTTCCTCCCTTTTCTTTTGGTACTCTATAAAGGCTTTCGCGGCAAGCTGTTTTTCTTCTCGAGCGATCATTTTCTTCTGGTACACTTCTCCCCGTTCGAGCCATTTCTCGTGCCTCTTCTTTCTCTCTATTTCATCCTGCTTTTCCTGCTCTTTCCGGGCAATGTCTCGCTTGGCGTCTTCTTCTTTCTTCATCTTCTCACGCAGTTCCTGTTCAATCTCGAAAACGCGATTGCGCTCCTTTTTTGCACTCTCTCTTGCCACCCGCATCAGCTCTTTCCGCGTAGCCATGGTACTATATAGTTGGTATATTAAAATAAAACCGAAATCGTTGGCACTAGAGAACAACCCCCGCAACTAACTTGGAAAAGGACGTGAGCCCTTTTCGTCGGTCAACACTTTCTCTGTCTTTTCTTGTAATCGTTTCAAGTGCAGATTAAAATCCTTTTTGCTTTGGGTAGTGTGTTTACCATTATTATATTATTTAATAAAAGAAGTGTATAATAAAAACATAAGAAATATATATATTAATTATATAAAATATATAAGTGAACCAAACAACCACACACACGAAGAAAACAACATCGATCAAAACAACTCTCTTCTACTTTCTACTATTTTATAATACTTGTGAAGGAAGTTCAGAATTATCTAAACTGTTCCTACGCTGTGTTTATGTTATATAATATGTTACGTTCTTCATTCATCTCATGATTTAATAAAAAATGATTGATCAACATCATCTAGATGATGTTATTATATAGTCAGTTCTTCTTATACCAAGGTACGTACCTTATTATAACTTGGAGTCCCTAAATCGCATCGAAACGCGTAAGTTTTGATGCTACTCCCATGCTATTCTTTTGGATACTCAGTTCTCAGTTCTCAGAAGAAAAAAAAAGAAGAAATCATCTTTCCAAGAGATAATATTTATATTTTAAATATAATACATGGCACAGCATAAAATATGATGAGTCGATTTTTTCCGTTTCTCTTCTTCTTCGACGACGACGACGATTTTTTTTCTTTCTTCTTCCTTCACCACTCCTCACTATACCACCATCATCCTCCACCACCACCACCATCGATCCTCCATCATCGTCGCGTTATTATTAGTTTTCTTTCCTTCTCTTTAATATATAAAAAGAAATTGCCAACTTTTTAATGTGTTCTATATACTCGATAAATTAATACTATTTCTTTTAATGATCGCACTTTTTGCCACCTGCCTTACTTAATTTTAAACCATTATTTATTCGACCCAGTAAAGAGTTGCTATCACCAAGTAAACATGTCAAAGTACGAAAAAACTCGCATTCGTCATTTTCACCAAGATGAGTCCCTCCTGACGTCCGGCGGGCAGAGGGAGGGAGCTGCCACACAACGCAATCAAGAGTGGCTTAAGCAGGACGACGGGACGTTCCTGAATTCCAGTCACCATGAACACAGGAAGGTAAAGTGGTTGGACATTCTCTTTGACCTGGCTCTCGTGGGGTTTCAGCTCCACATTTGGAAAATGATGACCCATTTGTTTTCGGAAGAGAAATTCTTTGATGGTATTTCCATCGCCGTTATCTCGTACTCTTTTCTGATGACAATCTGGAAACATGTGACGTTGGACCGGAACCGGTACCATGGAAATGGCGCACTAGACACGTTCATGATGTTTGCATACTTAATCGGTTTGGTAACTGCCATCAACGGGCTGCATTCTTGCGTTGTGGCAGCATCGTGCGAGATGGTACCCCACGGGCAATGCACGGTATTAGGGATGGGCACCATTGTGTGCTACCTTTTGTCGGGGGTCATTTCGTTTTACCGTGCTTTTTGCGCAAATGATGAACCCATGAAGCGCCCACTGATATTGGAAGGGTGCCTTGTGCTTGTCGCAACGATTCCATGGTTTATGGCAGTGGCTGACGTCCCTTTATTTGATTATACTTGGTTAGTATTCCTCACGGCGGTGGCGCCAATCGTTGCGCCACCACTCATTTACATGGGCTGCAGTAGCCGCTTTCGGCAGTCTTTCCAGCCAGTTAATATTGCCTACTTTGCCGAACGTGTTGGTCTCTGCGTCGTGGTAAACTTGGCGGTACTGGTTGAAAGTAGTATTGCAGACGTTTGCGATGGCTTGGCCCCAGTAAGTCAATTCTGCACGGCCCATCATCGGCGATTATCGGATCACTCAAACCAGGGCGGCAACGGCACGGCCGCGGCGAGCCATCACACGCCCAGTTGGACAGATAATTTTCATACGAATGTGCCCAAGTTCCAAGCCGTTATCTTTGCCCTTTTCGTAAAAGTTCTGTATTTTAACGTGTATCGCCCGTCTGAGATTGAGGAAAATACAAGCAGGAGTCGGTATCCCATGATGGTGGATGCCAATGTCATACTTATTACTACCCTTGCAGTAGGTTTGTCCATCATATCTTCAGAAACGCAATTATCTCTGTGCGAGTTCGACTATCATAAGACCCATGGAGTCTATCCACCTTATGCCGAAAACAATAATGCGGTCCTTGAATCGTTAGCTATTGGGGGCGAGATAATAGTGTTTGTGGCACTGTCAGGGTGGCATCTTCTACACACCAGAAACGGGTTTAACCACGAAGAAAGCGGGGCAAGTTGGACTAAGAAGCAGCTATTGATGGCTGCGGTGTGCCGCATTGCGTGTACGGGCGTAGGTGTTGTTATTGTTCTTGCCATTGAGGAAATCTGGGTAGATGTGTTTATCTTTATATTGACCTTTGCTGCATTTTTGTGGATCGAAACACGGTTCATCAAAACTCCTCATGCGTATGGGAAGATTGTCGATACCATTTTAGTATTGAAACATGGAGGGCACGATGACAAGTCGCACGCTCAAAAGAGCCCCAATAATCCTAAGGAAGTGGAGCTATCCGACAGGGAAAACAAGAACAGCTGGGTCAACCCAGCAGCGGCAGAACGGGCCTCTCGAGTTTGAAGATTTCAGAGTCTCGCCACCAAACGAAAATCGTAACGCGTAAGCTACGAATTAAAATAACCTCATGTGTGAATTAAAAAGCGAAGGTTTTTTCGTAAATAATGTTCTGTGATTATGAACTTGATATTAAAATGAGAGTCTTTAAAAAAAACAAATTATATATAATTAGTTTTTTTTATATGATAGTATGTTTTAAGACTTATTTATGTTATGAGAGTCTTTAAAAGCATTCTCTTTACTTAATTTGTTTTTTCAAAATCTTGAGAAACATTTTTGTTTTACTAAAAACAAATGGCTGTTATTATAGGTATCATAAGTATCATAATTAAAATGTAGATTTTTACTTCAATTTATGATTAGATTACTATCATACTATAACAGAGACAATTTTCTTGTTTTAATGAATCTCTTAATACTTACGTATTCAACCATTTCAATCTTAGTGTGTGCGCTCCACTGGTAATTTTAAAATGTCTCTTCCCGCTCAGGTCCCCGTTCAGGCTCACTTCGTCCCCGAACGAGACTGCACGCGAGCCCCGTTTGTGCCTTTGCACCAGCAGCCCGGGCATAGTTTCGTGCGGATGCGCGAACCAGGGAACGACCGAAAAAAGAAGTACCAAAAGTGAAAGTTTTTTTCAGTATTCCTAATGAAAACGCTCAGGGGCTCGTCTTCCCCAAAAGAAAATTCTTTGCTTGATGATACGTGCGGTATAATGTCTTCTACTCTTTCCGCACCCGAAGCTCTTAGTTAATAGTTTGCAGCAGTAAATAGCAGCAGTTTTTGTTGTTGCGATTATTACGTTTTTTCTTCTTCTTCCCTTGCTCTGCTACTGCTGCATCAGGGGGTTTATTATTATTTATTAATAGCAGAAAAAGGGTCCACATATTATACCGAACGGGTCTTGCTGGCGTTGTGACCCCCCGTGGCTGCCTGAAAGGAAAACGTCCACCCCCCCAATACTCATTGTTTTGGTTCCTTGGCAATTTGTTGAGCAATTACGACAGCAGGTGGGGCTTGACTATAAAATACCCCACCTGGCTGTTGCACCATTTGAATGACCTGGACTGGCTGGCCTGGCTGCCTGGGTTGTTGGTATATTTGCCCAGGTTGTTGAGCCTGGTACGATTGGACGAGCTGGGTTGGCTGGCCAGCCATAGTTAGCTGTTGGGGCTGGATATTTTGGGGCTGGTAATGCTGCATATGTGGCAAGTGAAAATACAGGGCCCCAGCAGAATGCTTTTGAGGTCGTCTGTACTCCATTCGGATGCCCTTAGCTTTCCATGGCTCGAACGTGTCCAAAATTGCCTTCTTTACATCGTTTTGGTTCTTTATGAGCAGGCCCAACGGCCCAATTATAAACAGAAGAAAGACCACGGCAGGCAGCGCTATCCTAAGCGCGAGCGCTGCCGAACTTTCATTTTTCACGTTCCCTGACATTTCGACAACGGTATCCTTGCAGTTGTCTAGGTGCTGATTTCTGTTGCTGGTCTCTGGGAGACAGCACTTCTCCCCGAACTCGACCGATTTCCCACTCTGAACCTTTTTAGTGTACTCATTGCGTTTTTCGAACTCTGGCGAGCATTCCCTTACACGAGCGGACTTTTGTGTCCGACAGCATTTGATCTGACACCCATCGTTGCAACCGCTATCTGAATCTTCCAACGATATGTTCAGCACCGGGCAAACTTTTGTAGTACGGCAAATCATGGCTCCCTCCCCCTCGGGCAATACTCTGAACAGAACGTTCGGGACAACGGAAGCCATGATAATCAAGAAAATGAAAACCGGGAGAATATTCTTATAGACCTTTTTCATTGCAATGTTTGCAGCTTGAACAGTCTGAATTATTTCTTGATTCGGGAAAAGTTGCGTCAAGCGCGCATCCGACGCAATCTCATGCTCGTCAAAGTAAGGTGCACCGCACTCGCAGTTCTTGCCGGCCCCCCTCTGGGTAAGACGTACCACGTTCGGTCCACGCGGGTGGACTTGTCCCATGAGTGTTTATTTTATATGGACTTGGGACTTAATTGTATGCAGTTTAATTATATGATCTAGTATTTGCGACTATTGGAGTGTTTATTTTATATGGACTTGGGACTTAATTGTATGCAGTTTAATTATATGATCTAGTATTTGCGACTATTGAGAAAGGGTGCATACGTATATCATATGCATAAAAAACACAATGTTACCGTGTGAACGACCTTTCCATTTCCATTCCGATTCTTAACAGTGGGTATCAAAGTTTCAAAGTTGGGCTTCTTCTTTCTTCTTCTTCTTCTTCTTTCTTTTCTTCTTCTTCTTTCTTTTCTTCTTCTTCTTCTTCCTCCTTCTCCCTTCTCTTCTATTTCTTCTTCTTTATTTTATACTACAACAACATTATTATGGGTATTCTTGTATTTATTAGTAGTATTGTATACATAAATTATATAGGTATTAATATATAATTTACTACTACCTACTCGTAATAATCTCCTCGTAATTATTATATTCGTGATAAAATAATATAATTTATTAATAAAAAATGAAATATTTTTGAGAGATATATCATCTCATTTTTCTTTTTCAATAAGAATTCTTACTGCAATATATATTTACAACACACATTTGTGAACATACCTCCTCATGCTTTCTTTCTTTCTTTGCTGTCACGAGGAGACGGGCAAGCTATTTTTTTAAGCTAGGTCTTAGAGAGGACACAGACTCTTACACATGGTCGACAATTTCCTCCATCAAGCGGGCGGGAGGGGGTTACTTTTTCTTCCTTCGGTCGGTAGTGTTCTTTTTCGACGGGGCGTGTTGCTTATATGCCCCCCTATTCCTACTAGTCTTGGAGGCGGCGGCAATTTTGGCCTCCGCCGCATCCTCGTTGTACTGCAAATAGTGCGGCAAAGGCAATGCTTCGGAATGGGCGTGCTTGTTCTGGGCCATCAGATACTTTCGGTACTGGTCCGTAATGAAGAGTTTTGGGATCTTCTTTTCCAGCTCCTTCGCGTTGTTGTCCAATTCTTTGGTCATTTCCTGGCGCATTTTCTCTGTCTCCGACGTCGTTGCCTCTCTCGTTTTCAGCACCTTTTCGCCCTTTCCCTCCGCGCAATCTTTCCACAGCTCCGGTTTTATGTACCAAGCCCCATAGTTCCGCTTCAAATCGATCCCTTTCTTCTTTCGCTTCTCTGCGTCCGTAAGAGGCCTGTGCACGTCCGGGCGCCTCGTGCCGTCCGTCTTCTTCTTAACGGGCTTGGGCCGTTTCGGATTTTCTTTCGTTTTGTGAGAGCTTGTAAACGTTGATAGGCGTTTGCTTTTCTTCAGCACGGCTTTTTTCGCCGCCTCCTGCTGGGGAATTGGTTTTTTTATGAAACTGTTCCTCTTCGCCGCCTGCGGTACCTCGTCTTCGCTGTCGTCGTCTTCGAGCAAGTCCTCTAGTAATTCCGGGGGGACGTCCGTGGCAACTTTTACCCTCGCGGCCGGTCTCCAGATTATAATCGGGGACGGGGAGCGCGAGTGGTCGGACTCGAAATCGGAGCCGTCGTCCTCGCTGTACACGCCTACCTCCCGCTCCTCCCTCTGTTCCCCGTTCAGCTCCATTTTGGTCTCGTCGATCGCCCCAGGGTACGCCAAATCGTCGTCGTCAAACAGGTGGTCGACGTTCGTGCGCTGTTCTATTTCCTGCTGCAGGTCGGTCTGGTGTTTCGCTTGCAAGGCACTCGAGGACATGTCCTCCCTGCCCCACTGCCTTGATTTTTCCTCGCTAAGCTCCATCAAACGGTCCGTTTCGTCCTCTTCAGAAATGGCGAGGTACTTTAGAATCTGAGAAGGAAACTCGCTCTGGGTGAGAGCGCTTTCTAGTTGGCGGACCCTCTCCATCCTTTGCTTGTTGTAGTTCTCCGCGTCTTCGTCGTTGGCAAATCCGCTGGGGAAACTGCCGCGCGGAGATCCCCTAAACGTAGTGCCGTGTGTGACAGCGTTTGGTGGGGAGAGTGATGAGCCTCCATTGTTTCCGCTGGCCCAAAATGGCTCGGTTGGTTCGGCCGGGACTTCCCTCAAGAACCGCCAGTTCACGCCCTTTAACGACTGTGAAAACGCTGACCCTTCTCCGTACTTTTTCGCTGCCGCCATGATTAGCCACAAACAACAACCCTCGTCAAGACTGGAAAGAGAAGGAGACGCAGGCACGTTCACACTTACAGACCCACTATATCACACCTGCTCACCAACGAACTCAAAGTGAACTCACTGTCTCCGGCGAATGTACGCAATACACACTAACTACTACAACAACCCCCCGATTCAATATACCTCTTCAACAAACCAACAGAAAGAAAAGGATAAAGGGAGAGAGAAAGAAAATGATTGATGAATAAGCAAATATCAACTTATTTTATCGAAAAATTTCAAACTTTCACTTTCATCTTCTTCTTTCTATCTTCTTTTTCATCTTCTTTTTTTTCATCTTCTTTCTCTTTCTTTCTTTCTTTCTTTCTTTCTTCTTTCAGATCTATCGGCCGGTGGTGGTGGTAACGGTTATTCTTTTTCCTCTCTCTCTCTTCTTCTTTCTTCTTCTTCTTCTTCTACTTCTTCTTCTTCTTCTTTTCTTCTTCATATTTTCTTCTATCTATAATTAGTATAGTAATAAGTATAAATTAATGTAGAATGTTGAATAGTACATATATCGTATACTATAGTTATTTATAATAGGAAGAATTAATTATATTTCGTATAGATTGAGTTGTCCTGCTATAGCTATATAGTTTTTGTTTTTATACTCTAATATGGATTTGGATTATATTATACATAAACACAGCATTGTATTTGGTTCATGAATGAAACGGCTCAGGGCTGGGGGCTGTGGCATCGTCATCATCATCATCTGATTTTTTTTTTATTATTTTTAACAAAAAATATATAAAATATGTACCATGCGCGCAGTGTGTTGTGGACCAATATTGATAAGCTTATATTGTTGTTCTTACTTTTTTAATTATCTTTTTGTTTCTCTTTTTTCACCCATGTACTGTCCAATATGGTGTCAAACTAAACGAGGATTTATTACGATCATTCATGTTTCTTCCCGCTATTCTGCTCGCTTGATATCTCTCAGCGACCACGCCATGGTTCTTAACCTTTACACATATCCTCTGCTCCCTCTGCCCTGACCTTATGGCTCCTTCCAGAACTCTTTGCTCAAATGAGCAAAGCTTGGGGCGCCAAAAAATGCGGTCAACTTCAGCTGAGGTGGAACGTACCCGAATCGTTTCCGGATGCTTTCGACGAGGGTATCGACGTATTTTTCCAGTTCCTTGGACTGCCCGCCCAGCGCCTTCCGTAGCGTGGCGTTCTCCTCCGCCATCCGCTCCATCTGAGTCTTCAGGCCATTGATTTCTGTAAAGTACGCGTCCTTCTCGTTCATTTCTTGCTCGAGGCGGTCTTCTAAGTCTTTTGTGGCCCCTGTCATTTGAGATAACAAATTCGTGAGGTTCTGATTCTCCCGTGCTGACGCTTCCAATCGCTTGTTGAGCTCATCGTACGACCGCTTTGCCGCGTCCACGTCCGCCTGCTTGCTCGCGATCGTTTTCTCTAGTGCGCCGACGATGTCCACAGCCACGACTTCGGCAGATTTTACGACGTCCTTGACGCTGCCACCGATGCACGTTTTGCGAAGGGCTGCCCGAACCTCGTCTTCGGCGTTCAAGGCGGCATACGCTGCACGATCACTTGCGGGCATTCCCATGCCCTCTGCGCGACCGACGAGCTCTAATTTTTTGCACATTTCTAGACACTTTACGAACAAGTACTCCTGCGCGAGCAATTTCATGCGCGTGTAGTCGTGCTCGTTTTCCTCGGACGACAGCCTGCGGGCTACCTTGCCCTTCTCTTTGTCCTTTTCATCTA
>JACLAC010005765.1_pt1 | contig 12784 bp, 7 predicted proteins | sample 8027881 | NCBI WGS metagenome assembly JACLAC01 (sample SAMN15725517, study PRJNA655200) | protist metagenome | isolation source: fluorescence activated cell sorting (FACS) single amplified genomes of... | place: Spain: Blaines Bay Microbial Observatory, Mediterranean Sea | collected 2016-01-19 | reverse complement strand
GCCTTGCTAGATAATCAACGCACTGCACTTTATTCACACTGGTTTTAGCGCTGATTCAGCCAGCCTTGAAGGCTACTTGGTTAGCCCTTCTTGTCAACTAATAAACAGCAAGGGGTCGCATCGTAAAACCGGCTGTACTCCCTTTGATCTTGTTCGTTGTTGCAATGTAGGTAAATTCATAGACCTTGTCCCGGGCCAAATCTTCTAAATAGTGAAACTCGCCAATATGTACCCCCTGTTCTACTAATAAGTATTTATGCACCGGAATCGTACTAGTAGTTCCTTCTGGCAGGGTCCCTGTATATTGCTCAAGCCCTGATGTATCTGAACCAATCATTATCGCACCTTGCTCTTCTACAAGCCATTTGGCTGCTGGCATCTGAATACCTGCTGAATCATGCTCGTCCATCTTCACATGATCGGCGCCGGTCTCACCCCAGTAACGAAGCGCTCCTGTCCGGATTAGGACTACATCGCCAAACTGCAGTTGAGTCGCCTGTAACTTAAGCGCTCCCTGTAGATCTTCCGGCGTAATAGTATACTTCGACGGCAAGGCATCAAGTCCTTTATAGCCGGCAACATCGATTAATACTCCACGAGCGATAATCGGCGGTATAGTCTCTGCTCCCGCTTTACGAACGCCCCAATCTCCACCCCATTCGCTTTCGGTAAAACCATTGTACCAATGACTGTCTTCGCCAACAACAATATGGGCTAATCCATCAATTTGTGTAGCTACATTATCATTAATAAAGACGGCACAAGAATGGAAAGCAGTAGCACTAGCGTTATTAGGATGCTCTGGGAGTACAATGTCTAAATCTCTCTGGCGTCTGAGCCCATCCGGCGAACGAAACATCATAATTTCACCGGGCGAATGTCCGGCCCACTTATAAGACTCGCGGTCATAGAGGATACCCAGATCACGAATCTGGCCTTGCTTAACTAGGCTTAGGGCAGCAAGCACACTAGCCGGCGTCATTTCGTTTAATGCCCCTACTTCATCATCTTCACCCCAAACCCAGCCCCAGCCTTTACCCTTTTCCCATGCGGCAGGATCCGCATTAACAGTACTACTTATCCAACCAAATAGGATAACAGTTAACACTAAACGAGCAAGCATATTCCCTCCTATATAAGTTTATTAATTGCACCGCCAACAGCAACGGTGTGCATATCAGTGAACATATATCTCCTGTAATACCAGCAAAGTGCGGACGCTTTAGCAGGAATAATCCTTTCTTCTTGAACTACCAACCGGCAAACGCTAAGAGAATAACGGCTCAAGATATCTTAAATGATATTTACTGGCAAGCCCCAAGGTGGTGCTAATACAACTTATTCGACACTAGTCAATATCCAGTATTCCACCAAGCATCCTTTTTCGTTTAACTTATTTTAACCTTTTCACATTGTATAAAGAGCAAATAACTTAGCTCGATCCAAATAAATTTTAATCTTGAGTCCGCCGCGTACTTGAGAAACCATCTTCTCTTCAAGCGCTTCAACTTGGAGCCGATCGGTGTCTAACGCATCACTTTTCCACTGTACTCTATACGCTGTTTCATTGCCCCTAAAGAGGATGCAATCGTCTTTGCTAAAACCCGGCACAACTCGATCAAATGGATCAACAATTTCTACTTGTAATGAACCTTCCGTTGCATCGGCATTGATCCATAAAGCATTGGTCTCAAACCTTAGCGGCGTTGTAGTCACCACGCCCTGTGTATCGGTCTTTAAGCAAACCAATCGATCTTTTTCAATCTTTGCCAGACTGACTCCACTATGGAACTGCTCGTCATAGCGAGGCGCCTCCCCATGCAAACCATTCGAACTACCATGATATATCCATATCTCATCGCCATGCACAAAAGGTGCATGCGGAGGATAAACACTACCACAATCATAACTATGGCGTGGACCACACGTTAAAATGGGCTCCCGATTGCCTGCCCGCTCCCAAGTACGACCGTCTTTTGAATAGGTCAATTGAATATCCATCTGATTCATCCATTCAGGCATCCAGTCTTCGATATCGTTTTGGGCTACCCACCCCTCATAAACCGTGTGAAATACCGAGAGAAAACCGATACGAAAATCGCGATAGGCCATAGAACTCATACCGTAAAACTCCCGATCCTGCGGAGGATCCTGGTCATCAGGAGCAACAATAATCTGACGAGGTGTCCAGTTTTCAAAATCACTGCTTTCAGCCATACAAATAATGCGCACATTAGGTCGACCTCGTAGATAAACAACATAGCGATGAAGCGTTGCATCCCAGTAGGCTACTAATTGGGTATCCGACCCCTCTGGAATAACTGGATTGAGCCAGCCTTTAGGCACATCCCAATGAATCCCATCCGCAGAATATGCTACACATATCGGCTGCACAATACCGGCAAATATCATATCCCCGCTTTGGAACATAAATAACATCTTGTAGCGTTTGGCTGGATCGGTTTCAATCGGGTCCTTCATCACTCCTGTCCCTGCCCCCCAACGGAAGAAAGGGAAAACCAGGTTATTCTCTTTACTGCCAGCATCCTCAAAGAGATTAAGAATAGGCTTTTCCCAGTGAATCCCATCTTGAGAAGTGGCATAAGCTAAACCATCCGCCTCATCACCCCGTGTTTCGCTTAGTTGGCGACGTACACTGTACCACATCTTAAAGATATTATCTTCGATATCGTACATAACATTGATATAGCTACCAAATTGCCATTCATCTTCCCAAGCTTGATCCTTTTCAAGCAACGGCCCTTGAGATACTTTCTTTGCTGCAACAACGCCTCGTACAACATGATCTAGATCTTCGATATAGGTATCATCAATAAACAAAAAGGCTGACTTTTCGTCCTTCATGCTATACTCCTGTATTTTTTAGTAGATCAATGAATTGCATTATTATAGATATCGAAGAAATTTTAAAAGGGCTTGGAGCAACAAGCGGCAGTCACCAAAACAGGTAATCGAATAGCCCTCGAATACCCAGCACACTAGACTGCTCCGACAGGTCTGTATAAGCGGTAGTAACGGTAACAATACCCTATGCCGTTGTAAGTGTACTGGGCATAGTAAGTAAGCATGGGACTCGAACCCATACGACGCGACCCCACGCGTCTACCAACAGCACAACTTAACCCAGTTGTCGGGTATACACGCCCCTGCCGGAACAGCTAGTGGTACAACGCTACTACATTACTATATAATTATTCCACTAGATCAATCTGCCAATTGGCTGCTTGAATTTTTGTATCGATTTCACGGTGTTCCTTGGCAGCACGATCCGCTTCATGTTGAATCGTTGCGACATCAACTGTTGACTGAAATTTAATTTCGGAACGCGTATTGCGATCCTGGGTCACGGTGGCTGCTTCAGCAAGATCACGATAAAAACTATGCTTCAGTTTTAGCACATCGCGAACCGCTAGCGCATCTGAAAAGGTCTCTCCTGATGCCAATACACTCTGACTATTAGTACGGTTAATACGTTGAATAAGCCGGATTAACTCCTCAGATAGTTGATCCAATTCCCGCTTGAGGCCCATTGGGTCTTCAGCAGGACTATCACCTTCTTGAACCTTGGCACTACGTAAGAGCCGCTGGCGTACTTGCTCAAGACGCTTTTGAGCATCGGCACGCAATATCAAAGCTTCTGCTAATTTCATCCCCACTCTCCTTGTTAACCTTAGCCCACATGACTACACTTGCTTAACTGATCTGCTATAATTTACTTTGGGACTGTAAAATTTATAACACCTTGTAGTAAGGAATTCTCACAAAAAATAGAAATGATTATTCATTACTGTCTTTGTCCCCTTTTCTAAGCACCATTAGCAAGGCGGAGGAGAGCCAGACTCATCAATGCCATGATACTTGTCTAGCCTACCACCGTATGCTGGGGGCGTCACCATCCCAGAAATTAGGTGCCTCGTTTATTTTCCCCCTCCAGGCATTGTTATGCCCAGTAGTCGAACTCGGGTTGGGGGCTCCAAAACCCGCTCGACCTCCGTTGTCAAAAAGCAACAGGTTTCCTTCCCCAGGTAATCCCCGAGGGATGATATGGGCATGGTGCTGACCGATAATCTGACCTATTGTCCGTAATTCCTTGGTTGCGGTGAAATCTGGACCGAGCTTCCATACGATTTTTCCCGATCTCTTGTCGGTGATCGCAATAATGTTGGCCTGTCTCCCATCCCAGATCAGATTATCAGGATTAAATCGCTCATCACCGGCATCAAACCACTTATTTGGGCCAAGAGCTGAAAGCGAATTGACGTGCATATAATCTCCAATACCTCCACCGACTGGAACCATATTGGGATTGCGATACATCGCGTTTAAAGCCGCTTCATCAAATCCGAGTTCTTCGAAATGATCGCTGCATAGCCACTCCCAGATAACCTTGCCTTCCCAGGAGACTTCAATAAAGGTATCGTCAAGAATCGGCTTTTCGCTTATTCCCTTATTGCTCACATTCTTGTGGCAGAGTATCAGCGTATTCCCCCCCGCCAAGAGGGGTTCCATTCCAGGTGCATAATATCCTACTGGATTCCCTTCCCGTTGATAATCGTGATGCTGCCGTGCCATCCACCGGGCCTTCCTACGCCCATCTTGGATCCGTTCGTAGTGACTAAACTTCCATACCACATTGCCATCCCAATCCACTTGAATCAAATCGAGCATATCGAGATACCCATATTGCGGATCTCTCTTCCCCGTACTAGCCATCAAATAGCCGCCAGGATAGATGCGGGCTGGGAATCCTTCCAACCCCTGCCATACCTTGACTATATTCCCGTTCATATCGACCAGCAAGGTATCCGCACTAGAGGTTGTATATACCGTGTATCCATTATAGCATTCGTCGGGATAATAAATCGTGGTACTGGTTGGAAATACACTGGGATGCCCCATATGTAAATTTATTCCTTGTGTTATGCCTTCAGAGCAACAATGAGATGGAACCAAAAATTCTTGGCGAGGTTACTGGCATCTATTATGAAAGTGGATTTCTTCCAGACTTAGCGATGTTAAATTCGTGCTTCACACCGGTGTCATTAATTTGACGGTAATGCTTGATTTAGGTTGTCCATTCTTCCCAAATCTCGAAGCAGCTTGAAATGGCTGGAGATAGCATCCCAAGCTGTAGTTTGATAGTGATAAGGAATCTTATACTCTAGCGCGGTTGCCTTAATGATATGAGCGATTTTGGGATAATGAACATGACAAACGTCGGGAAATAAATGGTGCTCGATTTGGAAATTTAACCCACCCAAAATATAGGTCACAAATCTATTGTCGTTGGCAAAGTTCGATGTTGTTATCATTTGATGAACAAGCCAATTTTCTTCTATCGTTACTTGCTCTTCTGGCACAACCGTGACATTAGGAATCACGTGGGCCGTTTGGAATATAATCGTCATTGTGATTCCTGAAACAACTAGCATCAATAAAAACATAAGAACAATTGCAAGGGGATGTAAGTCTACATATAAGAGAGGAAAAACCAAAAAGATAAGATAGAAAATACTCTTCTTAAGAAGGATGCTTAGCGCCAGAAAAATGACATTCGAAAGACTGCCTAAGAAGCCCATTTTGTAGTATTTACCAACTTTCAAAAAGTCCTTGATCGTAAGCCATTCTGGCACCAGAAAGCCGTAAAAGAAAGGCGCATAAATATGTTGAAATCGGTGAAACCATCTTCGCGGTTGGTGTTCGGTAAAACGAAATAGATATCTCGGACTTATGTCCTGATCCAATCCTTCAATATTTGTGAAATTATGATGCATTCTGTTGTGCTCAATTTTCCAGATATTGGACTCAACACCGATAGCCATGATCGGAATTTCCAGTAAAAGATTTATTAATTTACTCTGAGAGTAGGAACGATGAACCGTGTCATGCATGACCGTCATTCCGACGATTGCATGGTTTAAGCCGAGCAGGGCCCAAAGCACAAAGAGAATGATCAAATTCGAGATCCCACCGTAGATGATGAATAGATACAGTGAGACATACAATCCAAAAAATAAGATCGTCTTAAATACCATTCGAATATTTGCTTTTCGATTCAAATCATGGTCTTTGAAATAAGCGCTAACTCTAGACTGAAGTGTCTTGACAAATTCGTTATTATCTTGTTTTGCGAACTTGCGCTGGAGCATGTAAATACCCTAAGGTGTTTTAGACAATGAACAACAAGAGGCTATTTATCCCATTCTATTCTATTCAATTGGATTTTTGATAAAATTCTCGATTCAAAATGGAGGAATTAGCTTTAGAAGCTTTCATATATTCTTTTTCTTGCGCTCCTTGTTGCTTGAACCGTTTAGATTATTAGAACTACTCTTTTACTATTGCAGGATCCGTCGCCATGAGCTCTCAGCCGACCCCATATTTGTTCTCGGTCACAGGGGAAGTGGAACGTCACATCTTTCTCCTGTTACTGAGAATACAGGGCTAATTCGGCAAACACACCAAAGTGTCCGCTCGCCCAGACGCCGTTGCAAGGCCGATCGAGGATCACCCGACACGTCTCTACGCGGGCATAGCCGCTGTACAGCAAAGGTGCCCCTACGAGAATGTAGTCCAACCGGCGGCGGTGTCCTTTTTCGCGTATGATACGTTCAGCCACTTCCTTAACCAGGGTATTCTCGCAGGCCCAGGTGTAGCCCGGTCCCTCATTGCCCGCTGCTGTCCAGGCATCGACGAAATGGGTGCTACGACCGTGCAGCGACTGCAACCCAGTGAGGAAGCGGATGCTTGATGCTGCCGGTGTGGCATCGAGATCTCCGGCAACAATGGGCGGAAAACCGTCGGCATCTGCATTGCGCTCAATGTAGTCGGCCAAGGCGACCGCTTGCATTTCGCGCTCCAGTTCCATATGGGGCTCGTAATGGGGTTTGGGGTTGATAAAGAGCAGACAACCGATGGGCTTGGGCATCTCGATCTCTGCCGCCTGAAGTGCTCGGGGAAAAGCTTTGCCGCGCTCCGTACTGGGCAATTTGACCAGATCGGAACGTGAAATGGGCCAGCGGCTGGCGATTAGGGTGCCGTACGGCCGATCCGGACGCTGCAAGTCAAATTGGTGGATGGACTGATAATCCAACCCTGCGAGAATGGCCGTCCCCTGGTGTGCATCTTCGCCGTTCCAGTCGACCTCTTGAAAGGAGATCAGATCCGGTTGCAGGTCGATCACTGCGTTGCGGACCAGCAGGTCGCCGCGCGGATCGGGACGCTGGTTATTTAGATTCAGAGTGAAAATCCTGAGCTTGCCATCCAACATCGTCTCTATTCCGTGCCCCAATAATATAGTTTCTACTTCGATGTCTTGCCTAGTAATTCCTGAATATATCTCAAATCCATTCCTGCATCAAGCAGATGGGTAGCAAAGGAATGTAGCGTATGGGAGAGGCGTGTTGAGGAATCTCCTGGTAGCGGATGTATAGAATTGGAACAGGACTTGGAGATCCATTATGCAGGCAGTAAGATGGTATCAAGGATATTTTCTATAATAAGAACATCGGCCTATATTATTTTTGTAATAAGTTCGGTTTAATTAAGGAAATTCAGATAGGATCCGTTCTGTTTTAATATGTAAAGGATAGCTACTATCCATTTTCCAAACTATGGATAGTTTTATTTATTTAGCGGTCCATTGGTATTTGGTTTAAGTATGCGTTTTAGGATATACAGGCAAAGTATGTGCTAAGGCGATAAAGATGGCCACAGATTGATAATAGGTAATAGTAGTAAATTTAGGACGAATTAAATATGTATGAAGAAGCGAAATGGCAATTTCAAGAACAGGGTTTTTGTTTTACACCGGTTGTTTTTGAAAAAAGGCTTATCGAGAGGGCGATAAAGCATCAGGATTTGGTAATATCCGGAAATTACGAAACCGGTATTGCACCGCGCAGCCCTTTTGAGCCGGTTGCATCGGAGCCAGGAAAAATCATAAAAATGGATTCTTCCCACCGGGCCGATTTTACGATCCGCCAATTTGTGTCACATCCTGGTCTTGGGCGATGGGCAGCTGCAATTACTGGCGCCCAATGGGTACAAATATGGGCTGTGCAGTTACTAGTCAAACCTGGGCTAGGTGCAGACGAAGGTAAAGTTGGATGGCATCAGGATCGTAATTATTGGGGCGCTTGGGAAGAAGAAAGCGAACTTTTTACCGCATGGGTGGCGTTAACTGATGTGGTAGATGATTGTGGACCCATGATATATATAAACGGTTCTCACAAATGGGGATTTTTGGATCAGGGAAATTTCTTTGATACAACGCACGGCTCTTTTCAGGATACTATAAATGCACCTGCGAATAGCACCAATGAAGCGGTTCCAGCACTTCTCAAGGCTGGCCAAGTTGCGTTTCATCATAAACTAACCTTTCATGGCAGCTATCCTAATACGTCGGGGCATCCACGGCGGAGTTTCGCGATTCATATGAGAACGGAAAAATCCTGGCCGAAGCAGGATCAGGAGAGTGTATTTACTGCTGATTTGGATGATCATGAATTGAATCCTGTCATTTTTGGTAGACGAAATTTTTGATATGCAGACTTTGCCATCGTTGCACTTTGATCCTTTGACCCCTTTTTATTGTGGTAGCGTTGGGAGTACCGTTGGCTAGTACTAAGCCTAGGTGAAGAAGGGAGTGGTCAACAAATCTTTAGGGCTAGGAACGGGAAGACGGTCGCATTGGTTAGAGGTGCCATCGACACGGAGCTTATGCGTATCATTATTATGCTGAAACGGCAGATGCGACCTTAAAGGTGTAGCATTCACTGTCCATAGGCTGGCTTCTAAGGGGGCGGCCTAGAGGGGGAAAATAAACGAGGCACCTAATTTCTGGGATGGTGACGCCCCCAGCATACGGTGGTAGGCTAGACAAGTATCATGGCATTGATGAGTCTGGCTCTCCTCCGCCTTGCTAATGGTGCTTAGAAAAGGGGACAAAGACAGTAATGAATAATCATTTCTATTTTTTGTGAGAATTCCTTACTACAAGGTGTTATAAATTTTACAGTCCCAAAGTAAATTATAGCAGATCAGTTAAGCAAGTGTAGTCATGTGGGCTAAGGTTAACAAGGAGAGTGGGGATGAAATTAGCAGAAGCTTTGATATTGCGTGCCGATGCTCAAAAGCGTCTTGAGCAAGTACGCCAGCGGCTCTTACGTAGTGCCAAGGTTCAAGAAGGTGATAGTCCTGCTGAAGACCCAATGGGCCTCAAGCGGGAATTGGATCAACTATCTGAGGAGTTAATCCGGCTTATTCAACGTATTAACCGTACTAATAGTCAGAGTGTATTGGCATCAGGAGAGACCTTTTCAGATGCGCTAGCGGTTCGCGATGTGCTAAAACTGAAGCATAGTTTTTATCGTGATCTTGCTGAAGCAGCCACCGTGACCCAGGATCGCAATACGCGTTCCGAAATTAAATTTCAGTCAACAGTTGATGTCGCAACGATTCAACATGAAGCGGATCGTGCTGCCAAGGAACACCGTGAAATCGATACAAAAATTCAAGCAGCCAATTGGCAGATTGATCTAGTGGAATAATTATATAGTAATGTAGTAGCGTTGTACCACTAGCTGTTCCGGCAGGGGCGTGTATACCCGACAACTGGGTTAAGTTGTGCTGTTGGTAGACGCGTGGGGTCGCGTCGTATGGGTTCGAGTCCCATGCTTACTTACTATGCCCAGTACACTTACAACGGCATAGGGTATTGTTACCGTTACTACCGCTTATACAGACCTGTCGGAGCAGTCTAGTGTGCTGGGTATTCGAGGGCTATTCGATTACCTGTTTTGGTGACTGCCGCTTGTTGCTCCAAGCCCTTTTAAAATTTCTTCGATATCTATAATAATGCAATTCATTGATCTACTAAAAAATACAGGAGTATAGCATGAAGGACGAAAAGTCAGCCTTTTTGTTTATTGATGATACCTATATCGAAGATCTAGATCATGTTGTACGAGGCGTTGTTGCAGCAAAGAAAGTATCTCAAGGGCCGTTGCTTGAAAAGGATCAAGCTTGGGAAGATGAATGGCAATTTGGTAGCTATATCAATGTTATGTACGATATCGAAGATAATATCTTTAAGATGTGGTACAGTGTACGTCGCCAACTAAGCGAAACACGGGGTGATGAGGCGGATGGTTTAGCTTATGCCACTTCTCAAGATGGGATTCACTGGGAAAAGCCTATTCTTAATCTCTTTGAGGATGCTGGCAGTAAAGAGAATAACCTGGTTTTCCCTTTCTTCCGTTGGGGGGCAGGGACAGGAGTGATGAAGGACCCGATTGAAACCGATCCAGCCAAACGCTACAAGATGTTATTTATGTTCCAAAGCGGGGATATGATATTTGCCGGTATTGTGCAGCCGATATGTGTAGCATATTCTGCGGATGGGATTCATTGGGATGTGCCTAAAGGCTGGCTCAATCCAGTTATTCCAGAGGGGTCGGATACCCAATTAGTAGCCTACTGGGATGCAACGCTTCATCGCTATGTTGTTTATCTACGAGGTCGACCTAATGTGCGCATTATTTGTATGGCTGAAAGCAGTGATTTTGAAAACTGGACACCTCGTCAGATTATTGTTGCTCCTGATGACCAGGATCCTCCGCAGGATCGGGAGTTTTACGGTATGAGTTCTATGGCCTATCGCGATTTTCGTATCGGTTTTCTCTCGGTATTTCACACGGTTTATGAGGGGTGGGTAGCCCAAAACGATATCGAAGACTGGATGCCTGAATGGATGAATCAGATGGATATTCAATTGACCTATTCAAAAGACGGTCGTACTTGGGAGCGGGCAGGCAATCGGGAGCCCATTTTAACGTGTGGTCCACGCCATAGTTATGATTGTGGTAGTGTTTATCCTCCGCATGCACCTTTTGTGCATGGCGATGAGATATGGATATATCATGGTAGTTCGAATGGTTTGCATGGGGAGGCGCCTCGCTATGACGAGCAGTTCCATAGTGGAGTCAGTCTGGCAAAGATTGAAAAAGATCGATTGGTTTGCTTAAAGACCGATACACAGGGCGTGGTGACTACAACGCCGCTAAGGTTTGAGACCAATGCTTTATGGATCAATGCCGATGCAACGGAAGGTTCATTACAAGTAGAAATTGTTGATCCATTTGATCGAGTTGTGCCGGGTTTTAGCAAAGACGATTGCATCCTCTTTAGGGGCAATGAAACAGCGTATAGAGTACAGTGGAAAAGTGATGCGTTAGACACCGATCGGCTCCAAGTTGAAGCGCTTGAAGAGAAGATGGTTTCTCAAGTACGCGGCGGACTCAAGATTAAAATTTATTTGGATCGAGCTAAGTTATTTGCTCTTTATACAATGTGAAAAGGTTAAAATAAGTTAAACGAAAAAGGATGCTTGGTGGAATACTGGATATTGACTAGTGTCGAATAAGTTGTATTAGCACCACCTTGGGGCTTGCCAGTAAATATCATTTAAGATATCTTGAGCCGTTATTCTCTTAGCGTTTGCCGGTTGGTAGTTCAAGAAGAAAGGATTATTCCTGCTAAAGCGTCCGCACTTTGCTGGTATTACAGGAGATATATGTTCACTGATATGCACACCGTTGCTGTTGGCGGTGCAATTAATAAACTTATATAGGAGGGAATATGCTTGCTCGTTTAGTGTTAACTGTTATCCTATTTGGTTGGATAAGTAGTACTGTTAATGCGGATCCTGCCGCATGGGAAAAGGGTAAAGGCTGGGGCTGGGTTTGGGGTGAAGATGATGAAGTAGGGGCATTAAACGAAATGACGCCGGCTAGTGTGCTTGCTGCCCTAAGCCTAGTTAAGCAAGGCCAGATTCGTGATCTGGGTATCCTCTATGACCGCGAGTCTTATAAGTGGGCCGGACATTCGCCCGGTGAAATTATGATGTTTCGTTCGCCGGATGGGCTCAGACGCCAGAGAGATTTAGACATTGTACTCCCAGAGCATCCTAATAACGCTAGTGCTACTGCTTTCCATTCTTGTGCCGTCTTTATTAATGATAATGTAGCTACACAAATTGATGGATTAGCCCATATTGTTGTTGGCGAAGACAGTCATTGGTACAATGGTTTTACCGAAAGCGAATGGGGTGGAGATTGGGGCGTTCGTAAAGCGGGAGCAGAGACTATACCGCCGATTATCGCTCGTGGAGTATTAATCGATGTTGCCGGCTATAAAGGACTTGATGCCTTGCCGTCGAAGTATACTATTACGCCGGAAGATCTACAGGGAGCGCTTAAGTTACAGGCGACTCAACTGCAGTTTGGCGATGTAGTCCTAATCCGGACAGGAGCGCTTCGTTACTGGGGTGAGACCGGCGCCGATCATGTGAAGATGGACGAGCATGATTCAGCAGGTATTCAGATGCCAGCAGCCAAATGGCTTGTAGAAGAGCAAGGTGCGATAATGATTGGTTCAGATACATCAGGGCTTGAGCAATATACAGGGACCCTGCCAGAAGGAACTACTAGTACGATTCCGGTGCATAAATACTTATTAGTAGAACAGGGGGTACATATTGGCGAGTTTCACTATTTAGAAGATTTGGCCCGGGACAAGGTCTATGAATTTACCTACATTGCAACAACGAACAAGATCAAAGGGAGTACAGCCGGTTTTACGATGCGACCCCTTGCTGTTTATTAGTTGACAAGAAGGGCTAACCAAGTAGCCTTCAAGGCTGGCTGAATCAGCGCTAAAACCAGTGTGAATAAAGTGCAGTGCGTTGATTATCTAGCAAGGC
>JACLAC010007770.1_pt1 | contig 12787 bp, 14 predicted proteins | sample 8027881 | NCBI WGS metagenome assembly JACLAC01 (sample SAMN15725517, study PRJNA655200) | protist metagenome | isolation source: fluorescence activated cell sorting (FACS) single amplified genomes of... | place: Spain: Blaines Bay Microbial Observatory, Mediterranean Sea | collected 2016-01-19 | reverse complement strand
CCTACGTTGAATACGTCCGGGCGTTCACTTCCGTGAACAAGAAATCCATGGAAGACTTCCAGGCCATTTTGAAAATGTTGGTACCCACCGTCTAGCCGCCGTCCCTACCACCACCTCCATCGCCGCCAGTATCACCACCCTCGCTCCCCCAGCCGTCGGCCTACCCGCCGTCTAACAACAATCTCCATCGCCGCCGTCACCGCCCCACACGCCGTCGCCGCCACCATCTCCACCGCCGCCATCACCACCACCGCCGCCATCACCACCACCATCGCCCCCTCCGCCGTCGCCGCCACCATCTCCACCACCGCCATCACCACCACCATGCGCGGCGCGCGCTCAGCTCGACGCTCTAGTGGCCGTCTGGAAGGTGGTCCCTATTTGAGGTCGAACCCGGGATCTTCGGCCACAACGCTTTGCACTAAACCGTTAGACTACTTAGTCGATAACGGCCGATCGGATTACTCGCTCCGCACCGCCCGGGGCCTTATACCCTTGGCCTGCCTCCCTTCCTGGGGGTCCTTGCCTTGGGATCTTGCCTCTTCGGGTCCCTGTGTGGAGCCTGCTCGGAGTAACTTAGTGCCCGCACTTGCGCCGTGGCCACCGCGGTCCACGCACACCATCGCCCCCTCCGCCGTCGCCGCCACCATCTCCACCACCGCCGTCACCACCGCCATCGCCCCTTCTGCCGCCGCCGCCATCATCTCCACCACCGCCATCACCACCGCCGAATGAATGATAAACGAAAGCTGCGTTTCGTGCCGCTCGAGGTTCCGGTGAATCTCCTCCACCCGAAAAATACGTGCTGCAACCCCAATTTTTTGGAGGGTTTTCCCCATGAGGCAGTCGAACAAGTGTGCAAAGCTGTCAACATCCCATTTCATAACCAGGGGCTTGGAGCTTTGGCTCTAGAACTTAGCAAGGAGGAGCGGGTCGAAGTCCCGATCTGCGCGCAAACAAAGAAACAATTGATCGAGGAGCAGGAAGGAAAATGTGCAAACCCAGCTTGCCAACTTGAGATTACTCTGTCTGGCAAGTCCTGTCAGTGCGACCACATCGTCCCTCGAGCGGATGGAGGCTCCAACGACCCTGAAAATTTGCAGCTGCTCTGTTTGACTTGTCACAAGGAGAAATGTGCACTGGAGAAGGAAGGCGGTTATGGGCACGGCCCCGATTATCACTCGCAGTTTGCTCCTTCGGTTTATGAGCACATCTTGCCCCACATCCATCCATTGGCGTTTGTTGAGGTAGTTGCCAAGAACTACGAAGATGCAAAATATCTATTGGAATGTGGGTCTGAAGTGGCAGAGTGGCAGATCGACTTCGTGTAATGGATACGGTAGCCCGCACCAGGGGGGGGGGAAGGGCTTACCCGGGGCAGGCCCCGGGCTTCACTGGCAGGCCGCAGTGCGCCAGGTCTGGCTTCACGAGTCCCGACCTGGGGGCTTCACATATATATATATCACCCCGTGAATATATATATATTGTCGTCGGCGGCTGGTCAGGTGGGCAGCCGACGCCCCGCCGAGCCCCGAGGAGGGGGGCGCGGGCTGTGTATGACAGATACAGTCGCAGTGTGTCTAAATCGCTTGTGGGTTTGTGTCACATAACAAAACAGTACAATGGCCTGCCTCGATTAGCAGCCGAGTACATATGTCCGCTATATATGTACATGCGTCCGCTATAATTACGGTATACCCATGCCCCACCTGGGGACATCACCCGGCATCACAAGGCCCCACCCCGGGCTTCACACAATCTGGGCTGGCCCCAGGTGGGGCTAGTTTGTGAAGCCCCAGGTAAGCCCTTCCCCCCCCCCTGGTGCGGGCTACCGTATCCATTACATCAAGGGGCAATATCCAAACCTCATGAAACATCGAAGGGAGGCATGGCCCAAATATTCTGTCATGGATGCTCCTAAAACATTTTCAGGTGAGCTTCATCCTGGTGGATGGTACTATGTACAAACTGAAGAAACGTTCCCATTCCGTGGGTCCTCGTGGTACCCTGTGACAACGGTAAAATGTGGTCTCGATTACCGCCTCATCAGCTTGGCCGACATCAAATTTCAATATGTACCTTCTAGTCTTCTAGAACACAATCACTTTGTACCGTACTTGGACCGTATTGAGCAGGCATTTCAAGGTCTCGAGGGCAGCTTCACAACTAGCAATTCTCAGAGCACCAAGGAATGGGATTTCAAAATGGTAATGAAGGCTGTTAAATGCAGTTTGGTGGGGGCGTTTGCTCAGAAGGAGAGACACTCCGATTGGATCAGAGCTACTTTGAGTCCTGCCACTGCCGCAAACTGGACGATTCATGACGGGACAGATCAAGAATGCTTTGTCTCTCAGCCTTTACTTGAGACCGACCATAAGTTCAACAACATCTACGTCGGGCAATTCCGTAAACGCAGGGCGATCGAATCTTCAGCATGCATGATCAGGGCTGAAGTACTGGAGGCTTCCTCGAGAGCCATGTTCCTCATAGAACAAGCAACCAAATCCATTGGCGGCACTCCTTTGTGGCGAAAGACGGATGCCATCGGGGGTTTGGGCCCCAAAATTGAGATCGACGAGTACTTTTATGATGATGACAAACAAATACCAATGCTGCAATGGGAAGTCCCAGCACCTCCTAAGTGTGAGCGCAAGCCTCGAGAAGTCCGAGAGCCTTTGGCAGAGAGCATTTTTCATTACTACCTAAGCTACCAATTTTTTACAGATTACAGTTATGATGGTGATGCAGAGAAAATGGCTGCACGATTGGTCAAGTCAAAAAAGGGCTTCAACCTGTGCGGCCGCCCAGGCACGGGGAAAACCACGCTGGCAAATGCAATCATCGATCTGCTTGAGGAACAGGGATTGAAATATATGGCCTTCAGCACAACGCACGTCTCTAAAAAACGGATGGGATCCCTCAAGTCAAAACTCCGAATTGGCAAGCATGCAAACACGATCGATTCCTTGTATCGAAGGTGGAGACACAAGCAAGATTTTGTCATCACTGCATGCAAATACCTCGATTACATATTGGTGGATGAGATTTCAATGATGCGCGAAAAATTTTACGCTATGCTGTGCCACATCAAACGCGCCATTCCCGGAATCAAAATCATCTTGATCGGAGATATCGAAACTCAGTTCTTACCAGTGAAGGATACTTATTCTGGAGACTATGAAACTTCAGCGGCACTGTTCGATTTGTGTGATGGATACAAGATCAAGCTCTCGAAGTGTCTGCGTGAGGAAGGAGATGGGAGACAGCTTTTTGACATATGTACAGCCATCATTAATAATCAAGATATCGACATATCGCAGTTTTCACCTACCGAAGACACACGTGAGAACATATGCTACTTGCATGCCACTAGGATGCAACGCAACAAAGAATGGATGGCAAAAGAAACGAAAGGCTTACCCGAAGACCAGGTAATCAAACTGAGGGCTATCGAGACCGACCCTCATTCGCAGGACGTGATCCTCTGCAAAAATATGCCTGTCATTTGCATTAGGAAACTAGAATCGATTGGTGTTGACAACGGGGAGCGTTTCCATATCGAAACGGGCGCCTGCGCTTCGTCTGACATCCTCCTCCGCCTTGACGATGACGAGGATGCGGAGCCTATAAGAGTGCCTCCTGACCTCTTTCAGAAGCACTTTTATGTTGCTTATGCAATCACGTACTTTCAGTCTCAAGGATGTACTATAACCGGCAGATACACAATTTGGGATTGGAAGTTCAAACACGTCGATTGGAGAGCGAAGAATGTTGCCATGTCTCGTGCGCTACAAGTAAGGCTAATGTGCAAATAAATTTAAAAAGGAATTAATAAATTTAAAAAAGGAATTTAAAAATGGGGCCCAAACTTAAGGGTATATTTATACCCGTAAAAACTTAATAATACCATACCTACCCCTAACGTTTATGACAATTTTACAGACCCACTCCACAATCGAGTGGTTTTTTATGCAAACCACACACCCGAAAAATGCTCGGAAACCCTCGTATTTTCCAGGTGGAGGAGATTCACCCGAACCTCGAGCGGCACAAAACGCAGCTTTCGTTTATCATTCATTCATCGCCCCTTCTGCCGTCGCCGCCGCCGTCGCCACCGTCGCCGCCAGCGCCTCCCCTCGCTGAAATGCGGGGGGGTATTTGCTATCTCTCTCGGTTGCGTCGTGTCCTGCCCTGCTCGAGACGACAAGAACAGCCGCCACTCTTGACGCTGAGCGAGCAGGCCTTATGGGTCCGCTGATTATGGTCCCAGTGTCCGGCCGACCTAAAAGATATGGGGCCAAGCCGCACTCACCTGCCGATCGATCGAACACGCCTTTGGAGGCCGATCAACGAAAAGTCGCTTTTACTCCAGGCGAAAGGCGCTCACTGGGCCCTCTGGGGGAGCCCAATGTGCCTGTTCCTAGCCTTGCACTACACCCGAGCCGACGATGACTGTATTATCCGACTATTGCGCAAGGCAAGAGCCATCAAACGCTACGCCTTCCCAATCGCGCACGCCTCGGCCTGGCAGAACACGAATGCGACCCGCGCCGGCAACGGGTGCCGCGCCCGAGCGTCAAAGGCACGCTGATGAGCCGCCGAGGCAGTCCAATTGATGACGCCCCGTGGTGCTCCAAGCGCTCTCGCGCCCCACTCCCACTTTTCCCAAACGAGCAGCTGCTCGATCCAGGACTGCAGCACATCGGCCATCACCGCCTCTCCATGCGTGTCGTCCATTTCTCCGTGGCGAATGGTCGAGATATCCTCAATAAAGTACAAGCCTCCCGAGGCGAGCGACGGCCAGAAGGCCTCAAAGGTCCTGAGCATCTGCTTGCTCTTGTGTCCTCCATCGTCCACAACCACGTCGAACTTTCCGCCCGTCTGCGCGAGCCAGCGTATCAGAGTGCCGCGGCGCCCTCTGCGCACGCACAGCAGGTCGCGAGTCATGAACCTCTGAGAGCATGCTCACGAGTGCCACAAGGGCGGGGCTCAACCCGCAAGAGTACGCAAGAGTCCCTATGGATCGAGACTAGCGCACGCACTGGTCGCCCACGAGTGCCCGGATGCCGAGCTGCTTCAGCTTCGCCTGGTGCTTTTTGACGCACACCTCGTTTGTGTCTGCCATTCACAGCTCTGCACTTTCCGGAAGGAGATTGCGCCACAACATCGCGCTCTTACCCGGCCCGCCGCCGACATCGCAGCCTAGCCCGATCTCCAGCATCTTGACGCGGGCCGACTTTCGGATGAGTGGAACGAGCAGCATCCCATACATCATCTGATACGTGTGGCTTGCGACCTTGTCTGTGGGACGGCTGGAGCCGGCCCCAGCGCGCTCAACAGCCAGGATGTCCTCGATGGCCCAAAACGGTTGGGACACTGACAGGACCGTGCTCGGCGCGACACTCGCTGTCATTCCGATCATTGTTGACGCCGCGCGCGCAAATCGCTTTGGTTTCCTGGAGTGACAGGACACTTTAATAACTAGCACCTGCTTATCAGCTGCGCAAATATTTTCAGTGTACAGTATGCCGCTGCTGCTGCTCTGCAAGCGGTGACATAACTGCAGTTCAAAACGGTGGCACTTTCAATACCATCATGCAAACAATAGGGAGATTTTGGCGAGCCATCGCCCGCCGCGTCGAAGAAAAGGGGTGGGCGGGCGAGGGGCAAGGGCGATTGCGAGGCGGGCGCGGCGCGGCGATAGTTAGAGGAGCCGCCATCGTCCAATATATTCCAACATTTGCAGCATAGATTGTCATCCCGCTCGTTCCAATATGTTATCAATAGTTGCAGCTTCTGCCCCTCTTATCATTCTCCGTGTCGCTATCCATGCCTCCGGTGACCTGCAGCACCTGCACAACACGCCAGAAGCGCACAATCAAGGGTTTTCGCGAAAGTCGCGTGAAAAAGTCGCACTCGCGTGGGGGCCCCTGCGAGTTTTTGGGTTGACGGCTGGTGGAACTCGCGTGAGCGCCGCATCAACCTGAGGAGGCCAATGGGCTCCCGCAATGGCGGCGGCTCGCTCTCCGACGACGAGGCCCCGTCCCCGACCGCGAGCGAGATGGCGTTCGACCTCCTGCCGGCTGCTGAGAAGCGCAAACTCTTGAAAGCGCGCAAGAAAGCGGGAGCAGCGCCTGCAGCCGCGGCTGCTACTGATGCTGACGACGACGGCGCGGTCCGAATCGGCCGGCGGAAGCGTGGTGTTCTGGACGGCGCTGCGACGCCGCTGCCGGCCACGGCCAAGCGCCCTGCGGCGCCTGAGCTTCTGCAGACGCCCGGTGCTGAGAACAGCCCGCCGCGCGACGAGCCTGACCAACCACTGTCGGTACGCAATTCGCGGGAACCACGAAGCCGCGGATCGGTCGAGGAGGCGCGGCGTCGTCAACGGTGAAGAATTTGCGAGTCGATGAAGAATTTGTACCAGCATTCGCTCGTCTCGCGACGAGTGGCTGGGGGGCGTCACGCAGAGGCACGAGGCTGGGCATGCAGTCAGCTCAGCCGAGGCGCAGGTGCTCTCGCAGAACGCGGACTTGACGTCGACCGCCGTGCTCGCGCAGCGCAGCGCGCCCCCCGACCCTAGCTCGCGCGAGACAGAGACCGCCTCCGGTCCCAGCGCATGCTCGCACGGAACAGTGAGAGGGACAGGAGCGCCGCGAGCATTGGCAGAGCGCCGCTAGCATTGGCAATGGATGTGCTGAGAGGGGGTGAGCGGTGTGTGATTTGAGAAGGTTTTTTTGTGAACGGATCTCACCCTTTTTGCATTTTGATCGGTCCGGTCCTCTGAACACTCTAAATGTACACTGGCAAGTTAGAACCCATCGACAAGTACTTTTCTACACTCGGCGGCATCACATCAAAGTACTTACCCGTTTGACTACCGTACAGACATGTGTGGCAATTCGTCAGGATCTGTGCGACGGGCCAGAGCTTCTGCAGGTCGTTCAGGAACGGCTTCATGCCCTTCTCAAAGTCTACGTACGCAAAGTTCGTCTTGATTTTGCCAAAGCCCCACTCGACCACGATCCGCGACGACGCGCAGTCCCGGTTGAAGCGCGCCTCCTCGCCCGTGATGAGCCCCGACGTCGGGAACGGCGCAGACAGCCACGGCGATAGCGGGTACGCGGGGTCGCCGTACAGCTGGTATGTGCCGCCGGCGCGCCTGCACGCACGCCGCATCACTGAGATGACCTGCGAGCGATCGAGCATGAACGAGTCGTGGTGGCGGCCGTTGACGGGGCCAAAGGGCATCGGCATGATGCCGTTTGGCAGCATCACCCCCTGCCACTTCACGAGGTGCGCGCGCTTGTGGCCGTTGTACAGGACGCTCTGGTAGACGCCCGGCCTATCGACGTACTGGTTGGAGCCGTCGATGAAGCCGATGCAGAGCTTGAGCGGCATGCGGCGGCGCGGCCCTCCGCGAGAGCGCTTGCCTCCACGGCGGATGGCCTTCGCAAACGACTGGAACCACGGGGCCCACGCCTCCAGCGACCGCCCGTCGCGTAGATGGGTGAAGGTGAAGTAGATGTGCGAGACGGTCGCATTGAAGACCCTGCCAGCGCAGCCGCGCGCGCGCGCTCACGCATGCAGTCCAGCGCGGGGCAGCCTGGCCATCCGCGTCCCGCACCGGCTCAGGGCGTAGGGGCTGCGTCCGGCGGGCCAGGCCAGTGTGGCGAGCGTGGCTGGATAGGCGAGCCGCTTGAGCACGATGAGGAAGGCCTCCTCGCTGGGCACGCGCTCGTGCCCCGTGTCAATCTGCTCCGGGAAGTGCATGGCCTTGAACAGCCTCCGCAAGTCGCGCAGGTGGAAGCGGAACGCCGCCTTGCAGGAGGCATCTCCAGCGCCGTATTCGCGCTGCAGCCGCTCGAACGAGAACCTCTCCGGGCCGACCTTGTAAGCAATCCGCCGCCGACTGTACGGTAGAGCTGCATCCATCAAGTGCCCGAAGCCGAACTGGGTGATCGTGCTGTTCCAGGTCGTCGCGGCAAAGAAGGCGTCCCATTCTGCACTCGAGCCGGATGAGCTCGAATCCGATGAGCTGGAGCTGGAACTGCTGCTCCAGTCGACCGCTGTGGGCACCGGAAGGGCTGTGGCCGACAGCAGGGCCAGCGTGACGAGCCGCGAGCCGCGCATCTCGTCGATGCAGGTCCACGGCTTCAGCCCCATGTCTTCGTGTCTCTGCGCACGCAAGCAAATGGCGATGCACGGTGAGAGGGCAGGCGCGAGCGAGGCGGCTAATGTGTGGGCGCCATGTGGGCATGTGTGGGCGGCACTCCGGTCGCCGTCGCGCACGCCAACGGGCCCTCCTGCCCCCAAAGGATGGCTGTCATCACGCGCACCTGGGTGAGGCACTGGCCAGCACGATCGCGACTTTTTTGCACGCGAGTTTCCGCGAAAACCCCCTAATGCGTCGCACAGTCCCAAACACAAGCTTTGTTCAGAAACTCACCTATACTAGGCAGGTTCCCACCTAATTATAATACACTGCGTGCGGGTCTGGGATACCGCACTACTACCCGGGCCGAAGGCCCCACATGTCCCGGCACATGCCCAGTGTACGTATCGACCAGCTACGGCACGTTTCCGGGGCGTAATTGCACCGAAGTGCAACATGAGCCCCTGCGTCCTGACCGCTCCCGGTCAGTTGGCATGCCGCGCTGTCGGCCGGCATACGCCCCCCCATGCGCGGCATTGGTCGGGCATTGACACCCCCCCATGATCGGTGCCGTTCCGGTGCCGATCATCGATGCCGACCAGAAGCGATTTTGCCGACGTTTGCCCCCCCTTGGAAGTAACATAGTTGTCGAGCCGAACTACTATCTGGCTGAACAGTTATACCGGTGTTTAGCTAGTAAGTAGGTAAGTTTGTGTCCGCTGTGTTAATATTTTTTTTTTTGCTATTACATTCTTTCGTGATGCTGCTTGCAAGCTTTTGCTTCTCGGCTCCAAATGGTACCTCCGGGGAGATACAGGAAAGGGGCCTGACAAAGCCCCTGTCACACTCTCATGATCTGGCACAGGATGCAACATCGCCACGGATGAATACTTCGTTGATCCCCGTGGGCAATGCTCATACAAGGAAGGCATTTCGGTGCACCGGACTTTCGGAAGAGAGATCCCCATTTGGGGAGCGTATTCCAGGCAAGGGACAAGTGACACTACAAGGTGCTGTTGATGACTGTCTTCTCACAGGAACAGGCAATGGATTCACAGCGAAGAACATAACAAACCGAACCATTCTAACCATTGAAATGGATCTCACACCGGTGCCGTGTCGTGCAAAGCGATTTACCCCGCGCGCTTACGCGTGTGGCGTGAGTGGCAGCGACAGGGACACATGTGTCCGCCCATCCACACCCAGGTTGCGCCCCTCGAGGCGTGATCCGACAGTGGCCGGTGGGGACGCATTCTTGATAAGGACCAACTACATGCCGTACACGACTGTGGGTCGGTTCTACATGAATCGGTCGCATGCAAAAGCATGCAGGTTTAGCCACGTGGCCGAGCGGGCTACCGCGTCGACTTACGACAGGTACAACGCAGGGACGAGTCGAGGCAGGGCCCCCCGTTTTGCGGACTCGAACCTCGTTGCAAGCTGGTGGGCCCGTGCACAAGTGGCGATACTTACTGTGGCTGGATCCAAGTGTGGGGCACGGCAGGTGCTTGCGCTTCTGGTACTACATTTTTGGGAACGTACTGCAGCCGCACCGGTGAAGCCAGTGTTATCCAACGCATCGAAAAATTCTTCGCACTTTGGGGGTGGGTTTCTAGATCAAGTGCTCTCAGCAATTATGTTGCCTGCAATGATTACGGTTGGATCGATCACTATGCTATCCAGACGTGGGAGGGGCAGCAGGGACCCGTTTATGGTCAACAAGGCGCCGGAGACGTTTTCGGAGCAGTATCACGAGACCCTCAATGACTTGATTTTTGGAGGCTACCTGAAAACTTGCTCATGTGTTGAGAGATTCAGAATTGAGGATGGAGTCGCGGATCTACTTGGATACTGTAATGAGTATTGGGGAGACGAAAACGAAAATCTGATGTGGCCAAACAACAACAAACCTATCAGGGGATTTCGAGGATATGATTTCATCGACCACCCGGAAGGTGTGGATGAAGACTTACAGGACCGAGATTCTGCAATCTTCCGCAATGATGACGTCACGCAGGCAAAGAAGCACATTCCAGGCTTAGCAGTGATAATGCAGGCTATTACTACAATTGCTTCACACCATCCAGCCGCATTTCTCCATGATGGGAAGACGCCCCGAAAGGCCGCAATCAAAGGGATCGACGGATTGCGGCGCCGTGGCAGCAAGAGTGATAGAGGCAATAAATTTGGGCCCCACCTGGACACTTGGTCATTCAAAGGCCGGGGGAGGTTCACAAAACCTGGCCTAACGTTCGTTCTCTTTGTTGGGGGTGGTAAGCCACCTGGGCTGAAAATCACAGGTGCAAATGCCACATTCGACTACGGCTACCCGGGCATGACGGCGTGTTTCCCGTCTGGATGTAGCCATAGCTCAATGAAAGTTCCGACCGAAGAGACTACATTCAAGTTCACGTTCTTTGTTGAGTTCGAGAATTGTGAGCAATTGGAGCTCGAGAGGTACCGGACTGACGCGCTACCAAAAATTGCCTTTGACGATTACATGATGGTGGACGAGGAACTCATTGGCTACGGGATGACGCCAGGCCAATACGTGAAAGATTGCCTGCGCGAGCACCCGGAGTTATATTCTGGACGGCGCGCGACCAAGCGGCCCGCCCAGGAGATGACTCCAACAGTTGTCCTCGAAGGCTTGGCGTGCCTCGACGGGGATGATGAAACCCATGCGGGAACGTTCACCATCGACTCATCTCAACTGACAACAACGCCCACGGCCGCGGCGCCTACGTTCCGCGACCTTTATCGCCAGGGCAATGGCGACGAGGAGGCAGTTTCCAACTTCAACGGTATAGATGATGATGAGATGGCGTTGGTCATGGCTCAACAGAGGTCCACAATGGCGCTGGATGACAGGGTAGCAGACCCGAGGAACGAGCAAAATATGGATCGGCTCAGGCGGCTAATTTGCGAATCCTACGCCAAAATGAAGCAAGCCGGCAAGCTCGACTTTATGGCTTCCCGGGAGTATGAGGAACTTATGCATCGGATCGACAACCTCATCCCGAGCAAGGGATTGCTGACGAACCAGGATCTGGCGGTCGCAGCGCGAACGATTTCCTCTAAAATTATTCTGGTCGGCGCCGACGGGCTTAAGGTTCACGAATGTGACCCACCTGGGCCCGTGGAGCAAGGGAAGACAATTGTCATCCAACAAGTCAGCCAGACCCAAACGATCATGGTCTTAAGTAACAACCCTGAACGGCCTTACAAATTGATGACGCCACCGTTCTTTGATGAATTGCGAAACTATGTGTGCGTCGGCGCTGCCCCAATTGTGCAGGACCTGGATGGATCGGATGGATCGGTGGGATCAAGCGGTGGTAATCCAATTTTGAACCCCCGAACCACTCTCATGACAATTATGGTCATAACCACTGCGATACTTGGAATTATAATCAGGCGATTGAAAGCGCCATGCCGGCGGCTCAATATTCACACGGCAATTGGACCGCGCCTCGTTCTACTTATTATTGCATCATTGGGCGGCGTGGATGCTTCGCTAATGGACCAAATTGGGCGGCACCGCATACACGCGGTACGATACGCCTTGTTCGCAGCCGCAAAATTCGGCGGAACCCACGGAGGCAAAACGTCTCGAATGAAGCCCAACGCGGCCGGTATTGCGTTAGGGCGGCCTAACACCATTAGCACGGTCATGATGATGCTGCAAAACACGCGCCCGAAAGATACCGACGCGTCGCCCCCCATGCCGGAGGCCGCGCCCATCACGACTGCCCCGAGCACCCCGCAAACGAAGATGCCCATAGATGACGACAAGCCCGCCTTGATCACTCCAAAAAGGGAAAGTGAGTTGTTTGTATCCCCCCCCTCGGGCTCGTCGGCAGCTCGAGGATTTCTTTTCGGACGTCGCGAGTAGTCCCGTCGGGCAGTCTCACCGAAACCATAGTGTTGTCGGCGTATTTCTTGAATTTGCGCACGTACACGCTCACATAGCGCTTGGCGGCTGCCTTTGCGTCGCCGTCGGAGTCGCTCCCCGAGTCGAATTCGAAAAATCGGCATTCGGCAACGCATGCCTATGTGCAATTTCGTGGAAGATGAAGAAAGGTGTGCTGATGAAATCTCGTGCCGTTGTTCAGAGTCGATGACCATCCCGCGGGCCACGCCATGGTGGATCCCAGTGACGCCACTGCGCCGCTGCTGCGGGGCCTGGGACATGGAGAGCCAACATGCGCAGCGGACAGCGCGTGGACCTATGGACGTACCATGGACGGACGCACAGGTGTCTCCTAGTGTTGAGTGGGGGCGTTCCCCCCCCCCCTTATATAGCTGATTGTCGGCCCAATCGTCGGCTTGTTCGGCGCGTCTCGGCTGCGCGCTGCGGCATGTCCCTTCCCGAGGGCTATGATGGGAGTTCCGAGGTGCCGGGCCCTGCGCTCCCTCGCTGGACCCTTCCATCCCACTGCGCCCTGTTGGGGAGCCGGGACGCTTCTCACAGCATCGACCCGCGGGCGTTCAGCATATGATTTATTGTATATTTTTACGATTCCGAGGCAGTGAGGCAGTGACTCCAGGCTGTGGGGGAGAGGGTCCACAGGCCCGTAGGCCTATCAGCATCAGCAGATTTTTGAGAATTTTTTTGCCTGCCACTGCAAATTC